>Ga0163109_10002796_pt1 | contig 13444 bp, 18 predicted proteins | sample CRUFie1St13metaG_FD_108704 | JGI IMG/M metagenome (GOLD analysis project Ga0163109, IMG submission 108704) | Marine microbial communities from the Costa Rica Dome - CRUD Field 142mm St13 metaG | ecosystem: Environmental > Aquatic > Marine > Oceanic > Photic zone | place: Costa Rica: the Eastern... | reverse complement strand
GAGTTTGGTACGGGGGCGCAACAAACCGCCTTTACCCCTTCGCTTGTTACGTTGCTGGATGCGATGTCGGCAGTCCCCGGTATCGCGCTGACTTCTGTGAACTACAGCGGTGGGCAGGACATGCGTGTCAATCTATCGGCGCCTGATTTTCAGTCGGTAGAGCGTGTTCGTGAGCAGTTGTCGAAACGTCTTCCTGCCGCTGAATTGGAGAACTCTAATGCGCGGGGTGATGGTGTCGTGGCGCGCATTCGGGTGGTGCTTCGCTAATGCGCACGTGGTTCGAATCATTGTCCAAGCGTGATCAACTCGCGCTTTGTGCGCTGGGCGCAGCTCTGGGGCTCTGGCTATTTGTGCAAATTGTTTTTGTGGAACTCGATGGCCGCAGGGCGCGGTTATCCGATGGCAATGCGGCGCTGGCGCAGCAATTGAGCCGAGTAGATCTGAAGGTGGAACAACTGACTGCTTTGCGCGCTGGCGGTGGCGGCAGGCAGGTTAACTTAACGCGCACCCTGAATCAGGCGAGTGAAGCGAATGGTTTGGCGGTCAAGCGATTGCAGCCCAACAGTCGTGGTGAGGTCCAAATCCGTTTCGAGGGCGTTGATTTTGATGGCGTATTACAGTTCTTGGAGCAGGTCGAAGGTGCCGCCGATCTGACGGTGCTGGATGCCTCGATCAGCAGTGCCGGTCGCAGTGGCGGTGTTAATGCCACGTTGCGTATCGCGGGTAGCTGATCGATGGATTGGTTGATGCAGCGTCGCCGCGGCGTCGTGACGGCTTTGCTAGCCACGCTGTTGGTCATCAATGTACCCGCCCGTGTGATGACCTGGTTTTTGCCCGGCGAAGTGAACTTATCAGGACTTTCCGGCACGGTCTGGTCTGGAGAAGCTGTGCGATCGTGGGTCATGGTTGACGGTCGGGCTGTGATGCTGGGTAAAGTCCAATGGCGTATTAGTCCCTGGCGGTTGCTGTGGAGTACACCCCTTAGGGTGAGCGCTGAATGGGGTGACCAACTCCTGAGCACACGATTGGGTGTCGGTATCACGGGGAAATGGATCTTCCGCGACACGGGCATCGCGTTCCACCTCGATGCACTTCGTGCCCTCATGCCGCTCTATCTGGGTGGCAGAGTGACGGGGGAATTTGATGCCATTGGGCTGTCTCATGACAGCTTGGAGGAGGTCCGCGGCCGCGTGAATCTTCACAACACGGCATGGACAGCCAGAAGTGGCCATATCCCCTTGGGTAGCTATCGAGTGGACGTCGGCCCCGGGGTAGACCGTACCCAGTTGGACGACCCAGACGGGAGAGAGGTCAACTCCGTCGGCGTGAGGGATATAAAGGGTGTGGTAAGCACTGAAGATGGCTCGCTCGTGCTCAACGGCACCGTCACCTTGTCTGGGGCTCGCTATAGGATCGATCTGAATGCGACCGGCCCGGTGGCCAGAGATGAGAGTTTTCGGCGAGCGGTATCGGTACTCGCGATCCCAAGTGCAACGGGGTTTGAAGTGCTGATCAGCGGTCAGCTCTAGGGTTGCCAACACTGACAACGCACCGTAGCGTGTGTTGGTCCGCCAAAAATTGATAACGAAAGACCCCGCTGGGTAAGCATTCGCTGAGGGGTCAAACGACGCAGGAGCCTCATTCATGGTCTCTACAGGAAATGCGGTGTGGTCTAGCCGCTTCGCTTTTATTATGGCTTCGGTCGGCTTTGCGGTCGGGTTGGGCAACATTTGGCGCTTCCCCTACGTCACCGGCGAAAACGGCGGGAGTGCCTTTGTGGTGATTTACCTGCTCTGTGCGGTCGCCATCGGGATTCCCTGTCTGATGGCAGAACTGCTCGTTGGAAGGCGCGGTGCGGGCAGTCCGCCCACCTCGATGGCAGCGGTAGCGAGAGAATCAGGAAGAAGTGATCGCTGGAAGGTGGTGGGCGGTCTGGGCGTGGTCACGGCGTATACCATCGCCATTACCTACGCTGTGGTGGTGGGTTGGGTCCTTTGGTATTTGGCTAAAGCGCTCTCCGCTGGATTTTCGGGCTTTGACGCGGCCACAGCGGAGCTGACATTTTCGGGTCTGCTCGCGAACAACCAAGCCATGGTTGTGTGGACTGTGATCGGCAATTTGATCGTGGGCAGCATTATTTATGCAGGTGTTACGGCCGGCATAGAGCGCGCAGTGACCATCATGATGCCGCTGATGTTTTCACTTCTCGTGGGTTTAAGCATCTACAACTACTTCGCGGGTGGTTTTATAGAGACGCTCGAGTGGTTGTTCACACCAGATTTCAGCAAGGTGAGCGGCGCCACCTTTCTCGCGGCAGTTGGACAGGCTTTCTTCTCGATCGGTGTCGGCATGGGTGGAATGATGACCTACGGCGCCTATTTGCCACGAGATTTCTCCATCGCAAGGGGCGCCGGTACGATTGTATTAGCGGACACGCTTATCGCGCTGCTGGCGGGCTTCGTAGTTTTCCCGGCGGTATTCCATTTCGGCCTCGATATGGCGAGCGGTCCGGGTTTGATTTTTCAAACGCTTCCGGTCGCGTTCTCCCAGATGCCAGGCGGCGCAGTTTTCTCGGTGCTGTTTTTCACCATGCTGGCGGTGGCGGGTGTGACGTCGATGGTGGGGCTACTCGAGAGCGTGACCAGTTGGACGAAAGAACGCCTCAATACCTCGCGTGAGCGCAGCACCATCTTGGTTGTTGGTTCCGTCACCCTGCTGAGCGTGATATCGGTCCTCAGCTACAACGTCTGGGAGGAGTACCGTTTACTGGGTATGAACTTCAACGAGTTCACAGAAGCGCTGTATGACAAACTGTTCCTACCGATGGCTGGCCTTCTGGTCGCACTGTTTACCGGCTGGTACATGCATCGTGATTTCAGTGCGGAGGAACTCCGTGACGATGCGCGTTGGTTCGGCCTGTGGCGGATGCTGACGAGATTTGTCGTCGTGCCAGCAGTGGCGGTGATTCTGATCACCGGTTTGGTGTAAGCACATGCTGATGACCGTTACGGACTGGCTGTGGTCCTACGTCCTGATCGGCGCCTTGTTGATCGTCGGTGTGCGTTTCACGTTGGGTTCTTGTGGCGTGCAGCTTCGATTGTTTCGCCGCACCTTTGCCGTACTGAGCAATATTGACTGGCGAGGTTCCGAGCGAGGTATTTCGAGTTTTCAGGCCCTCGCTGTCAGTGTTGCTGGACGGGTAGGCGGCGGCAACATCGCTGGTGTCGCCGTGGCGATCACGTTGGGTGGGCCCGGGGCGTTGTTCTGGATGTGGCTGATCGCACTATTGGGTATGGCCACCAGCTTGTTCGAGTGCGCGCTGGCTCAGTTGTACAAACAACGCAACGGTAACGAGACTTTCCGCGGCGGGCCCGCCTATGTGATGCATCATGGGCTTGGCTGGCGAGTGCTACCCGTGATTTACAGCCTGTTGTTGCTTGTGACGATTGGATTTGGTTTCAACGCCGTACAGAGTTTTGTTTTGACGGCATCAATCCAGTCGGCATTTGATATTCCGCCCGCCATCAGCGGTGCGGTGATCACGGTCGTGATGGCGGTGATCTTGTTCGGAGGTATCCGTCGACTCGCGCTGGTCAGCGAGATCGTCGTGCCGGCGATGGTAGTGGGATATCTGGCCTTGGCGGTGCTGGTGCTGGCGCTGAACGTTACGGAGATTCCGCAGGCGCTCTGGCTCATATTGTCTTCCGCCTTTGGCCTAGAGCAGGCCGTTGGGGGAGGCGTGGCCGCCGCGATCGCTCAGGGAGCGAGACGCGGTCTGTTCTCAAACGAGGCTGGGCTTGGGACAGTACCCAACGTAGCCGCGGCCGCCGACGTTCCGCATCCCATGACGCAGGGTTTGGTGCAATCGTTGAGCGTTTTCATCGATACGATTGTGCTGTGTACGGCGACTGCGCTGATTATTTTGATGTCCTCGGTCTACGAGGGCGGCGGACAAGGTGTGCAGGGCGTTGTGTTGACGCAAATGGCAGTGGCAGAGCATCTGGGCGCCATTGGTGAGCCTCTGGTAAGCATTGCGCTGGTGCTGTTTGCAACGACAACCATCGCTTACAACTGCTTTCTCGGCGAAAACAGTATTGCCTATTTTGATCGTCTGGGCCGAGGCGCGGTGCTGTGTTTCAGAGCGAGCGTTCTCGTCATGATTGCGTGGGCATCCATTCAGGACCTGGGTACGGTCTTTGGGTTTGCTGATTTGACGATGGCGCTGCTGGCCTTGACCAATCTACTCGCGCTGTGGGCGCTGTACCCGGTCGCCATGTCGTTACTCACGCACTTCGAAGGGCAGCTTGATGCGGGGATCAGTCCGCAGTTCAGCCGAGATCAGCTTCCCAGGGAGGCACTGGATGCAGAGAGCTGGCCAGAGCGGTTGACTGACTGAATAGAGCGTTTTGATTGGCGTTACTGGACCTCAGAGAGCTCAACGTTGAAGCGCTTTTCTACACCTTCCCTCGTTGTCACGATGTCGATGGTGTCACCAACGCGATGTTTTTCCATCGCGCTGAGGAACTCGTCGTTGTTAGCCACGCGTTCGCCCTCAATTTTGGTGATCACGTCACCCAGAATAATCTCACCCCGCGAGCCGCGCCTTGCGCCGACCATGCCGGCGTTTTCAGCCGGGAAGCCTCGGTAAGTTCTGACAATCGGCACACCCTCTACGCGATAGCGGCGCAGCCATCGGTCAGAAGCGAGCTCCACACCCAGCACCGGGCGCATGATTTTTCCGAAGGCAATGAGTTGCGGTACCACTTCTGACACGGTGTTCACGGGAATAGCAAAGCCAATACCGGCACTGCCGCCGCTGGGGGAGTAAATTGCGGTGTTGACGCCTACCAGCTGGCCCATGGAATTCAGCAGAGGCCCGCCAGAATTGCCGGGATTAATCGCGGCGTCGGTTTGAATCACACCGCGGATGGTACGGTTGCTGGGCGATTGAATTTCCCGATCCAGTGCACTGACAACGCCCACCGTCAATGTGGTGTCGAGGCCGAAGGGATTGCCAATCGCCATGACCTTGCGGCCGACGGAGAGCTCGGAAGAATTTCCGATCGGCAGCTCCGTCATTCCAGCTGGCGGGTCAATCATGCGCAATACGGCGAGGTCACGCTCGGGCGCGAGGCCCACCACCTCGGCTTGAGAAGATGTCTCGTCTGCTAGTGTGATGGCCAGCCGATCGGCGCCTGCAACCACGTGATAGTTAGTGACGACCAGACCCGCTTTCGCGTCCCAGATAAATCCGGAGCCCGCTCCTCGGGGAATTTCAGTTATGTTTCGCGTAAAGCGCTGTCGCCGCAATTCACTCGAGGTGACAAACACCACGGCGGGACTCGCGCGCTGGAACACTTCCGTTGTGTTGGCCTCGTCATTGGTCGAAAAGCTCAGGTAATCCGGTTGCGAGTCGGCTGCAAGGGCGAAGCTGGCCCCCCAGGCTAGCAACAAGCCAGCAAGGCGCTGCGCTGGTCCCAGTCGCCAGATCATGCGCGTTGCAGCGCCAATATACGGTCGTCCAGCGGTGGGTGGGACCGAAGCAACGCGGCTAGATTGCCGGCTTTGCCCGGGCGAATACCAAAAGCAGTCAGCTCTCCGGGCAGATCCTCTGGCAAGCCTTGTTCCGCTTTCAGGCGTTGCAGCGCGGCGATCATGCCTGCGCTACCTGCCAACTGCGCGCCGGCGGCATCCGCGCGATATTCGCGGTAACGCGAGAACCACATCACGATCATGCTGGCGAGGATCCCGAGCACGATTTCCGCGACTATCGTGACGATGTAGTACCCGATACCGTATCCGCGCTCCGTTTTGAACACGACTCTGTCCACCGTGTGGCCAATGATTCGGGCGAAAAACATGACAAAGGTATTCACCACGCCTTGAATGAGGGACAAGGTAATCATGTCGCCATTGGCGACGTGTCCAATTTCGTGCGCCAAAACCGCCCGCACCTCGCGCTCATCGAAGCGTCTGAGCAATCCGGTGCTGACTGCTACTAGGGCATTGTTGCGATTCCATCCTGTCGCGAAGGCGTTGGCTGAATCCGATGGGAAAACGCCCACCTCAGGCATGCCAATTCCAGCATCGTTTGCCAAGGATGCGACGGTGGTCAGCAACCATTCTTCATCCTTGTTCTGGGGGGACTCAATGATCCGCGTGCCCGTCCCGCGCTTGGCCATGAATTTCGAAAGCAGCAGCGATATCAGGGAGCCGCTCATGCCGAACAGACCGCAAAAAACCAGCAAACTGCTCAGGTTCAGATCGACGCCATTATTGGTGAGGATCCCTTCCAGACCCAGAAGGTTGAAGATGATACTGACCAACACCAGTATGGCGAGGTTCGTCGCCAGAAATAGAAGGATTCTCATGTTTGCTGCTCCGCGCGGATGTCGCTGTGTCAGATTTAATGGGGGTCGGTAGAGGGTGTTTCAAGGGAACCGTCGGGTTCCTCGGAGTCCTCCTCGGGTACAACGGGAACCGGGTGCTCACTGACGATCAGGTTCTTGGGTTGTCCGGATTCGGCTTCGGCCTCAAATACTTCCCCCCGGAGCTCGGTATCCTTGGAGCCCAGCTCAAAGAGTGTATTGACCGCCTCGTCGCGGTACTCCCAACAGGCAACTAGGCTGGCTCGGCTGCCCGATAGCCAGACGCCGGATTTGCCCCAGTAGTGTCCGAGCTGGTTAAGAATGACGAAGGTGCCGCTCATTGCCTGTGGTGCTTCCTGTTGAATGCCTGCCGATTAACGAGTAATAACGTCTTGTCGCTAGTTACTAAGACAACTCAGTCGAGTAAAAAATCCTTGGCCTCGTTAATTTTTGCTGCCAAGTAGTCACTGCCGCCTCGATCCGGATGCACTTTTTGAATCAGCGCTCGGTGGGCCGCCACGATGTCGTCGTGCGTGGCGCCCTCTTGAAGGCCCAGTAGTGACAATGCCTCCGCGCGGGTCAGTCCTGTCGGGCTCTGCCCAGTGTTGGCATCGCCGTGTTCATGAGTACTCGCATCGTCGGGGAAGCGTTGCTCGAGGTAACTGACCAGTAGTTGTGCTGAGTCCGCATCCTCTCGTTGGCAAAAGTCCAGTAGCTCGTCGAGTTGCTGGCGATCCAGTTCTTCCAGCAGCCAATCTCTGAAAGGGCCCTCTAGCACTATGCCACTTAAGTCGCCGCTGTCATGGTCTAGCGTCATCTTAAGTATGCGCGACGACACTTCAGATTGTTTGCTAGCGTTCTGGGCTTGACCGCGCAGGCTGCCGAGCATAGGCAGGAGACGGATGAGCAGCGGCAGCATTTGTCTCGCAACGACCAATAGGCCGGTGATGGCGGCACCGAGCCAATGCATTTTCCCCATTAATGTCAGAATGACCACACCCACTACGGCAGCGCCCAGAACAATCTGCAAGTAGGCGGCGCGACGTTTGTGTGGTGGCTGACGCTGCGCTCGTCTGATCAGCACGATCAGTGTCACCGCAATGGCAAGCAAAAGAATGACTCTCGGCACTAGGGGGTACCTCCCGGCAAACGTGGCGGTTGCCGTCATGATATCGCTTTTGAATGCGGATCACGGTGATCTTTTTAACTGCTCCAACAGCAGAGTGTCCTCTGGCGTGCGGCTTTTTTGCAATGCCGTAATGCCTCCTCGCGCAAATCGTGCGACCGCTGCCAGTAACCCACGCAGGCGTCTTGCGCTATCGATGTCAAACGGAATGGTGGCGCCGCCGCTCAGTTTCGCCATGTTCTTAAAAGTGACATGCGCTCGCTCGTCACGACCCTCCTGAAATATAAATAGAGGCAGTTTGCGCAGCCCACATTGACCCGCCAGTGACAGCAGCTCATCCTCGGGCTCCTCACAAGCATCGCCCACAAAAACCAGCGCTCTGACAGGTTGGTTAGTAGAGCCTGCGCCCAATGCGTGAGTGAGGAGTCGGCCGATCTGTGTGATACCGGCGGCGCAGGTGACGCCGCTCATCTGATCGAGCAGCGCGGCGGGGGCGCTGACCCAATCGGAGGCGCGGAACTCGGCCATACCCCGGTAGTAGCAAAGTTGCACTGAGAGGGACGTTTCCGATGCCGCCGCATCAAACAGTGCGTCGTGCAGTGCACGCGCCTGTTGCCAGGTGGGCTCGCGGCTCGCGGTTGCATCAAGTGCAAAGATGAGCCGGGCTTGCCGACGCGTAACCGTTTGTATGGCTCGCGTTTTCTGCAGAAATGCAGCGACGTCCCCTGAGCGGGGATGATCAAGATCCTTGGTGATAGTCAGGCCTAGGAGGCGCGCGGTGCGAGCAGGCCACGATCACGCAACTCGCGTAAATAGTGTCGTCTGCTGGCGAGCTCCGATACGACGGCGTCCAGGGCATCCTGATCCAGGGTGGAGCGGCCGTTGTCGCGATCGCTCACGACCAGTTCCATGAGTTTGCGGCTTGAAAAGTCGCCTGCGTTAAATTGTTCATGTTTTTTCTGAGTCATCTTCTTCTCCCCCGCCACCTGCACCTGCAGGTTTTCCTCTTGGGCGATTGACCTATGCCAATCTCATATCCCGGGCGGTGTCTACTGTCGGTTATCGAAATAGCCGACTATTATTACAAAAAGGTGAACCTAAACGCCACTAGTGGCTTGAAGAGGTCAGAATGAGTTGGATGGATTTGCTGAGAGCACCGGCGATGCCCGATGCAGCGAGCGCGCTACCGGGTCGTGAAGATGCGATGCCGGTGCCGACGGTGCATGCTGTGTTGGGCACGCCGATGCAGCCTCCTTTTCCCGAGCACTGCGCGCAGGCGCTATTTGGGATGGGGTGCTTCTGGGGTATCGAGCGCCTATTTTGGCAGCTAGACGGGATTTTCACTACCGCTGTGGGTTATGCCTCTGGCCTGACACCGAATCCTACCTATCAGGAGGTCTGCACGGGTCAGACCGGTCACAACGAAGTCGTCCAAGTGATCTATGACCCTACTGTTACGGATTATGAGTCGCTTCTCACTGCTTTCTGGGAGAATCACGATCCCACTCAAGGTATGCGGCAGGGCAATGATCGTGGTACGCAATACCGCTCGGGAATTTACTATTTCACCGAGGCGCAGAGAGCTGTGGCGGAAAGCAGTTTGACCTCGTTTCAAGAGCGTTTGTTGGCCGCCGGGTTCGGCGAGATCACTACCGAACTTCTGCCAGCGCCCACTTTTTACTTTGCCGAGGAGTATCACCAGCAGTATCTGCACAAAAACCCGGCGGGTTACTGTGGCATGGGCGGCACCGGAGTAGCCTGCGCGATCGGGACGGGGGCTTAGCCTGCACGCACCATGGTTTGACTGAGGGCAGCTGTGACGGCGGTATCGACGCTCAGGATCCGCGCACCAATATGTACGGGTCGGGCACCTTGTTTCTGTGCGAGTTCAACCTCAAACGGCACAAAGCCGCCCTCCGGGCCCAGCATCACGACGCCGCCGCCGGCTTGATCGGCAAGACTGTCAGCCGCTCCTGGGTGTGCGATCCAGCAACCGCGGTTGCGTATGAGGTCTGGCAGTTTATCTTCGACGAAGGGGCGGAACAGTGGATGCAGATGAACGCTCGGCAGCCTGGTGTCAGCGGATCGTTCGAGTCCGGCTCGGAGCGCCGCATCGATTCGTTCGGGTTCCAGTACTGGGCTCTGCCAATAGCTTTTCTCCACGCGCGCACTGTTAACCAAGTGTAGCGTGCTGACCCCCATTTCCGCTACCGTGCGCAGCACCCGGCGTAGCATCTTGGGCCGGGGCAGTGACATTACAATGTCGGTTGGATGGCGGGGTGGCGGTGCCTGATCCAGCGTGATGCGCAAGCGCGCGCCATGGTTATCAATGCTCGTGACCTCGCCTGTGCCCAGATCGCCATTGAGCAGCCCCACCTTCACCGTGGCACCGATATCGGTCTTCAGAATGTCCCGCAGGTGGATATAGCGGCGATCACTGAGTGCGACCTGATCGTGACTCAGCCAGTCGGCTTGTTCCAGCAGGATAATATTCATGCCTGTTGGAGCGTCACGACACCCAGAGGTCGTAATCGACGGCGCCAGTGATCTCAGCCTCTACCCAATCTCCGGGCTGAAACTCTGTCACCCCGGGTAGGTGAACCACGCCGCCGATTTCGGGTGCATCAGCGGACGTGCGCCCAATAGATCCATTATCCGAGACTGAATCGATCAGCAACATCTGCGTGGCTCCCACTTTTTGCTGCAACTTTTTGGCGCTGATTGACTGTTGTCCGGCCATGAACGCTTCCCATCGGCTCTGTTTGACGTCCCCGCGCCCCATGCAACCTTGTCACCAGCACCTTGCCGTTTTCCCTGATGGCCTCGCCGATGGCCTCCAGGCTCTCTTCTTTGGCGCCGTCAATGAAGCCGCAGGTGTTGACAATGACCACGCCGGCATCTTCGTAGTGTAGGGCAATGTCGTATCCCTCGATGCGAAGCTGGGTGAGTATGCGCTCCGAGTCCACCAGCGCCTTGGGGCATCCTAGAGAGATAAATCCTACTTTTTCCCCGCCGGCCCTCACTGGGTCTGTCGTTGTCATGGTGTCAGGCCTTGAGTGCGCTATCGCGACTATGGGTTCGGATACGTAACTCGTCTCGAAGGTAACCCAAAAGCTCCAACGTTTCCTCGCGATTCAAAAACTCACCGACGCGGGTCTCTGACATTCTGTCATGCACGGACAGTGCGGGGCCTTGCCAGTGATGAGGCTCAGGCACCACCCTTAGCGCGGACTGATCCCGCGTGAAGTGCCAGCTTCGCTTCGGCACGAAATATCCCTTGTCCACGGTGATCATATCGTCGCTCACCCGAATGACGTGACGATACTCCAGCTTCCAATTAACCCAATACAGGGCGCCGCCGAGCGCCGCCAGCTCAATGCCTGCTAGGGGGAGGATGGGCCAAGCACCGGCGAGAGCAAAGCCCACGCCCGCGCCCAGTAAGGGTACCGCAAGGGCGGCCAATAGCCAGAGATTGTGGCGCCAGGTCGCGGAGTGATTCGGCTTGGCGACGATCACTTTTTCGCCGTTTAAATGATCCAGCGATACCAAACTGCTCTCCAAAACCGTGCCGGGGCATATCACTCGGCGCACGAGTGTCTTGATAGACATGGCAAGTGATGCGGACCGTCATAGTAATGCATCTCGATGCCCCCCCGAAATGCGCTACTTTTCGCGGCTGAACGCCTTTGGGACAGCTGAGTATCCCTGCAACCACTGTCTGGATCTTGGATGTTGGAAACGGATGCGTGTGGCGTGGAGCAATAATCTGGGCGCAGCCTGCAGTGCGGCCTCTGGCGCGTAAAAGTCGCAGCCCAGGATGGGGTGACCTATCTCGCGCATGTGGATGCGCAGTTGATGTGAACGACCGGTGATGGGCGTCAGCTCCATCATGGTGCTGTCGGAATCGCGGCTAAGCACGCGCCAGCAGGTCAGCGCGTTTTTGCCGTTTTCGTGACAGACTTTTTGTAGCGGTCGATTGGGCCAGTCTGCAGTCAAGGGCAAGTCCACCTCGCCCCGATCTCGCTCGACGATACCCGCCACTCTGGCTATATAGGTTTTATCGATGCGTCTTTCCTGAAATTGGCGCGCCAATGTGGAGAGCGATTCCCTGTGGCGGGGTACCACCATGATGCCTGATGTATCGAGATCCAGGCGGTGAACCGCACTCACGCCGGGGTAACGATGACTCAGGCGCGATAATAGGCAGTCATGGTTCAGCGGGTGTCGTCCGGGGACGCTAAGCAATAAACTGGGTTTGTCTATGATCAGAAGATCCGAATCGCGATATAGCAGGCGAATGGGCTCCTGGGTATGGGGAACCAGATAGCGGGGCTGTTCTTCGGTCGAGGCGCGCAAGTTTAGTTGAGAGAGGCGCCAGAACGCGCGCCCAATGCATTCACATAGCGCTGGATTGTCTCGGGTATACCCATCCGCAGTGCGTCAATTGTGAAGGCGTGCCCAATCGACACTTCCAACAGTTCTGGGATGTCGAAGTCCAACAGATTTTTCAGGTTGAGATCATGCCCGGCATTGATGCCAAGTTGGTTCTCGGTCGCAACTCTGGCAGCGGTCTGAAAAGCAGCCAGCACGGTGGCATGCTCTCCTCGCGCGTGAGCGTCTGCATAGGTTTCGGTATAGAGCTCGATTCGATCAGCACCCAAAGAGGGGATGAGTGCGATCTGCTCGGGTACCGGATCCATGAAAAGGCTCACCCTGCAACCCCAGTCCTTAAGCTGCTGCACAATGGGTAGGAGTCGCTCGCCTTCCTTTGCGATATTAAAGCCGTGGTCTGAGGTCAGTTGATCATCGCTATCGGGCACCAGCGTGACCTGTGCCGGTCGGACACGCTCCACCAGTGCCATAAAGCCAGGGTAGTCACTCACGCCTGTTCGAGCTGAGGGCTGCGGCTCTGCGAAGGGATTGCCCTCCAGATTCAGTTCAACTGCAGAGCCATTAGCCAATGGAGGCAACGACATCTCACCCAGCCACAAGCAGTCATCAGCGCGAATGTGACGCTGGTCTGGACGCGGATGGACGGTAATGCCGTGCGCGCCTGCCTCGATAACCGCGGCCGCAAATTCGCAGGGGTCCGGATGGCGTGTGTGCCGAGAATTTCGGATCAGCGCAATTTTATTCAGATTAATGCTTAGCTTCGTCACGGGGATAGCCGGCTCACTGATAGAATCACCACGGGTCTAACTGGCACATCCTGAAAGACAGAGGGCCCGCGACGGGTCATAGCCTGCGCTGGCCCCGTATCGGAAAGCGCAATGATATCGACCACTTGCATGCCTTCCGTCACCTCGCCGAAAACGGTATAGCCGTCTTTCCCGGGTGACCAATCAAGGCGCAGGTTGCTACGCTGGTTGATGAAAAATTGTGCTGCTGCCGAATCGGGGTCGCTGGTGCGCGCCATAGCCAGAGTGCCACGTGTATTGTGCAACTTGTTGCGGGATTCATTTACGATGGGTGCGTGGGTTGGTTTCTCCTCAAGCTCTGCAGTGAATCCGCCGCCCTGAATCATGAAATTCGGTATGACACGGTGGAAGACGGTACCGTCGAAGTGGCCTTCATCGACGTAGCGCAAGAAATTCTCGACCGTAATGGGCGATTTGTCGGCAAATAGCTCGATCGTAATGTCACCGTCAGTGGTTTTCATCACCACGACGGGGTTGGTTTCGTCAGCCGTCGCAAGACTGCTCATCACTGCCATGCAAATTAGCAATACCCTTGCGAAGGTCTCGCGGCAAATTTTATGCACTACGCTAGCGCCGTTTTCTCTGGTCATGACCATCCATCCTGTCGGTTTTTCCTCGGCCATAGTCGAGGAGCGACCACAGCCAAAATGACACCAAGGAGCACTGCCAGCGCCCCGTCAAGCGTCTGATTATTCGCGATACGCTCGCGAAGTCTCACATTCTCTAAGCGGAGCAGGTCCGCGTCTGACCTC
>Ga0163109_10002795_pt1 | contig 13450 bp, 15 predicted proteins | sample CRUFie1St13metaG_FD_108704 | JGI IMG/M metagenome (GOLD analysis project Ga0163109, IMG submission 108704) | Marine microbial communities from the Costa Rica Dome - CRUD Field 142mm St13 metaG | ecosystem: Environmental > Aquatic > Marine > Oceanic > Photic zone | place: Costa Rica: the Eastern... | reverse complement strand
CTACCTCTCATAAATGCCAAAGGAGCTATTTGTATTACTTCATCCTCCATATATTTTTTTAATTTTTCAGATGGAATCATGTCCTTTAAAGAATCGTATAATGGCTGCATGTATGGATCTAATTTTTCTTTTAAATCTCCTGGAAGAAAACCAAGATTTTCTCCAGCTTCAATAGCGGGTCTTGTCAAAATAATTCTTTTAACATTTTTATTTTTTAAAGCTTTAACAGCCAATGCAATTCCGGTGTAGGTTTTTCCAGTTCCAGCAGGACCAATTGCGAATACCATATCATTTTTATGAACACTATCAATAATTTTCCTTTGATTTAAAGTTCTTGCTTTTATAACTTTCCCGCTGACTCCGTGTAAGATTGGTTTGTGACTATCTGTTGATGTTTCCAACTCCAAATCAGATTTTGTAAGTAGTGTTTCGATCTCATTATCAGAAAGGATGTTGTATTTCAAGAAATAATTAATGATTTTATGAATTCTTATTTCAAGTTCAGAAAGATCTTCGGAGTTTCCGTAGGCTTTAATTTGGCTGCCTCTTGCTACAATTTTAACGTTTGGGAAGTTATTTTTTAAAACTTTGATATTTTTATTTTGAGGACCAAAGAAATCCTTTGGGTCAATGCTTTCAATTTTGATTACTTTTTCTTCCAAATTTTTAAATGTTATTAATCAGAATATAATTTACTAGATTACTAAATCTAAAATACGTAATTTCATAACCACTTACATTATTAAATATTAACAATTTAATGTCGATAATTACTCTAATTACTGATTTCGGAAATAAAGATCATTTTGTTGCCAAAATTAAAGGTGATATCTATAGAAGTTTTGATAAAGCTAAAATTGTTGATATTTCCAATAACGTATCCCCTTTTAACATAATGGAGGCAGCGTACATTCTTGAAAATGCTTATAAAAGTTTTCCTGAAAAGTCTGTTCACATAATTGATGTTGATTCAGAAAAAACAGTGGAAAAAAAACACATTGTTATATATCTTGATAATCATTTTTTCATTTCAGCTGATAATGGAATTTTAAGTATTTTATGCCAAAATATTAACCCAGAAAAAATATTTGAAATTACTATACATGATGAGATGAATAATATTGACTCGAGCTCAAAAATATTTTCTAAAGTTGCTTGTCATTTAGCTAAAGGTGGTAAACCCGAACTTATAGGAAAAGAAATAAGCGAAATAAAAACTGTGAAAAACCTGAAACCTTTTATCAATGAAGACCTGAGTCAAATTGTATCCAGTGTAATATATATTGATAATTTTGGAAATGTAATAACCAACTTAAAAAGGAATATTTTTGAAGAAATCAGAAAAGGTAGATCATTTGAAATCTCAGTAAGAAATTATAAGTTCAAAAAAATATATAATAAATACAGCGATATTGTTAATTATAATATTCCATTGAACCAAAGAAATGACGAAGGAAAAGGAATGGTAGTATTTAATTCTAGTGACCTTCTACAAATCTCAATTTACAGAAGTAATCCTAAAAATGTTGGAACCGCATCATCATTAATGGGGTTAAAGATTTATGATTCTGTTACTATTTCATTTAAATAGAATCGGATGTTAATAAGTTTATTTAAGAATAATTTATCAATATGATATATTTGTTGTTAATAATAAAAATATATGAAATTCATTGTATCAAGTAGTACACTTTTAAAAAAGCTACAAATTTTGGGTGGCGTAATAAATACATCTAACACGATTCCTGTATTAGATCATTTCTTATTTGACCTAGATAGCTCGACACTCAAAATTACTTCAAGTGATCTTGAAACTACAATGATTTCATCGATCAAAGTTGATAGCTCAAGTAAAGGTTCTGTAGCTATTCCTTCAAAACTTTTAATTGACACATTAAAAACATTTCCCGAACAACCTTTAACATTTACGGTAGAAGATAACAATACAGTCGAAATAAGTTCAAATCATGGAAAGTATGCATTGGCCTATACCGAAGGAGATCAGTTTCCAAAAACTATCACGTTAGACAACCCTTCGAGTACTAAGATTTCTAGTGTTGTTTTAGCCAAAGCAATAAATTCAACCATTTTTGCATCTGGGAATGATGATTTAAGACCGGTTATGAGTGGTGTTTTTTTTCAATTAAGCTCAGATAATTTGACTTTTGTTGCTACTGATGCTCACAAATTAGTAAAGTACAAGAGAAATGATATTAAAGCTACTACACTGGCTGAATTTATAATGCCTAAAAAACCCCTCAATCTTTTGAAGAATATTATTGACAATGACCATGAAGTTACAATTGAATATAATAATTCTAATGCCAAATTTGATATGGACGGATTGACAGTAATTTGTAGACTTATTGATGGGCAATACCCTAATTATGAGGCTGTAATACCTAACGAAAATCCAAATATTTTAACAATAGATAGATCTTTATTACTAAGTTCTTTAAAAAGAGTTTCAATATTTTCAAATAAAACAACTCATCAAGTAAGGTTAAAAATTGCAGGGGCTGAATTAAATATTTCTGCTGAAGATGTCGACTTTAGCAACAAAGCTGAAGAGAGATTAACCTGTGACTATAAAGGTGAAGATATTGAAATTGGTTTTAATTCCAGATTTCTGATTGAAATGACCAATAATTTAGATTGCAAAGAAGTCAAACTAGAAATGAGTTTACCTAACAGGGCTGGTATTCTAAGACCGCTAGATGGCTACTCTGATGATGAAGAACTTACAATGTTAGTTATGCCTGTAATGCTCAACAATTAAATTATTTTTTAAATACTACTAACTTAGCTTTATATCCTGTAGTAATTAACCATTTTTTATTTGATAATTGTTTACCGTATTCATCTAAAACAATCAGTTGAGCAGTATTAGGACTTGACTCGCCCTCATTTAAAGCTATAAAGTCAATATTATTGTAACCATCGTCCAAATCAACATCAACAACATAAAATACAGATGATAATGTAATATTTGGATGTATAACAGAACCATTTAACATTAATCTTATCTTGTCACCATCAACATATTCATGATCCCTACATTTTATTATAATATAATCAGAATCAGTTTCTAGGTCACCCAAATAAAAATCTTTACTAAACTTTGATTTATTCACACTACCCTCGTTAAAGGTTTGACGTATTTTCCAAGTTGGTGTAACTAAATCAGTTTTACCCGTTATATCAACTTCCTGTTTATTTAAATTGATATCGAAATCTAAATTATAGTCAAAAAAATTTTTTGATTCTTTATTTGTAAGACCCTTGGGGGTAATTCTATTAAGATTAAAAGTTTGCATATTAACATTATTAGTATCTAAGGATTTTATTTTCAATGACTTAATTGCAGTTTCTTGTGCAAAAGAATTAATAAATAAAAAAATAAATAAAAATAATATGTTGTTAATCTTCATTATATAGAAATGATCTTAAACAAAGATATTTAAAATGATTGTCTGATTTTAAAATATTAAACTTATCTTAACAGTTATCAAGTAAAAAAACAAACTAAAGTTATTTTTGGAGACATTTGAATTATTAGGATTCTTTGGAGCGTTTATGGTTGGTTTAATTTTAGGTCTAATCGGAAGTGGCGGATCTATTTTATCTGTACCTATTTTAGTTTATTTATTTGGAATAAATCCTGTAACTGCCACAGCTTACTCACTTTTTATTGTCGGAACAACTTCTTTGATTGGTTCAATTAAAAACTTTAGAGATAAATTAATTAATTACTCATCCACTTTATTATTTTCATTTTCAGCTGTAATCACTGTTTATTTAACAAGAAAGTACCTAATACAATTGATTCCAGAAACCATAATAGACTCAAATTTGATATTCTTCAGTAAAAACCAACTAATAATGCTTTTGTTCTCGTTACTGATGCTTACAGCAGGTTTTTTAATGATCAAAAGAACCCCAAAAACTATTGTTGGGTTAAAACAAACCAAAACAATAGCTCCAAATAAATTCTTAATTTTTGCAGAGGGGTCATTAATTGGTTTTCTGACAGGTTTGGTTGGAGCTGGTGGTGGATTTATAATCATCCCTATACTAGTAATTCTTTCTAATTTAAGAATGAAGGCAGCAATTGCAACCTCCCTAGCGATAATCTCTTTAAAATCATTAATTGGTTTTATTGGAGATGTTCAAAATCTTCAAATAGATTGGATTTTTCTACTCTTCTTTACCTCAGTATCTGTAATTGGAATATTTATTGGTCAATTGTTTTCTGAAAAAGTACCCGAAAATAAATTAAAAATGGTCTTCGGTTTATTTGTGATAATAATTGGACTTAGTATTCTATTTGTTGAATTTATTTAGATTTTTTACCAAATGCAAAACCTAGCGGAAGAACTAGTAATAATGCATAAACTTTAAATAATAAACCAATCAATGGCACAATTATCATAAGTAAAATCCAAAAATTTTTATTATTTATCAAAGTCTAATTTTTTTTGATTGCCATACACTCAATTTCTAACTTAGCTCCTAAAGCTAAACCACTTCCAGCAAAAGCACTTCTGGCTGGTAATTTCTGGGGATTAAAAAACTTCTTATACTCTTGACTCATTAACGGCCAATCTTTTATATCTGCGAGCATACAAGTACATTTAAAGATATCATCCATTGATCCTCCCATTTTTTCTAGTTTATTTTTAATGTTAGTTAATGTTTGTCTTGTTTCGGCTTCAATACCCCCATCGATTAAAGTACCGTCAGGAAGTGTTCCTATTTCACCGGATAGAAAAATGATTCCATTAACCACTGTGGCTTCAGAAAACGGATATCCACGGTCAATGTTTTCCTGAGAGTTTATAAACTCTATGGTGTTTGAATTTGAGGTTGTATTATTGTTTTTAACATCCTTATTTCCAACCTTTAAGGATATACAGGAATTAAACATTAAAAAAATTAATAAATAAATATAATTAACCTTCATGATTTTCAAATTTAGAGTTATAAAATACCAGGAATATAAAAATTAGTATTCCAATTGATGAGACTATTGTAGTTATAACCCCGGAGCTTGATAAAACTATGTAATCTGAAACAATATCAAATAATACTAGAGCTAAGAAAACCTGTTTTCTTTGGTCAAAAAAGAGTGCAGAAACTCTTTTGTAGTGTGTAGCTAAACCAAACCATATTGCAGGGATTACACTCAAAATAAATATCAAAACCCATCCAAAAGTGAACGAATTTAGAAAGTCATTTAAATAAAATTCTGGGTTGTCAGCAATTTTTTGAGCTAACTCATCACCAAAAGCTTGTATAGCCATCTGATTTTCTAGTGCCGGATCAGAAAGATCAAAATTACCCAATGATACAAAATATGAAGTCCATTTTGAAATTAATGCAATGAAAATCGGTATAGAGAGAACTGCAGTAAATAGCGTTCTTAATAATAATGCTGTTCCACTAATAGTTCCTGAAAAAGAAAAATATTTTTTCATATTATTTTTTATTTTTTTTCATTTCGATTGATGACATGGAAAACATCTTCCACGTTTTATCAATTCGTTTATACATGTATATACCTCTTCCAGTATATATTCTTTTATAATTATCATTAAATCTTGAATATGTTGCATCTAGCATACATATTTCTTTACTAATCCAAATGACTCTTGATTTTTCCAACATGCTGTATTTATAACCGTCTTGAACCTGATTCCTGATTTGTTTGTAAAACTTAACTAAATCATTTTCATTATTTATTATTGTTGGATTTCCAAAGACAGATAAAGTAACAGGATAAGTAAAATAGGTTTTTATTTTGTCAAAATCAGAATATTCAAATGCCTTGCTATATTCTTCCCATTTATCAATAATTTTAGCTTCAATTTTATTTTTAACCTGTTTTGGATTTAATGAAGATTTTTTCTTCATCATAGACTGCTTATATTCCATCTTCTTTTGCATTACTTGATTTTGTGAAAAAGTAATAAGCGGAAACAATAGGGTAAGAAGTAAGATTTTTTTCATGGTTAGTTAATTAATTGAAACAAAATTAGCCAAAAAATCTAAAAAAAAGCCTTGGTGTATTTTTTAAATAATTTCTATAAGAATCTAAATGACCCCATTTTTTTAATCCTTGATTCTCTAGAATTCTAATTCCAGAAATATATACTAAAAGTATGTATACAAATAATGGTGATATTAACGTAATATATTGAAGTCCTTCAAGTGATGATATTGACATAATTGCTATTCCAGACCATAATAATATTTCACCTAAATAATTTGGATGCCTTGAATAGGCCCATAACCCTGATGATATAAATTTGTCTTTATTAGAGGGGTCTTTTCTAAAAACTGTTTTTTGTTGATCAGCAATTATTTCAATTGAAAAACCAATAATAAATATTGATAAGCCAATAAAAAATAAATAATTAATCAGAATACCAGAATTTGAAGAAAGTGCGGTTAACACGCAGAGAAGACACATTGAGACCCACATTCCTTGTAATGTCCAGGTCATCAAAAAGCGTGTGAAATTGGTTTTTATTTCCCTGAATCTTCGGTCTTCACCTGCCTTATGAATTCTAAAAAATAAAAAAGAACCTAATCTAATAGCCCATAAAGCAACACAACCTACTATAATATAATCGGATAAATTATTAGATCCTGTCATATACAAGGTAAAAAATATGGTAGTCAAGTAAGTAATACTTCCTGTTAGATCAAAGAATTTTTCTGTTCGCAGAAAAAATGCAGGAATAAAAAAAATCCACTGTATGCAGAAAATCAATAAAACTAAATTTTTAACGAGTGGTAAGTCTGTTAATATCGCGATTTGAAAAGGAATATAAAAAGCTATAATTGACGACAAAATATTAAATATATGGTTCTTCATTTTGATAAAATATATGTTATAAAAAGCAATAAATATACCCCCAGATAGAGTCTATATTGATTTCTTATTTTAATGTAGACTTTATCCTGCGGAAAAATATTAAAAAATAAACCCTTTAATTCTTTAATAAATAATGGTTTAATATTAATTTTCCAGTCATCGGTCTGATAAACAATCTTTCGAAATTTACTTCTAAAGAATGTACTTGGGATTCCCCAAACTATTAACGCAATAAACAAATAGAAATCCATTGGCATATTTTATGTTATCAATAAATTATCAAAATTTATTCCAATAATTTAAAACGATGCTTAAAATAGCAAATCATTCATTATACAATCATCCTTTGAAAGAAAATCATAGATTTCCAATGATAAAGTATGAACTTATTCCTGAGCAACTATTAATAGAAAATACCTGCAATGAAAATAATTTTTTTAATCCAGGTGATGTTGAAGATGACGTTATACTAATGACTCATGAATCTAATTATTACAACAAATTAATATCTCAAAAATTAGAAAAAAAAGAGATAAGGGCCATTGGTTTCCCAATGTCCCAGGAACTTATTAATAGAGAAAAAAAAATAGTTCAGGGTACCGTTGAATGCGCTTTAAACTCAATTAAATATGGGATTTCTATGAATATAGCTGGGGGTACTCACCACGCTTTCACCAATCGAGCTGAGGCATTTTGTATTTTAAATGATCAAGCTATAGGTGCAAATTTTTTAATCCAAAATAATTATTGTGAAAAAATACTAATTCTAGATTTAGATGTTCATCAAGGAAACGGAACAGCAGAAATATTTACAGAAAATAAGAATGTTTTCACAGTTTCTTTTCATGGTGAGAAAAACTATCCATTTAGAAAAGAAACTAGTGATTTTGATTATGGTTTTAGAGACGGAACATCAGATAAGGAATACTTAGATAAAATTAAGTACGAAGTTCCTCGACTTATCGAAAACTTTGAGCCAGATTTTCTTTTTTATCTGTCAGGTGTTGATATAATTGAAAACGATAAACTTGGAAGACTATCTGTTTCAATTAAAGGATGTAAAGAAAGGGATAGATTTGTATTAAATTATTGTAAAACTAATAAAATACCCATACAAGTAAGTATGGGCGGTGGATATTCCCCGATACTAAAAGATATCGTTGAAGCACATTCAAATACATTCAGATTAGCACAAGAAATTTATTTTTAATTATTTTCCTTTAACTGTTTTAGTTTAGCTCTTGCTGAATTTAAAGCGCCTTCCAACAAACTTTTATCAGCTTTTCCTTTTTGAGATGAAGAATCTATTTCGTTAAGTGCATCTTCATATTTTTTAACTTCCATTTCAGCAGCTTTTATTTCAGGAGAAGTTTTTGATTCTTTAGTTTCTTTGTCATTAACAATTTGATTTTCAGTAACATTATCATCTAGGTCAATGTCTGAAATGAATGTAAATTGATTGTAATATGTGTAATCTTTATTAAACTTGGAATCAAATTTATCAACACTCGTAAAAAGAGTTTTAACAAAATCATACAAACCAATTATCGCAGGAATAAAAGTAAAAGAAAAGACTAACGATAGAAAAAAGTAACCCCAATGACCAATATATGCTTTCTGGATTCCTAATCCACCTAATAAAAGGGATAAAATCATAAATGTTGATTTACTCTTTCTTTTATTTGAAGAAATTTCTAAATTTTTACCTACCCAGTCTTTAGACTCAGAATTAAACTTCTTTAACTTTTGCACCAATAATTTAGTTTTTTCCTCTAAAAAAATCGCACTTTCTTCATTGAATGAATCATCAATTAAAGCATTACCATGATCTACTTTATTTTGATATAAATCAAGTAAGTCTTTAGTCTCAGTCATAATATCTAAGCTCTGATCATTTGCAAAATCCAAAAAAGGAAGTACTCTGTCTGTAATTTCTATTAATCTAGATACGTTTGCCTTATTACTTTGTACAAACTTAATTCTGTTGATTTCTTTATAAGCCCTAACTATATCACTGTCAGAAGGTTTAATTCTTCCAGAGTAATCAGATTGACCCTTAATTACATAGTGGTTAGATCCTTTTAAAATTTGATTTGCCCCTGCTCTACCAAATTCTCTTCCGAATTGAGTTGCTGCACCCCAAAGAATATCACTAATAATTTTCACAATAAAATTTAATTAAGGTTTTAAGCTTATTTATTTTGATTTAACAATTTACTAAAATTTATTACAAACTACTTTCCAATACAGAATTTTGAAAAGATATTTCCTAATATCTCGTCGTTTGAAATCTCCCCAGTGAGTTCACCTAAGAAATATATAGCTTGTTTTATATCAATGGACAATAAATCTGAAGATACGTTATTTGAAATGGATACCTTAACCTTATGAATTTCTTCATAGGTTTTATTTAAAAGATCATAATGTCTAGAGTTAGAGACAGTTGAATTATCAATTTGACCGGTTAAATTATTGATGTAATCAGAAATTTCTTGTCTTAACTTGTCAATATTTGATTTATTTTTTGCGCTTATAAGTATCGGATTAAACTGATTTAAATCATCAGTGTTAATTTGTGATTTTATATCATTTTTATTTAAAACTGTGATCAGTTTAGTGTTTGGAAATTTATCACTAATATCCTTTAAATATTTAACATAATAATTTGATTTTTTCTCGTCTAAAGTTGAGAAATCAATCATGAAAATGATAATCTCGGATTCATTCATTTTTTTAAAAGTTCTTTCAATGCCTATACTTTCAATTTCATCTTTTGTTGATCTGATTCCGGCTGTATCTATAAACCTACAAATAACACCATTTATACTAATTTGATCTTCAATTGTATCCCTCGTTGTTCCAGCAATAGAGCTAACAATTGCTCTATCCTCATTTAACAATGTGTTTAGAAGAGTAGATTTACCAGTATTTGGCTCTCCAACAATTGCTATTGGAATACCATTTTTTATTACATTTCCTGTTTTGAATGAATCGATCAGTTTCTTTAAACTAAAATTAATTTTATCAAGTAATTTATTTAATTCTTTCATATTGGCAAACTCAACATCCTCTTGTGAAAAATCTAACTCTAACTCGATCAGCGAGGCAAAATTTACCAGCTCGGTTCTAAGCTCATTAATATCATTTTTAAAACCACCCCTCATTTGATTAATAGCTAACTTATGAGAAGCTGCGGAATTACTTGAAATTAAGTCTGCAACTGATTCAGCTTGACTTAAATCCATTTTACCATTCAAGAAAGATCGCATTGTAAACTCACCTGGTTTTGCAACTCTACAATTATACTTTAATAGTAACTGAATAATTGAATCCTGAATAAAGACACTGCCATGACAAGAAATTTCAACTAAATCTTCACCGGTGTATGATTTTGGGTTTCTAAAAACACTTACAAGAACCTTATCAATAGTTCTGTCATTCTCAACTATATAACCCAACTGAATTGTATTTGCTTTTTGATGAATTAGTTTAATTTTTTCAATACCTAAGAAAATGTTATCTACAATTGAAATACATTCAGGGCCAGAAATCCTAATCATCGAAATAGCTCCAATTCCAGATGGGGAAGCTAGTGCTAATATATTATCTTTATCAATCAATTTCATTTGGATTTTATATAAAAATAAATAATAGGTATTAATAAAATTAAAACAGTAAATAAATTGTTAATTATAACAAATGGAGATATGAAAATTGTAGTAAAAAACCCTGCTATTGCTCCTCCCAAATGAGCCTCGTGACCAATATTATCATTCACTCTTTTCATAGAATATATTGAGTAAAAAAGGTAACCTAACCCAAAAATGTATCCAGGCATTGGTAAAATAAAAAAGAATAATGTCATTTCAGGGTTCAATAAAATTGCAGAGTAAACTATTCCCATCACTGCTCCACTTGCTCCAACGGCACTGTAATTAATATTGTTTGAATTAAATCTGTATGTTAGCCAATTTCCGAATATCAAACTCGCAAAGTAAATTATCAAAAAATTTATATCACCTACCTGAAAAATGACCGCATCAACAAAAAAATAAAGCGTAAACATATTAACAAATAGATGGGTATAATCAACATGCAAAAAACCAGATGATATGTATCTAATCTTTTCTCCTTTTTTGATATGATATGGAGAAAATTTATAATTATTGAAAAAAGCCCTATCCCTAAACCCTTTGTTGGATAAGAAAATATTTAAAACAATAATTATAATAGCTGTAGTGTTCACAAAAAATTATATAAATGATATCAAATATAATATATATTTGCCTCAAAGATTTTACATGAATTTAATAGTCTACATTATAGCATACCCAATGATGTGGTTAATCTCAAGGATGGGTTTTCGAATGTTATATGTGTTTTCTGATTTCATGTATTATGTCTTGTACTACATTTTTAGATACAGAATAAAAGTTGTTAGAGAAAATCTTAAGTTAGCCTTTCCAGAAATGCCTAATGATCAGAGAATCAGTATTGAAAAAAAATATTACAGGTATCTAGCTGATATTTTTCTTGAATCATTTAAATCTATGAATATCTCTGAGTCTGAAATGAAAAAAAGATATAAGTTTAAAAATCCAGAGCTATTAGAAAAAATATATAAAAAAAATCAAAATTTAATTCTGATTGCTGGTCATTATTGTAGTTGGGAATGGGTTTTTATATTAGATAGATTTACTAACTACAGAATAAATGCCATATACAAGAAGCTTTCTAATAAATACTTTGACAGATGGGCAAAAAGAAATAGAAGTAGGTACAACGGAAATTTAATTTCAACAAAAGACACGTTTAGAGAAATTTTAAAAAACTCAAAAAAATCTGAATTAAACCTGTATGGTTTCGCCTCAGATCAATCGCCCAGGAAAAGTAACAGTAATTACTGGGGTATGTTTTTAAACAACTATGTCCCTATTCATACGGGTGCAGAAATAATTGCTAAAAAATATAATATGGCAGTTGTTTTTATGGATGTACAAAAGGTTAGTAGAGGGTTTTACGAAGTTTATTTTAAAACAATCACTGAAAAACCTAATGAATATAAAAACTTTGAAATCACTGATAAATTCATAGAATTACTTGAAAATCAAATCAAAAGCAAACCAGAATATTACACCTGGACTCATAAAAGATTTAAGCACAGGAAAATTTTAACTAACTAAAATTTTTAATCTCCCCAATGAATATTGCTGATAATTCATCAGCGGTTTTTTGAGTTTTTGCTTCAGAATATACTCTAATAATTGGTTCGGTATTACTTTTTCTAAGTTGCACCCAAGAATCTGAAAAATCAATTTTTAAACCATCTATACTACTTGTTTTCTCATGAGAATATTTCTTTCTAATGTTGTCAATAATTGAATCTACGTCAAGATTGTGACTTAAATCAACTTTTTCTTTTGACATGAAGTAGTCTGGATATTTTTTTCTAAGCTCAGAACATGAAATGTTTAATCTGGATAAATGAGATAGAAAAAGTGCAATACCAACCAATGCATCTCTACCATAATGTAGTTCTGGTAAAATTATACCACCATTCCCTTCTCCTCCAATAACAGCATTTTTCTCTTTCATCTTTTCAACAACATTCACTTCTCCAACTGCACTTGAATAATATTCACAACCGTAAGATTCAGTAATATCTTTAAGTGCTCTAGATGAACTTAAATTACTTACGGTTGTGCCTGGTTTATTTTTTAAAAAGTAATCAGCACATGCGACTAGAGTATACTCTTCTCCAAAAACTTCTCCATTTTCTGAAACAAAAGCTAATCTATCAACGTCTGGATCTACAACTATTCCAAAATCAGCTTGTTCTTTAATTACCAAATTTGATAAATCGGTCAAATTTTCCTTTAATGGTTCCGGATTATGCGGAAACTCACCATTAGGTTCACAATAAAGTTTAATCACTTCAACACCTAACTTATTAAGTAAATTAGGAACAGCAATTCCACCTGTGGAATTTACTGAATCAACTACAACTTTAAAATTTTTACCTCTAATTAAATCAATATCAACTGACGGAAGATCTAAAATCATGTCAGTATGAACATCAATATAATTATCTTTAAATGTAACTTCCCCCTGAGGCTGATTGATATTTAACGAAGGTTTAGAATTGGCTATTCTCAAAAGATTTTCTCCGTCAGTAGCGTTGATAAACTCTCCTCTATTGTTTAAAAGTTTCAATGCATTCCAGTTTTTAGGGTTATGACTTGCAGTGATTATGATTCCAGCATCAGCATTTTCAATTGGTACAGCAATTTCAACAGTAGGGGTTGTTGACAACCCCAAACATACCACATTTACGCCCATTTTTGTAAGTGAATCAATAACTAAATCTTCAACCATTTTTCCGGAAATTCTTGCATCTCTTCCAATAACTATTTTGTTGTTTTTAATCTGGTTTTCACTTTTGAGCCACATAACGAATGAGTTGGTATATAGTACAATATCTTCTTTTGTTAGATCCTCTCCTTTTCTATCACCAATAGTTCCTCTAATACCTGAAATTGATTTTATAAGTGGCATTATAATTGTTTTTTG
>Ga0163109_10002794_pt1 | contig 13453 bp, 12 predicted proteins | sample CRUFie1St13metaG_FD_108704 | JGI IMG/M metagenome (GOLD analysis project Ga0163109, IMG submission 108704) | Marine microbial communities from the Costa Rica Dome - CRUD Field 142mm St13 metaG | ecosystem: Environmental > Aquatic > Marine > Oceanic > Photic zone | place: Costa Rica: the Eastern... | reverse complement strand
TAAACTTTTTAATGCCTCTTGTCATATCCTGTAGTTTAATATCAAAGTATCCAGCGATTTCTTTGGTGCTTCTGGGAACATTTTCATCTCGACAAGCAAAGTAAACACAGGCAGCGATAATACCATCACGATTATCACCTCTTGAAATATTTACATCTCGAATAGTATTATAAAATTCTTTTGCCCTTTCAATAATAATTGTAGGTAATCCATTCATTTTACTTCTGTTAGCAATTCTACAACAAATCTTATATAGACTTCTTTCTTTATAGGGCATTTGATGCCAAGAATTATATTGAACCATTCTTTTAATCGAATTATTATCGTAGGTTCTCTGCTTAATAAGTGTTCCCAAAGAGGACTCAGGCAACATGTAATTAGTTGGCAAACCTACACGCTCTGGATTTGAACTTTTATTATCACTATCTCCATAAAACCTATATTCAGCTTCATGGCTAAGCCTTTTTTGTTGAACAACTCCACAGTTTGTGCATATATGATGTCCATCTTTATACATCAATGTAAAAGTTTTACAGTTAGAACATCCAAATTGTTCTTGTAAATCATCTTCTTCTTCAGGTTTTTCCTCTTCCTTATCTGTATTAAATTGTGACCATATATTATCATTGAATGATATATTAAATGGATCAGAATCTCCATTCATCTCAGATATTTGTAATTCCATAGTTCTGATATAAAAAATTTAATATATTTTGCTATCAAATTTTTTATCTAAATAAGTTTCCGAAAGAATCTTCTTGATATTGTTTTTTATTTTCTCTTTGAACTTCTCTGTTATTTTGTAAATTAACCATTTCTTTACGTTGATTAATATATCCTTCAACTCTTTCTTTCTTAAAATCCACAGTATAAAGTTCACCTGTATATTTAGGATTTAATATATAGTCAAAAGGAATTAAAACAAATCCGTTTGTACCATAATGTCTCCCATATGTAGTTGCTGCAATAAACATATTTCTCTCAGTTATATAACCAACAAGAACAAATGTAGTTCCTCCTAATTTTTTATCAAGTTTCTCATCAGGTAACCACATATATGAATCTACATTTGTAAGATCATAATATACACTAATTCCGACCAATATAGGATAATCATTAGATAATAATCTCTGAATAACTTCAAGATTTTGCTCAACTTTATATACTTCCAAAAACTTAAAAGCACATGCCTTTTCCATTAATTTATTATCAATTTTGCCAGTTAGATTATCTTTATTAGTAGGAAATTCATTCTCAGAACAAAATCCGTGATTCATTATACTATTAAATATTATTTCAAAACTAAAAAGAGATACAATATCTTTATAAAAGTTAATGTTGCGATAAATATACATTGCTGAAGGTGGAAAAATAGGTAATTTATTTTTAAGAAGTTGATAATGAAGCATATAGACAACACTAATAATCGGATTGATCGGTAAATTATCAATCGATTGAATTTGTGGAAAAGACGTTCTTAAATCTATGTATCCAGTTAATTCCTGCTGACAATCAAACTTCCGCTTTAATTTATCTAAATTTAGTGTATCAAATTCAAATCCAGGAAGTGATGGAACCCAATTATATTTATCATAGTAATACTGTTTTCTGATGTTATTTTCTTCTTTTTCTATGCTACAAGAAGAATCATGGCTCTGTTCAGCACCCATAATATATTACTGAACATTTATTTTTTAAATAATAATCTTATTAATTATTTAAACAATATTAATAAAGCTAAAAATACCAGTCATAGTTTTTTATTGGTTTGGCCATTTCCAACAATGTGTTGATAAAAATTTTACTATTTGAAAATTGATTATCACACCATTTCATATAATCATCGAGTTCTGATGCGGAATTAACTCCAACTAGTATAGTGGCAAATCTTTTATAACTTAAAGAATAAAAAAATGCTTTTTCAGTAATATTTATGTTATTATCGTTACAGAAATCATTCATTTTTTTACAAACATCCCTAACATGCTTTGGAGCAGGATGATCCCAATTAGGTCCTCTTTTTGTAAGTAATCCTTTACTAGTTACACCTCCTAAAATAACTTGAATATTAGATGAATTCCAACCAGGAGCATATTCACTAATTTTGTCATTAATTAACGTGTAGCAACACGAACTCATAATGTAATTTATTTGATTACTTCGCTTTACAATATAGTCTAATTTATCTAAAAATATACTAGATAGACCTATATATTTTATATAACCTTGATTTCTAAGATATATGAGTGCGGGAATTGATTCAGTTAATATAATATCGAGATTATCCGAATATTCAATGTCATTAATAAAAACAATATCTATATATCTACAGTTAAGTTTTTTAATACTGTTCATGACTGAATTAGCGATGTCATAATATCTATATGAATATGCTCTTTGAGATTTTCTACCTGCTTTAGTGCTAATAATATATCTATCTCTTGATACATTCGCTAAGCATTTACCTACCATTTCTTCGGCAAGTCCGTTTCCGTAATATGGAGAAGTATCAATATAGTTTATACGATTTAATAAAGCTTTATCAATAATTTGTTTACAATCTCCATATGACATTTTACCATAATCATTTCCGAAACTTGATGTTCCTATCGAAATTTTTGGCAATCTTGGTAAATCCATATAGTTTAAAAAAATAAAATTTTTATATCATATTTACTAATCATTGATTAATTTATCTAAAAAAGGGATTGCTTTAATAATTCCAACTTCATCATCATAAGTAACTTCATTTTTTTTATTAAGTAGCTTTTCAGATAGTCTCTTTTTCATAAGAGCCATGTATCTTTCATAATCATATTCTTTAATTTTATTATCCTTAATTAGATTTTTAACGTATTCTTCAATTTTCTTAGTTTTAAGATAACTGTCTAAACGAGACCATTTCTTCTTATATTGTGTTTCTTCTAGATGCGATTGAAGAGCATTATAATCTGAAAATGTATTTTCTTCACTAATAGTCTTTTGTTGTCTGACATTTTTACGAACATTTTTTTTATATTCCATGTATCTGATTGTATTAAGATAGGTATCCAATTCATGCTGATTACCTCTATATTCTTTTGTAGATTTGTATTCATTAGCACCATCATTAATATTTGAGTTGTTAAATTGGTCTACTTCTTGAATGATATGAGATAAATCCATCTTGTTGTTAATAATTATTAATTAATATTTATATCAATTTTTTTTAAATTCTTAATATAAAGTATATGGATAAGTTTGATTATATTATTAATCCTACTACTGGTAAAAAAGTTAAAACTACTAGCAGGTTAGGTAAAAAAATTATTACAAATTATACCAACATTTTAAAAAAATCACCTTCTAAATCCAAACTTATTAAAAGTGTTCAACCTAAATTAGAAAATGCTACACTTGATGAGTTTAGAAATATGATTAATACCGTTTTTAAAGTTGCTGTTGATGAAGTATTAAATCAGACTCAGAGAATTTTAACTATAGAACAGTATTATAATTTAGCAATTGTTCATTATAATATTATGAAAATGAATAATGAATCTTTAGTAAAAAATTTTAAAACATTAAATAAAGATCAAAAAAAACCTAATAAGCATAATCTCGTCATATTAATTTTAAAATGTTTAGGAATGAATACAGGTGACGCACTTACTTTAATGCCATCTGAGCAACATGCTGGTTGGTATGGATGTGTAGAACCTGGATTAACTCATCAACAAATTGAACAAAAAAGTGCTATTCAAAAAAGAAGAATGTGTCAAAGAGATACTGGACTTCCTGTTGGAAGATTTGCTAATAATCAATCATGTATTGAAGCAGTTATGCAGGATCCTACTATATGTAATCCACCTCCTACAATGGGTGAAAGAGTTAGACATAGTGCTGCTTATGCCGCCGGAAGAGTTGGAACTGCTGCCCGTTCAGTAAGAAGTGGATTAGAATCATCACTTGGAACATCATACATAGGATTAATGAGTTTTTTAACAACTATTCCTAGTATAGGAGTAACATCAGCCGCAATTCTTGCTATTATAATTGTATTGATATCCGTAATGTCTGGATTTAGCAGGACTTTAGATACAAATATATCACACTTTTGGAGAGATTATCGTATAGCTGCTGAAAGAGTTCGTCAAGCAGAAGAACGCGATAGAATGCGTAGAGAGAGAGAAGAAAGAGACAGAAGAGAATACCAAAGACAAATGGATGAAATTAATAGACAAGCGAGAGAACGAAGAGCACAAATGGAGAGAGATAGGCATAGAATATGGATGGAAACTAATCAACAACGTTTAGAAGCTTTCGCAAGAATTGAAAGAAGAAGAATTGCTACTCAACGCATGCGTAGAGCTATCAAAAAAGTTTTATCCGCAAGTAAATTTGTTAGAGAAGCACAAATAAATATTTCTGATAAATTAAGATTAACAAACGAAGTAAATTATGTAAGTTTAATAGGATATCGTGTTCATGTTATAGGAAAAGGATATGGAAGCATAATTGATTATGATTCTTCAAAAAAAAGAGACATTATTAGTTATGACACAAGAGATGGTCATAAATTAAGAACTCCATTGGTTAAACCTATTGTTTTAGGAACTACGAGAACATACAGAAAACATCTTACCACCAGAGTAGGCAAAGCATTCAGAATTATATCAGATATTAATAATTTATTAGTTCCTTGGCCTTTACCTGTAACAGCAGTTGCTGAAGATACTGACGATACAAATGTTCCTATGGCAAGAGCACTTAGTGATAGTTATGCTAGTAGACAATTTATAGCTCCTAGAGGATTAATAGTAAATACTGGTCCAATTGAACGAGATGTTCCTATGGCAATACAGTTAAGTGATTAATAAAATAGTCTGAAGTGTATATTATTTTATTAATATAAACTATATGAATAAATTTGATTATATAGTTAACCCAGATACTGGTAGAAAAGTCAATATTAATACAAGACTTGGGAAAAAAATTTTACAAAACTATAAAAATATTAATCAAATGGGAGGATTAGGATTATCTTTAAAGAAAAAAAAATCAGAAGAAGTAGTATCTAACGAAGAACCTCATGATTTAACAGAGGAGATTCCAAAAAAGAAAAGTCTAGCAAAAAAAATACGCCAGGGAGCTAGAAATAAAATTGCTAACATTAGAAATAAATCAGCTGAGTTTGAAAGAAAAAGTCCTAAAGCAGCAATGGCTTTAAAAATGGCAACAACTGGAGCAGCTAAAGCAGCTTTAGGAATTGTTCCAGGAGGTAAATTAATTGCTTCTGGCGTAAGCACTTTAGGTAAATTTGCTGGCCAAGAATTATACAAGAGATCACCTAAAGCAAGAGAACAATGGTGGAAACATCATCTTTCATCAGGCAATTGGCAAAGGAATAGAGATAAAGCTATTTTAGAATTTGAAACTTTAGATCATGATAACAGTGGCACAATTAATAAAGAAGAATTTTTACTTTCAATACCTGGTATGTATCATCCTGATAGTAATGAAGCTCTTTTACTGAAAGAAAGAATTGAGGAAAAAGAAAAGCGTGCGAGAGAAGGAGAAACTTCTATTCAAACAGAAGAAGAAATTAAATCCCAGTTAGATAAAGAAAGCACCTTATTGGAAGATACTGTAGATAAATTTAAAATCACTGAAAAAGTAGAACAAGAAGGAGGTGCTTATAAAAAGAAACGTAAATCAAGTAGAAAGTCATCTAATAAAAAAACTAAAAAGAAAAGATAAATATTACATTAATCATTATTTAATGTAAAATTTGATTTTTAATATAAAGATTTAACAGTAATTAAATATAATGCTAGAACAATTTGTCGAAGATATTAAAAATTTGGTTACAGATTATAATCGGGAATGTAGTAATTCCACACTAGATGAGGTTACTGAATACGCAGTCAACATGTTGCTTAATCTAGGTTATGATAAAAAGAAACATGTGTTTGATAGATTTATTCGTCAAACTATAGCACAGCAATTCCCTGATATGTATGGTGAAGCGTATAATAATTTTGAAATAGAACCTAAACCTGAAGTAGTAGAATTTATTGGAACTATACCACAACATGAACAAAGAACGGAAGCTTGGTATGCCGCACGAAAAAATAGTATTGGAGCGAGTGAATCAGCTGCTATTTTTGGAATGAACCCGTATGAATCTGTTAATAAACTAATCTTAAAGAAATGTGGTGTAACTAACGAAGGTGATCAGCAACGTATGAAAGCTATTTGTGAACATGGAGTTAAATATGAACCTATTATTCAAGATATGTATTCAAGAGATAAAAATACTGAAATTAAAGAGTTCGGAAGCATTCCTCATCAATCCGAAGAACTTTCAATGGTAACAGCATCGCCTGATGGTATTACTCCAACTGGATGTATGCTTGAAATTAAAGCACCTGTAAAAAGAGCAATTACAGGAATACCACCGCCATATTATTGGGTTCAATGTCAACAACAGATGCAAGTTTGTAAACTAGACATTGTTCACTTCTTGGAGGTAAAGATTCAAGAATATACAAATTCGGATGATTATATAAGTGATTGTGGAGATGATCCTGATGCTCCATACACTGAAGCTGGTCTTGAAAAAGGTGTTATTATAGAATATCATAAATTGGATTCGGACGAAGGAGATATTGGATATTACTATTCTGATGGACTACTAAAAACATCTGAAATTAAAGATTGGTTTAAAGAAAAAAGCATCGAAATTAATTGTGATAGTAATAAACAAGTTAGGCGACTAAGTTATTGGAAATGTAAAGATTATTGTCTTACAGAAATTTATAAAGATCAAGAATGGTGGGATGAAAACGTTCACAAATTTCAAGAGTTTTGGAAAAAAGTAATTTATCACAGGGAAAATGGCTATGAAGATTTACTCCCAAAAAAAAGAATTAATAAAGAAAAACCTAAAGAACAAAAAGAGGTATCCTGCTTAATTGAAAGTGATGATGAAGATAAGAAACCTCATAAACCTAATGAATGTGAAAAAGTGCCAGAAGCCCCTTGTATGATTCTTAGCGATGAAGATTAAATAATAACAAGTTATAGATTTTTATTTAAAAAATAGACTATATATAATTAAATCATGATAGACTTGGATGGATATGAAATTATAAAAAAATTAGGAACAGGGGCATTCGGAACAGTGTATAAAGCTACACATAAAAAGTCAGGTAATATTGTTGCCATCAAACTAGAAAGTAAGGATAAACATTCTAGATTAATTCATGAAGTTAAAATTTATAAAGCTTTGCAACAAAATAATGCTCTTGGATTTCCTAAATTATATGATTATATTGAAAAACCTAAACATAATATCTGTATTATGGATTATTTAGGTCCTTCACTTGAAGATTTGTTTGAATTTTCAAATAATATATTTAGTATCAAAACTGTTTTAATGATTGGAATACAGGTTCTTAATCGTATAGAAGAATTACATAATCTGGGATACATACATAGAGATATCAAACCTGATAATTTTTTGATTGGAACAGGTAAGAAGAAAAGTAGAATATTCCTAATTGACTTTGGATTATCTAAAAGTTTTATGGATAATAAACAAAATCATATTGAATATAGAACAGATAGGAATTTCACAGGTTCATTTAGATATTCTTCAATAAGAAATCATAAAGGAATCGAACAGAGTAGAAGAGATGATCTTGAATCAATTGGTTATATGTTAATATTTTTTTTGAAAGGAAAACTTCCATGGCAAGGATTAAGAGGATCTACTAAGAGTAAACGATCAGAAAATATATTTAATACTAAGAATTCTACATCCTTAGCCAAACTATGTGAAGGTATTCCCAAAGAATTCCATTTATATATGAAATACTGCAGAGTATTACGATTTCTACAGAAGCCTGACTATGACTTATTAAGAAATTTATTTATTGTATTATTTAATAATCAAAGGTATAATCTTGATTATGTTTATGATTGGAATATTGTTGCTAAAGAAAAAAAGAAGCAACTTACTAAATCAAATAAATCTACATAAATATAATATTAATAAACTTATGCAGATTCTTCAACAACTTTATCTTTTTCCCAGGTATTTACATCTTTAATTTCAAAAATGTATTTACTTCCATCATCACTTGGGCCCCAACTTACATTGTCTACATTACCTATATTTTTGAGAATATTGTTAATAACAAAGTTAGAAGCGTGTAATGTATCTCCTGTGTATTCTAATTTATCCCAAAAATGATCTACTACATTATTTTTACTGGACTCTGTTAATTCTCCCTCTAAAACTAAATCTAAAGCTGTTTTATCCTCTATTTTATAAATTAAATAGCTTGGGTAAGAACCATTTGCTCTCTTTTTAAAAATAGTAGCAAGTTTAGCATCGGGAGTATCTTTTTTGTAAATTACATTATCTCCAACGTTATATTTGAATTCCATATATTATTATAAACTATATTTTTATGAATTATAATAAAAAAATTAATTAGATGTATCTTTAATTATTATATTACCTCGCGGAATGTCAAACTAAATCTTTCACCACAATCCCTATCTTCTTTAGGGATTTCATGACTAAAATACTTCTGTGAAGCCCCTGCCATTATAAATAAAGATCCATTTTCCAACTCAATATCAAAATTAAGGAATGATTTTGTATCATCATATATAAATGAATGAGGATTCTCTTTATCGTATAAAAGTTTTTTTACCTTTAATTTTCTTGTTTCTCCTATTGAAAGACCAGTAATAGTCGGATACTCACCAAATGTTGATGGAGTATCTCTATGTGGTTTAATTGTATCATTGTTAGTTCTATATCTATTAATCAATACGCTGTTAATTAAAGGTCTTTTAATATGTTTGTCTTTAGATATGAGAGAGTCAATACTTTCCTGAATTTGTGATTGAAGACTTGATAACGTATCATCATAATCACCCGATTCCCAGCGATAATATCTTTTTGACCAATCTTCACAGAAATATTTATGATCTTTTTGTATCCATAGTTGTTCTCGAATAGACGCATTATTCCAATGAGTAACAGCTTGTCTATAGTCTTTACTATTAAGCCAATGATGTGTCTTCTTAGCTTTTTCTTCACTTAGAAAATTAGGAATGTAAATAAACACGGAAGTTTCTCCGTTAGGTTCAACAAATACCTTTTTAATCATTAGTAATTATTAAATAATAACTTATATATAATTTATCAAATTTATAAAACTAATTATTTATGGTATTATGACATAAACTTAAAAATTAATTGTATATAATATTTAATGGATAACAGCTCTAATGAACTGTCAATATCGATGTTAATTGATAAGGATATTAAAGAAAATACGGCAGAAGTAGATATTAACGGTTACACCCCTCTTCCATTAAAATCACTTAACATAGATGAACGGAAAATATATCAATGGGTCCCTGACGAGAATGTGACAAGATGTAATGATTGTAAGTTAGAATTTTCTATTCTTAATAGAAAGCATCATTGTAGAAACTGTGGTAAAATATTTTGCTATAAATGTTCTGATTATTTTATAGATATTCCTGATAATATTAGAACAGTTCCTAAAGAAAATAACTACATGGATTATAAAACCTACCTAGGATATTTAAATTTAAACAACTCCGCAGATAGAGTATGTAAAAAGTGCTATAGTAAAATATTTGAACTTTCAGAGTTGAATAAAACAGTTAAAATATTTGATATGTTAGATTTAGACATACTTGATTACAAAAGTATAGCATGTGTATGTAAATCATGGAACAAAATAGCTAAATACTATTTTTCATACTTTAGAGAAATACAATATTATTTTTCTGATCATAAATTTTCTACAAAAGAAGCTAATATTTTATATAACAATATTGATAACATTTATGGTCATTCTAAATGGATGCTTCAGTTAATATTAAGTATTGATTGGAATAATGATGATCTTAGAGATAAACGCCGTCATGTAATGACATCACTTAATAAGAAAAGAGACACTATTAATTGTTGGAAAATGATGTGCACAAGATCATGTTGTAAAAAACTACAAGCTGAAGATATTATAATCATTTTATCTAAAAAATATACATATTCTCCTTTAATAAAATTTTTAATAAAAGAACTTAATAGCATTTCTGAAATTGAATTAACGTGCTATTTATCATACATAGTTAATTTACTATCATTTTATAAGAACTACAGTATTATATGCACCGAGATAGAACAATTTTTATTTGATAAAACAATAGATAACATACCATTAAGTAATCAACTATTCTGGACAATAACACAATGCGTATCCAATCCTAAAAGTCATAATTATTATACTAAATTAAGAAATAGTCTTGTTAAAAAATTATCAAAAGATAATTACAGATTTTTCCAAAATGGCTATGATTTCACATCTAATTTAATACAACTAGCAAATAATTCAGGTGATAATCTTGTTAATAAATTATCACATCATCTAAGTTCTTATGATTTTAGTGATAATGGTTTCTTTTTGCCTATTAACTTTAGTAAATCATTTAATTCCATAGATATTACTAAGATTAGAACAATTGATTCAAAAACAAAGCCTATTATATTGCCTTGTAAATACGATAATGATAAAATTTTTAATATTATGTTGAAAAAAGAGGATATCCGTAAAGAAGAAATCGTTATGAAAATAATAAAATTAATGGATTATTTTTTGAAAAAAGAGGAAGATCTAGATATGTTTATTACTATTTATAATATATTACCCATTTCAAATGAATATGGTTACATAGAATTTGTTCCTAATTCAACAACATTGTATCATATAAGGGAGGTCTTGAAGTTTTCGATACAAAATTATATATTAGAGAAAAATCCAGATATGGATATTAATAATTTAAGAGAAAGGTTATCTAAGTCATGTGCTGTCTACTGTGTTATAACTTATTTATTAGGAATAGGAGATAGGCATCTTGATAACATAATGATAACAAATGATGGACTATTATTTCACATTGATTTTGGATACATATTAGGTAAAGATCCTAAACCAATCGCACCTGAAATAAGACTTACACCTGAAATGATAGATGCCATGGGTGGTATGAACTCAAAGCATTACAGGAAATTTAAAGAATATTGTGGAATTGCCTATAATTGTCTAAGGAGACATGCTCCTATATTTTATGTGTTATTAATGAGTTTAACGGAATATGTGCCTTCAGTTGATGAGAATATTAATCAGAAAAGTATTAAAGAACATATTATTCAGCGATTTATGCCAGGAGAAAATTATAGAGAAGCCGAACGGCAATTTAATACAAAATTGGAAAATAATTCTAATACATACTCAGAAGGAGTTATAGACTACTTTCATAAACAATATAAATCAGCATCTGATTCAGCATCCAGTCTATCTGATACTTCCACTAATTTAATGAATAAAGCTACAGAAACGGCATTTTTTATGAAAAGTAATGTGGAGAAAGGTTTTAGTAATTTATCAAGTATATTTTATTAAAAATTTAAATAGGCTTGTTTAAATTTTGTTAATTTTAATCTTTTATATATTATATATGGCATTTTCCTGGGAAAATATGAAACAAAGTGTAAGAGACAATTCACCAAGTTCTGAATCTGTTCTTAAAGGATTAGGAGCAGCTGTAATTGTATATGGTTCAGTATTAAGCTACTGGCACAGAGACAGAATTGGAGCATGGACAAAAGAGCAATGGGAGAGACTCACTAGAAAAGAAGAAGGCGAGGCTGAAACTGGAGAAACTAATGAATCTATTTAATTAAATTTTTATGAATTATTTATAAAAATTTACTATCTGGGGAAAAAATTTTTAAAACTTATAGTAGTAATAGTATGAATAAAAATCTTTCTAAACAATTTATTTCTACATTCGATCCTTTAAAAATTAACAAGTCGAGAACACTACTAGATAAAGATAAAAAGGATGTTGTAAAGAAACTAACAACGGGTATTACGAATAGAAAGATCACTGATACGATAGATTCCTCTATTGAATTACATTGTTCAGGATATATAGATTTAGTCTTAAAAAAATTGTTTAATTACTACTATTCAGATATTAATATGGCTCAACCTCAATGTATAGATTACATTTATGAGTTTTCTAAATATTATAATGTGAAATATGATTGTAAGACAAAATCTAAACAACCCTTATTATTAGTCAACGATATGAGAATAAGAAATTTTTTATGTTTCTTTACACCATTATTATTAATGTGTAATCAACGTAAACTACTTAAATTACCTAAAATATCAGCACCTGAATTTGATATGGATAATCATAAAAAAACTCTTGTTAGTAAGAATTTAAAAATGGTCAGTCTTTTTGTAGGTAAAAAAGAACCAAAGGAAATTATTATACCACTATCTGAAATTTGTCACTACTTATCTGATAAAAAACTATTAGACAGAGAGCAAAAAATTATTTATTGGTTAGCCTGGTTAATAGAATATGAAAAAATCTATCACAATAAAAATTTATTGGTAGATGTTAGAGATATCGAAGGAGTTGATGCTAAATATCATAGAGATTTTATATGGATTATATGGAGTATAATTTTATATTTTTCCAATGATAATAATAAAACCTATATAGAAAAACTGTATAAATTATTTATTAGTAATTATTCACGAGGCACAAAAAAATCCAAAGCAAATCTAATTATAATGGCAATTCTTTTTATTATAAATCCTGTTCCGAGAATTATTTATCCTGTTCCATGTATTACAAATGAACAATTTAAACAATCGAACCTTCATTCATTAAAATGCAACAAGTATTATTTAACCTTGTTTCAAAATAAAACATATATGGAAGCATAATATCTTTTGTAAATTTGATAAATATTTAATTGAAATAATTAATAATACGCTTTAATGTTGAATCATGATTGGAAAAAAAGTGAAAAAAAGTTTTGCGGAGTATGAAGGAAAAACGGATTTAGGCAAATATAAACGTCATTGTTGGAGTGATAAAAATAAATTAATGCCACAAGATGTTGCTATTCAAAGTAATAAAAAGTTTTGGTTTGATTGTGATGTTTGTGGACATGAATTTGAGAGTATGTTATGCGACGTTACAAGAAGAGGGCGGGGGAGATGGTGTTCATATTGTTCTAATAAAAAATTATGCGATAAACAAGATTGTGAATATTGTTATAATAAATCTTTTGCTAGTTATGACAAGAAAACTAAATCTGGAAAAAAAAAGATAGATTGTTGGAGTAGTAAGAATGAAAATACACCACGAGATGTTTTTATTCGATGTGGGAACAAGTATTGGTTTGATTGTGATGTTTGTGGTCACGAATTTGATAGCAAATTAGATAAAGTTGTAGGACATGGGAATTGGTGTCCGTATTGTTCTAATAAAAAATTATGTGATAAAGGAGATTGTCAACATTGTCATAATAATAGTTTTGCAAGTTACAGCG
>Ga0163109_10002793_pt1 | contig 13457 bp, 18 predicted proteins | sample CRUFie1St13metaG_FD_108704 | JGI IMG/M metagenome (GOLD analysis project Ga0163109, IMG submission 108704) | Marine microbial communities from the Costa Rica Dome - CRUD Field 142mm St13 metaG | ecosystem: Environmental > Aquatic > Marine > Oceanic > Photic zone | place: Costa Rica: the Eastern... | reverse complement strand
ATTTTATCCCTTTAACAATTGTGCTTTTGATTTTGATTCTGTAATATTGTTTGATGTAATAAACTGACTAATTTGACTAGTCATAAGCATTCTTCTCTCTTTTGTCAAAACATTTTCTGCAACGTATAAGTCACCAGTCATAATTGCAACTTCTTGTTCTGAAATTATGTTGTTTGATCTTAATACTTGTTGTGTTTCACTGCTTAAATTTGTCATTTTTTCTCCTTAAAATAAATTTTGAAATGTATCTGTATATTTTTTCCATGTTGTATCTTTACTTACCATAGAATTAAAATCCATTTTTGCAAATATTTCTCTTAATACACCCCATTTTGGTTGTATAGGCATAGGATGAATTAAAAATGTATCTTTTTCATGTTGTAAGTCATGAAGCTTAATCATTGTAATATTATGGTCAAGCTTTTCTTTTCTTCCTTCTTCAAGCAAGAATTTTTCTAATTGATCTTTATTATTACAAAGTTTTTGTGCTTTTTTATCACCAATTCCTGTAAAGCCAATAATATTATCAGATGCATCACCCTTCAAAGATTTCCATAAAATATAGTCATATTCAGGCTTTTCTAAAAACTTTTTCCTAACAGGATTGTATAATTGAACATTTTCATCAATACATTGAATAAAGTCTGTATCTGATGATATTATTGTTACGTTATTTTCTTTCTTGAGCGTTTTTGCTAGATGACCAATTACATCATCACATTCATAATCATCATGTTTAATTGATTGAATTGGAAAAAACTCTTTCATTATGTTGATTATTTGTTTTCTTTGTTCTTTAAAGCCATCTTTATTATCGTATGTCCTTTGACCTTTATATTCTGGATCAAGCTCAAGTCTTTTCTTTGGCATACCTTCCAATACAAAATAAGCAACATCAGGCTTAAATTTTTCCACTAAAGGTCTAAGTCCTCTAAAAAAATTAAATACTGTCGAATGGTCACCTTTGTTCATTCCGCTATATCTTGCACGATAAATTAAGTTGTAGGCGTCAAGGAGTAATATGTTCATTTTTTTTTTGATCCAATACTTCATCTATTGATTTAATGTTTAATTTTCCAATTTGTCCATCGCCTAAGTCTATATTAACTGTTTCCTTAGTCGGTGGATCATTTGAATTTATTGTATCATTTGAATCATTAATATTGCACGCACTTAATTCTTCAATTTCTTTTTCTTTTTCTAAAAGAGCTTTTTTAAAAAATTTGTTTTCTATAGCTGAAGTTTCGTTAAGAACTTCATTAATTGCATATTCTGCATTGTCTAACATATATTTTTTAACTTGATCTATGTCTGTGTAAATATTTTTTAATTTACTTAAATCTACTTTGGACATTTTTTTATTAGGCATCATTGCTTTATAAGAAACAGTTTCACCTTCTAGTGTCTTTGTAACAATTTGTTCTGATATTTTAAGAGGTACAACTTTATATTTATCCTCTAATATAGTATATATTGTTTGTCCTACTTCGTACATATTGTAAACTCACTTTTTATTATATTATATAAGTGATTATATAATGTACAAATTATTGTTTACTTATTTTTGTAAGCTCCTCAGTAATCTTTTCGCCTTTTTGTGTAGCTACTTCTAAGCTTTCTAGACCTAGAGCAAATCTTACTTTATCATAACATTCTGAATCTAGTTGGTTTTTTAATACTGTCATATTAGCAAACATATGAACAGTTAAATCTTTCATATCATCTTCAGCATCTCTTACTTCACAAATAAACATAGCTGCAGGCATTGATTTATCTTCAGGTACATTGACAAAAGGTAATCCTCTAGTTAGACCATCTTGACTTTCTTCATAAAATATTTCTGGAATCCATTTTTGGTTCATTTATTATTTCTCCTCTTCCATTTTAGTTCTAAATTTATCAATATCTTCTTTACTGTTAAATGCAGCAGTGCTAATAAATTCATTACTATCAATTTTATAAAGCTCTCCAGAATCAGAATCTTCTCCAGACTCTTTGCTTTCTGCAGCTTTGTTTAATATCTCTTGACTATTATTTAACTTTTCTTCAACAGTATCTCTTTCTTGAATGAAATTTTTAAAAGTATCACTAGCTTTTTCTATTTCTTTTATGTAAGCGTCGATTAAATCTTTACTCTTTTCAATTTCAGAAAAAGTTCTAATATCAATATTAAAAAGATTTGATAACGTTTTTATTTGTTCACTTAAGTCTAAGCTTTTATTAATCTTGTCAGACAAAGTCTTGTATGCATTATCAAATTTACTTTTAGATCTTACTGCAGAATCTTTTAAAACTAAGTCTGTAATCTTTTCTTCTTTACTATCTAAAATATTTAATATCTTTGTATAACACATCATCTTTTTATATTCTGGATTTTCACTTTCAGACTCGGCTTTTTTGTGTTCTTCATTTGTCTTTTTAATATTATCAACGTAAATCTTTTTTTCTTTTTCCATTCCATCATTTGTAATTTCTTGTGGTTTTTGTTTCAATAAATCACCAAAGTTTTTGACGTAATTAAAAATAATATTATTTGTAAATTGTGTAATTTCATCAATACTATCAATTCTATCTTCAAAATCTTTAATACTTTCTGAACTTGTTTCTACAAAATCATGTGCATCTTGTAGAGTCTGTCTTTTAATATTTAAAAAAGCAGATATTTTTCTAAAAGAAATTAAAGATGAATTAGTTAAAATATTTAATCTTAAAAGCTGCATTGCACTTTCACATTTTTTTAATTCTTCACTTGAGTCAAATTGTTGTTCATCTAAATCTTTAATAACTTCTTTAACTTGTTTTGAAGAAACATCACCTTTATCTTTTTTACCGAAAAGACCAAATATTTCGTTAAGTTCTTTTTGAGATTCTAATATGACATTTTTTTTAATATTAATAGTTTTAGTTTTATAAGAAATATTTTCGTTTTTTTCACTTGAAGTATCTTCAGTGCTTTCTGCTTCTTCTGGTTTTTCTGGTTCATCTTTATCTTGTTCTTGTGATGAAGCGCTTTTTTCCATAGGTTTATAAGAAAATTTATTCAAAGAACTTTTAAATTTACTTTGTACTGATTGACTTCTTAAATTTGTAACAATTCTTTCGAGTTGATGATAAAGACTATAATCTTTGTTTACTTGTTTAATTACGTATTTATGTTTATTTTCCTCATGTATTAAATATAAAATATTGTACATTTCTTTTGATATATCAATACTAAACATTTGTGTAAGTTCTTCATTTTCTTTTGAACTAAAAGTACCTAAAAATGCAACACCTTTTTTAAACTCTTGTGTTTTCATAGCTATAACTACTGAAGAAGTAAGCTCTTTTATTTTTTCATTATCTACATCTCTTGGCTCGTTTAAGTCAATTTCAGCACCATTTGTAATTTCAGCAATTCTACTTACAAGATTATAATATGCTGCTTTACTCCTAGCAAGTCTTTGCTTTTCACCTTTATCACCTTTAAGTTTTTCATAAATCTCAGGTTTGTTTAAACCTAGGAATCTATCAAATATTAATACACTAGGATTAGCAATACCTAAAAACATTTCTAAATCTGAGTTTCCAGGTTGTGCTTTAATAATTTGATCTTGTGCTCTTTTTTCTAATTCATCTTGTCTTAAAAATTCTGCATTTAAATTGTCAAGTTTTTTAAAATCACCCTCAGCAATTGCTTTTGTTGCTTTACACCCGAAAACTGTAGTTTTAAACATTCTTTTTAAAGTTGCATAATACATTTTCGCTGTATCTTTTACAGCTCCAAGCATTCCTGCAAAATCACTAGCAACGTCTAGTTCTTGTAAGTTTTCACTTTCTTTAATAATTCTATGCTTTGTTATATTAATTTTAGAGTTTTTTTGCTTCATCTAATTTTAACCTCGTACCAAATTGCTGCTCATAATAATTTATTAAATCATTTTCAAAGTCATTAATGATATGTTTTTTAGTTTTTTCATCTCTTGTAGAAAATCTTCTTCTATAATTAGGATTTAAATACTTTAAAATATATTTTTTAATAACTAACCAATCAGATCCTTCATAAAATTCTCCAATTTCATTAATTAATTCTCTTGATTTTATAACAGCAATATCATCATTCATTTAAAAACTCAGCGGCATTATTGGCGGTTTGATTATCTTTTCAGTATTGTCTAAATTAATATTAAATTTGTTTACTAACTTTATATTTTTTAAACTATCTTTATCTTTAACAATTATAGCATTACATTTATTGCTGTTTAAGTTTTTTAAAACAAAATTATTAAATAATAAAGTTATTTGTAATATAAAAAACTGATTTAAATTAACTTCGTTTAACTTTTCTTTTTGTTCTATACAATTGATAAATTTTGAGACTTCAAATTTTTTTATATTAAAATTTTTTGAAAAATAATCTTTTATAAAAAAGCTTTGAATTTTATTGTCAGTTATTTTAAAATCTATTTTTTCTTCATCTAATAGTTTTATAAAATTTTTAAATTCTTTTTTATAGTCAATTTTTATATTGTAAAATGATTGTAATTTTAAAAAAGATAATTTTGACGAAACCATTTCTATAAATTCACTTGAGTCATCTATAGCAACTGACTTAAGCTTTTTAGAAGAATATATACCACTTCTTTTTTTTGTTTGACATCTATTGTAAAGTCCTGTAAAATAAATGTCTTTTTCGCATAAAATAAAGTTTAAAAATCTATTTTCATTTTTAAAAAGATTAAATTTAAGTCCTATTGACTCTAAGACATTGTCGTTTTTAATTTTATTTAAAATATGAACAATACTATTAGATAATTCATTTGTTTTACCATAATAAAAACTAAAATTATTCAAATGTATACCTTCTATATCTCTAAATTTGTCTGACCCAAAATCAACAACCCAACAATTATTTTTGATACTCCATCTTACTGGAAAGCTAATACCTTCTATTTTTTGTTGTATTTGATCTGATGCAATAATTCTTAGTATATTCTTTAGTAAGAACAAATATTCATTTATAGAACTAATATTTTTTAACTGATATGGATGTTTATGTTCAATGAGTTTAGGCATTTTTTCTTAAGACTTCATAAATTTTTGATTTATCTTGTCTTATTACACCGTCACTGACATTACCTATAGTAACTGTATCTATAGGCATTTTTGTATCGACTTTTTTATTGCCTGATCCTTTTTTATTAAGTTCTCTAGAAACAGCAACACGTCTTTCAGCAGATCTAGACTTTTCTTTATCAATGTTTCCTACTTTTTCAATGTTAAATTTAATTTCTGCAGGTGTTCTTGCAGCTTTGCCATCAACACCCATAAGAGTTACGTGGATTAAACCTTTTAATATAATATAAAAAACTTTTTTCTCTTCATCTTCAAGTTTTTGATAAAATGCTTTTAACTCTTTTGAAATCTCAGGATCTTCAAATGAATGAGCTGCTCTAAATTTATTTAAATCATCAACAAATTTCGAATAGTCTAAAGCATCTCCAAGCTTTAAAGTTGTAGGAGAATCATCTGGTGTTTTTACTTCTTCGTTTTCTTCTTCACTTTCATCATCAATAATTTCTGTGTCTTCTTTTTTTCTTTTACCACCAGACATTGGCTTGCCTTTTTTCTTAGACTTTTCTTTGGCAGCCTTTTCATTATGTATATCAAGATCTTCAGCAGCTTCTTGAAAATCATCAGCTAAGCGCTTTGAATCATCAACATTTTTAATTTTAGTTCCGCTTACGTTTATTTTATCTGCCTGATCTTTCTTTTCCTTGCTATCTTCATTAATCATATTATCAATTAAAGAATACAAATCAAAGTTTGATATTTTTGTAGCCATTATTTTTTCTCCCATTTAATTTGATTTTGCCATCTTTCATGGTAAAGACGAGCTCTTCTTCTTCTTCTTTCATCCTCGTCAATTATATGGCTTTCAACTGTTTTTTCTTCTTTAATTTGATTTTCTCTTTTTTCTAAGTCATTCATAAATTTTTCAAACTCAAAACTCATGCTATTTCTCCTTTTTAATTTTTAGTTTAAGTATATAACTATTTATATCTTTTTTTGTAATACTATATTCTAAAAAAGATTGATCAGTGTTTATTTTTAAAATATTTTCATCTTTTAAAAACAAAGCAACATGCTTTATGTTTGACTTTAAAAAAGATGCGATATCATGTTTTGTCATTTCAAGATTTAATTTATAGTATTTTTTTTTATTTTTAAAATGATTAACTGAACATTTAAAGTCTATACCTTCTTTAGTTTTAATATAAAAAGAAAGTGAATTTGTTTTTGCTTCTTCCAAATCTAAACGACTAGTTATTTCTTTTGAAACAAATATATTTTTATTTGCAATTTTAATTTGGTCTGTTAAATTTTCACTAATCATTTTTTAACCTTACTGAGCAAAATAATATGCTACATTTTTTCTTATTTTATCAATGTCATCAGCAGCTTCAGTCTCAATTTCAGAAATATGAGGAGAAAGTGCATGAAGAATAATTGCAACTTTATCGTTTTTAAGTCTCAATTCAATATTAGCATCAGTTTCTCTTCTGTATTTTAAAATATCAACTACAAAAGCTTCTTGAGTTTTAGTTCTTTTAAAAGTATAAATTCTTTGCATTTTCTTTTCAAAGATTTCCCATTTGCTTTTTTTTACCTGAATTGGACCTTCATCTTCAGGTACAGTTTTCTTTATGAGATTTAAATTAACTTTTTCGTTTAGATAGTTTTCCATTAAGTTTTGTAGCATCATTTTTTATCTCTTTTAATCAATTATCTTGACTTCACTAGAAGATACAATATATTCATTGCCATTCTCATCTTCAATAGTAACTTCATCTTTTTCTTTATCGTAATCCATTACATCACATTTTAACTTATTATATAAAACATAGACAGCATCTTGAATTTTTAAATTTTTTATATGAACATTTAATTTTTCTTTATATAACTTCATATAACTTTTTAATTCTTCAATTGCTTCATCTTTAGTCTTTTTAATTTCACTAGGTTTCATAAAAGTATTTGGTTCTAATATTTCACTAACTTTATTCATAGCTAGAGACTGAGCTACTCTAGTGTATATTTTTTTATCATCAATACTATTAATCCAGTTTACAAAATTGTTTATATCTTCTAGACTGCTCATCATTTTAAATTTAGAAAATGATTTTCCAATTATACCATTTTTTAAATCGAACATATCATCAATAAGAGCATCCAAATCTTTATTATTAAACTCAGATCCTTTATCTATTTTTGATTTTAGTTTGTTTTGTGGAAAGTCTGCATTAAATTTAGCAACTCTATCTAAAAATTTTGATTTATTTCTAAATGCATCTTTTCTTTGATCAACCATTTGATCTGGAGTTGCTAATGTACCTTTACTATCTTTAATCCCAGTTCTTCCCATAACAGCGTAAATAATAGTATCAAAAAATGCTTTTCCGTTTTCTGGTTTAATCGTTCTTGATTTTTGACCTCGCTGTAAATCTTTACCTATGTTTGAGCTAGGATAATGTTGTTCAAAGTATTCTTTGATTGAATATGCAATATCAGTTTCACAATTTGGCCAAATATTTGTATTGTAATATTCTTTCATTAAGGTTGTAGCAAACATTCTAAATCCTGTATTACCTGTAAGGTTAACATCTAAAATGTTGTTTATTTCCATTGCAATTTCATCATCACTATGATTTATTTCAAATTCATCTGTTAAAAACTTTTTAATATTACTTTCTTTTGTCATTGCATCTTCAATGATTTTAAAGTAGTTTGTAAAAGAAGTATTTTTCATACTCTTCATACCGGGGATTTGTACAGCTTCATCCTTTATTAAGTCTAATTCGTTTAAGCCTTTAAACCATTTTTCAGCTATTGTTGCATAAATCATTGATTTTTTATCTGCATCATATGAATAGAACATTGCTCTAAACCAACTTTTCATTTGACTTTGTCTAATTGCATTGGCATCTCTAGGAGCATCAGCACTACCACTTTCACCATGTGATACTAATAATGCTAAATCTCTTAACTTAAGTGGTCTATCAGTTTCAATATTATCAATAAAGCTAGCAAAAGAAGCTGGATCTTGAGTTTGATATATTTGATCTCTTAAGTCAACTTTACTCATTTTATTTTCAAGTTTTATAAATAAAACTTCACCACTTTTGTTTACGTCATCAATAAAGTCTTCTATTAAGCTTAAGTCTTCAATATCTATGTTTTCAATAACATCATTTAACTTTTCTTCAAAGTCAGACATTGTAAAATCTTCTTCATCAAGCATTTTTGAAAAACCAGGAGATGCTTTTTCTAAAGCTTTCTTAATACCGTCAATTTCTTTTTTTGTTTTGCCAATTATACCAACAGCTTCTTCAAAGCTCATATTAACAAACTCAGCATTTGAAAGTTCTTCAGCTTTATCTTTTTCTCTTTGATCAGCAGCAAGTTGAGCAGCTTTTGCAACCTCTTCAGGTGAAGATAAATACATTGGCTCATCTGTTCCTGAAACAAACCCAGAAGCTTCCTGATCTTCTAAATCTTCTCTACGTCTTTCTAACTCATCAGAAGCTAAGTCACTATCTAGTGATGGATCACTATAAGTTTCTTCCTTACTAGCTGGTGTTAATGGTAGTATTTTATTCAAATATCTTAGATATGATTCAACATCTGATCTTTGTGTAGATCCTGCTGATCTAAATAGCAGACTTATTAATTCCATTTCTGTAATAATATCAGTTTCAAGATCTAATGCTTCACGATTTACATTTCTTTTAAGCATCTCATCTAATTCATTTTGCAAACTTTTTATTTGATCATCTGACAAACCTGAAGGTTTTTGACCAAATTCTTCTTTTGACTTTCTTAAATCAGACTTTCCATAAGCTAATGCTTTTTCAACGTTTTCTTTTTGTTGTACATTAAGATAAAAATGTATTTGTTTAATAATATCAAATTTTCTTTTAGCTACATTTGATTCTTTTATTTTGTCAATAGCATCTGCAGCAAGTTTATCTATGGCACCTAGTCTAGGTTTACCTGGAACATATTTATCTGAAGTATATCCTTGTTTGGCTAGATTTATTTTTGCAGGATTTTCTATAAATGCATTTTTAGCCATTTCTTCTTGTCTATCAAGTATGTTAAAAAATTCTTTTCTTCCTTTAACTTTTTCTAATTCTTCAGACTCCATTAAAATAGAAACTCTTTTTTCAATAGATTCAATTAAGACTTCATGTAATTTATTATTTAATTTATAATTGTTTTCTACAATCAAGCTTAGTTCATCATCTATGATTAATTCTTCATCGATATTGATTTTTGAATTAAGCATATCATTATAATTTAAAATAAACTTAACTTTTTTTTCTATATTGTTTGCTTTTGAAAAGCGCAATGAATCTTCATATAATTTAACAAGACAATCTTCAGTAGGCTTATGACCATTAGATTCTAATAAGACATTTGAATAACATTCAGCTTCTGACATTAAACTTTTATTTTCTTTTATGTTAGTTTCTGCAAGAGCTGAAAGTAAAAAATATTTTCTTTTAAATTTATTGTTTTTATTTTCAAGAAGTTTTTTAACTCTTCTCATTAATCTAGTATGTTTCTGCATTTATTTTACCTTGCCTACTGTTTTATATAAAAATTTCCAAATACTTTGTATTTCTTTGTCACCAATGTCTTTTTTATAGTTGTAAATCAAAGTTTGAGTTGCCCGCATAAGTTCTTGAACATTTTTAGGACAATAACCTTCAGATTCAATATCTGCTCTTGGAGTTTTTTCAACATGTAATACTGGCATAACTTCATCTGCAGTAATTGGTAATTCAACAATATCTTCATCATCAGCAATAGAATGATAGTTTTTGTCGCCATCTACTTGAGGCCCAGGCCTACTATACATGTCTAGTCTATTGTTTAAACCAGGTGTTAAACCATCATCTACAGTAAGATTAGGTTGTATCTGTTTTTCAAACAAAAGTGACTTTGCAATTTCATTTAAGTGTTTTTTATTTATTTTACGCATTACATAACCTTGATTTCAATATAATACTAATTATTATATTTGTTTTAATATATGCGTTTCTAGTGAACAATTTTCTTTTTCTTCTTTTTGTTGTTTTTTTCATCATACCAAAAAAAGTCTTCTTCGTATGATTCATATCCTAACATAGACTTAATTACTTCATATTGCTCAGCTACAGCTTTTGATAAAACAATAATATCTTTTGAATAAGATATGTTTAAAGCTTCTAGATTTTTAATCTTTTCTTTTAGAAGATTTATTTCGTTTTGTTGTTTTTCTAATTTACTATTTAATAAATCAGAATCTTCTACAATAACTTCTATTAACTCAAAGTTGTTAACTGCATTTTTAATTTTCGTCTTTAAACGGTGAATTTTGTTCAATAACATCGTACAACTCTTTCTTGTTAACATTTTTCATATGATCAATTTTATTGTTTTTTATATCTCTAATTCTTTCATCAACCAAGTCATCTAAATAAGAATCACCATTAACAAAACTTTCTGCCATTAGTCTAAAAAAACCTTGCAAAGAAAACTCTCTTAAAAACATTAATGCTCTAAGTTTTCTATGTACATCATTGTTTAAATCAAAGTGAACAGATTTATTTGTCGATACTTTTTTAACTTGATCACTATGTTTTTTATATGTCATAATCCCTCTAATACTTTAAATAAAATTTTAATAAGAGACTATTTTTTGTTAACCACTTTTAGTTGTGCCTTGAGCTGAATTGTATTTTGTTGGTTTTTCACTTTTTACATCGTATTTGTTAGAAATAGTATGTTCTATTTCTTTTTGATTAAGCATACCAACAAATTTTTCTAAAAACTCTTTTTGCTTTTCTTCTACTTCTCCAACCGGAAACTTATCTCTTATCTTTACTAGATAATCTTGTGCTATTGTCTTATAAGGATCTATGTCTACAGCATTTTCAGCATCTTTCATTGCGTCATGTAATAATGATTGCAAGTTTTTTTCTGATCCACCCATTATTTTTTCTGAAGCTTGTTCTATACTATATCCTGTATTATCGCTAAATTTAGCTAGTGCTTTTTCTAATTTTTTAAAAGTATCTTCAGGTGACTCATTTTTTTCAAGAACTAAAGAAAAACTTTTTAAATTGTAATAATGATCATTTACAAATTCATTTTCAATATCAGTTGGTGAATTTTTAAACTGCAATGCATTGTTAAGTTGAGATATTTGATTTAATGTAGCATCTATTGAGATTTGAGTTGCTTGATCATCAGGTATACTATCACCATCACTATCAACTGGGTTGCTATCATCTGGATCTTTTTTTGGCTCATCACCAGAATCATCTGGGTCTTTTTTTGGCTTGCTACTAGAATCATCGCTAGAATCATCACTAGAATCATCACTAGAATCATCACTAGAATCAACACTATCGTCACCAAAAGGATCAGTATTCATACTTTCAGTATCATCTTCTTCTAATAAAATTCTAAGTGAAGGATATACTCCTTCGTTTGTCATTGCATTTATCTTTTTTAAAAATTTTCTTGTAGACATAATGTTATCCTAAAATCTTTGCAATCTTATCAGCTTTTTTGATTCTATCTTCTATGACTGACCAATTTAATTCTTTCATCATTCCATACACATAAGTTTTTCTATCTTTAAGATAATCTCTGTAATAGGAGTGTTCCCAACAATCCATGACAATAATTGGCATTAAACCAATCATTACACTATCACTGTGTAAGTCAATTACAGTATTCATATATCTCTTTAACTGTGGATTATAAAAAGTAACTCCCCAGCCATTTCTTGCTGAAAGGCAACATGCTACAAAATCTTCTTGCCACTTATCAAATGTTCCAAAGTCTCTTGCTAATCTCATATAAGATAAAGAATCAACTGTTACTGTACTATTTAAATCACTAATATTTTCAAAATACATACCATGCAAAAAAGCTGCATTATGATTATAAGTTTCGTCTATTTTTAAACTTCTAAATCTAGAGTTATTAAGGTTTGCTGAAGATTTATCGACGCCGTCTAGTTTAGCTGATATGTCATTTAATTCTTTAACATATCCTTCTAATAATTCTTGATGTGCTTTTTTTGTTTTTTGAGATAAAAGCTCTGTTCCTAAATTAAACTTACCTGCTTCTGTAACATAAGCTTCAGAAAGTAATGTATTGTTTTCGACGTTGTTCTCTGTTTGTAATAAACCAACATCATGAGTATCAATACCTCTTTCTTGTAAAGTCTCAGCCATCGCTTTTTTTATTAAGTCTTGTATGTTCATTATTATACCTTTTAATTAATTGAAAATCTTTCTTCGAATTCACCCATAGGCACTAGTATATATTTAGATTTAAAGCTATCGTTTTCCTTACTTTTTCTAATCATAGGTAAAACCACATCTTGAGGATCTAATTTCTTTTCATTGTCTTGATAGTGACTAAAAGCTCCAGGGCTATTAACATCAAATTCTATATCTCTTTTGCCCTTGCTTTTTCTACTAATAAAACCAAGACTATCACTATCCAACTCTTCTTTTTCAAATAAAGGAGAAGCTCCACTTCCCTTTTCGTTACCTAAAGGCTCTTCTGGCAAAATAAGCTTTGCAAACTCTTCACCACTATCACCTTGCTTTACAATACCTGCAAAGGTATATCTAAAACCTGCCTTATCAAAAACTTTTAAACCAACAGCATCAGCAATTACATTTGCACCATACTTTGTTGTAAGAGTTATCTTTTCATTTAAAAAGAAATTAATTCTTTTATCATACTCTTCTTTAAGGGTTTTTCTCATTAAAGATTCATCTAGCTTCATTTTTTTCTCCTAAAGCTTCCAAAGTCTTTTTAGCTCTTTCTTCAAAAACTCGGTTTCATTTATTACTTTCGCTTTTTTCTTAATAGGCTTTTGTCTTAACAAGGTTGTATTATAACTATATCTTGATTCTTTTAAACTCCCAACAGAACTTAAAACTTTACTTTCAGCATCTTCAAAAGCTTTTCTATATCTTTGAATAAACATTTGAAATTCACTCATAGAACCTTCAGGTGCTATGTTGTTAAAAGATAAAACATCACCATCACCATTTACAGTACCAAGATCTAAATTTTCTCTTGCTTGTTGTAGATTTCGTATTTGATGAGCAAAAACTTGCATACCATCTAAATTAAATCTTGGTTGTTCTGAGTTTTCATAAAAAGAAATTAGTCTATTCTTAAATGAATCTGAAAATGTGCTGTCGACATCTAGTATTTTTTCTGCAACAAGAGCTACAGAATACCAAACAATACAGTCACATCCAGTTATACTTGTGTCATCTGGTTTTGCATCATCGCTTAAAACAAATAAACTATTATTATTAGATACCAAATGTGCTGCAAGTTTTTCAACTTGATTTTCTGAATTTGAATTTAAACTATAACCTTGCGTTTTAGCT
>Ga0163109_10002792_pt1 | contig 13460 bp, 17 predicted proteins | sample CRUFie1St13metaG_FD_108704 | JGI IMG/M metagenome (GOLD analysis project Ga0163109, IMG submission 108704) | Marine microbial communities from the Costa Rica Dome - CRUD Field 142mm St13 metaG | ecosystem: Environmental > Aquatic > Marine > Oceanic > Photic zone | place: Costa Rica: the Eastern... | reverse complement strand
GAGCATAGACTTCCTCGGTGAAGACCTTGCCAGCAACGTAGAGTTTGACTTCACACTTCATAGTTCATAAGGACCAGTTCAGCCCTGCTTGCTTGATCTGTATTATAACTCCCCACGCTCCTCATGGTGTAAGTGTGTGCAAATTCCGCTACTGTCCACCCTTTGAACCTCTCCCTAACCAGTTGAGACGAATTGTAAGATACGAGGTGAGGAGCGATGTAGCGATCGCAGTCGCTAGCAAAATCATCATGGGAGAAGCATTTGTGCATACTACCTCGCCTTCCGTATAGGTTAGATTTAATATCGTAAGGGGGGTCTGAGTAGATGAATGTTCGTTTATCGTCGGTGAATAAGTTCTCATAGTGCTTGTTAGTAATTTTCCAATGTTGAATCAGTTCCTGATAGTAGGGTAACCTTTCAATACCAGCAAGAGAAAAGTTACTATCAGAAGCACTAGAGGAAAAACTGCTAGACTCGGTGAGACCTGAGAAACTACACTTATTAGCAACATAGTAAGAAACAGCCCTGTGAACTGTTTCAGTTTCTTTGGGATCCCTTGCCAGATAATCTTTAGCTTCCAGAAAAAGTTGTTTAGCGGAAGCGGGGTCAGGGTGCCTTTGTTTAAGTTGGAGGAGGATGTTCTTAACTTCATTGGCGTTGTCCTGGATCTCTCTCCAAAAATTATAAAGTGGTTCATACAAATCGTTAACCCAGATATCAATCTTTGGATATCGTTTGGTAACTTCTAAGGCAACACTACCGCCGCCAAGGAATGGTTCATGATAATGATCGAACTCCTTGAGATCAGGCATGTATTGAAAGAGTTTACTCAGGGCACGACTCTTGCCGCCTGGGTATCTCAATGGTGTTTTCAGGGACTTGATAGTCTGGGGCATGGTATTTCAGATATTCACGAAAGATGTGCTTCATTTCTCGCTCCGTCATTCCACAATGTAGAGCAGCAGCAGGAAGGTTCATTGTAGCACGGAACAAACCTTCGTTCGCTTCTTTAACGTTATCAGGTGTCGTTTTGATCGGCAAGGTTAATGTCCTCAATACAGTCTACGGTTACAGTATGTTCACCGACTCTATACCAGTGTTGTACAACCCCACAGATATCTGGTCGATCTCCTAGAAACTCCAAGTCATCACTCTTATGCTCTCTCAACCACGCTTGGAGACGGTGGTGCATCAGTTCATCTTTACTAATCATTTGAATTCACAACTCATCATAAGTTCAGTCAGACATGCCAGAAGGTTGATCTCCTGGTCAGGGACGTGCTCAACGTCACGTAAATACTTAGCGACAATGAGAACAGCTTCTGGAATAGAAGGACCCTTCAAGACATTATAGCAAGCGTCATAGATTTTTCTATAGACAATATCTGGTTCGTTGTTGAGATTGTCAACAGTCCACTTACGAACAGTCATGAACTCTTTGTTCTTCATTGCTTTCATAAGACCATCGATGTTGATGTCTTGAACGTCAGCAAGAACAGCAGCAGAGATCTCACCACTAGCAGCATAACGCTGGGTCTCGTTAATCAAACGACGCCAGTCTGGATAGAAGCGAGTGACAAGTTTGGCAATAACTTTGTCCTGATACTTGACATCGTTATCTTCAAGGATGAACTTGATACGTTGAAAGAAAGAACCTTGTAGTTCCATCTTCGCTTCGTTACTGATCTTGAAATTGATCACAGTACAACGACTGTGAAGGGGATCAATGATCTTGTTAGGGAAGTTACAGGTGAAGATGAATCGACAGTTGTTGTGGAACTCCTCTACAGCGGTCCTGAGAGACAGTTGAACATCGTTAGTGGTGTTGTCTGCCTCGTCGATGATGACGACCTTGTGGGCGGCACCAGAGGTGAGAGAGACGGTGGTAGCAAACTGCCTCACACGGTTCCTCACGGTGTCTAGGAAGCGTCCCTCGTCGGATCCATTGATCACGATGTAAGAGGCACCAATCTCCTCACACAGCGCCTTAGCGACGGTGGTCTTGCCCACACCAGCAGACCCTGCCAGCAGCAGGTTAGGCAGTTCTCCCTGCTCCAGGAACCCCTTGAAGGAGTCTTTGATGTGCTGGGGCAGGATACAGTCATCGACAGTGGTCGGACGGTACTGCTCAACCCAAAGGAATTTTTTCATAATTAAGCGAAGTTAGAATTGATCAGAATTCTATTCTGATGTGTCAAAGGTGAGTGTCCCGTGTGATATAGACTGCCATCGAAGACCAGGAGTCTGTTCTTCTTAGGTGTCACACGATGTTCAGTCTCATCATACACCACAGTGTCCCCATCTGAATCGGAAACATAATATATGGTAGTAGTGTTCTGAACCCCTGGCATGTCAACATGACGATCATGTAAGACTTCTACACCAGAGCATACTGTCATGTCAAGACGACAACGGAGAAGAGTATCTTTCTTCAATTCATACTGAATCTGATACAGCATGGGTTGTAGAAAGGTTGATACTCTCGATTGTGTGAGACCTGTATCAGATTTATAGATCCAGTAACTAAAACCGTGGTGTACGTTGCTAGCAGTTTTGTTCTGGGATATGTTTTTATTAAAGTACCACTCTTGGTTAGGCGAATCTAAAATACTTTCAATCTGATCGGCATACGATGGAGTTAGAAAGTCATCTATAATTCTCACGCTAACGGTCTCTCAAATTCATTAAGAACAATATCAGATGCTTCCAGAGCATCCTTCATATACTCTACACCTTCTAGGGGTGTTGTTTCATCTCCACAAGTAAAGACATCACAGATTGCTTGACCAGACTCAGGCCATGTGTGGACACTGAGATGACTCTCAGCGAGCAAGGCAACACCAGTAAATCCTTGGGGATCAAACTTATGTACCACCAAGTTGATGAGAGTTGAGTTACATGCCTGGGATGCCTTGTACAGCATCCTTCTCATGTACTCGGTATCTTCCATCAACTCAACGTTACACCCCTTCAAAGTGAATAGAATATGTCTCAAGGTTCCAGGGCAATGTAGTAGGTGAGAGGAACGTTACGATGCTTCCACTCGGAGATGAGTTTAGAAGAGATCTTAACGTCATACAACGGACCAGTAGGATCCACAGCATTCATCTCACCACTGTATGAGTGAAGACGAAGGTTGTCCACCTTGATATACAGACCGTCAAAGTCTCCAGTAGTCTCTCCTTCCATAACCTCAGAATAGACATTGGTGGTGTCATTCTCACGGTCACACAGTTCCATGGTAATCACGTTGTCCTTAGAAGAGAACTTCAGGTCAGGCAGATTGTAGATGGAGGATGCTTTCGACAACGAACGAAGTGAATCGATGGTCATCGTGAATGAGAGATCTCCACCAGGGAACTTGACATCACGTTCTGGAGCAGACTTGATAGTAATCTCAGGATCGCTGAAGAAATACTTACAACGTTTGCCAGAACCAGACAGAGTTACATACTTCTCATCTTCAAAGTTGAGTTTCAGATCTGGACCAAACAATTCAGAACCAAGGAGGAACTGAGAGAGATCATAGATACCAAACGTTTGGGGGAACTTCTCAGAACAATCGTACTTAGCAATCATGTTCTCCCCCACGCTGATAGTCTTCAGTGTGGAACCTTCACGTACCAGGATAGAACTGTTGATGGTACAAAAGTTCTTAAGAACGCTTCGGGTTTCCTTTGTAAGGGCAATAGTTTTCATTGATTGTAAGTCTCGGTAACAGAATTTTTGTCGCTGAAGTGGAGGAGCAGCAGACCGTAGTGAAGGATCTTGACGATATCACGACGGGCGGTTCCTTTCTTATCATAACGAGAAGCATACTTGAGGATGTTACCTCGGCAGAATGCTTCAGCATCTCCACACGCTTCGATAAGGTCTAACGTTTGGATGCTGTCGTTACCAGCAGAGTAGTGTTGGTTGTACGTACCAACAATGTAGTCACGTAGCTCTTGGAGTAGAGCTTCTTCATTGTATTTTAATGCCATATTACGAGGAAAATATATCTTCCAGTTGATCATGATAGCACTCAATAACTTCCCCGTCAACTGTCTGTACGGTAAGCTTGAGACCTTCACCATCGATGATCTTAACGGATCGCCCATCCTTAAGAAGGGCGATCTGACCACGGTATCCATGGAATTCATTGCTCATCAGTTTCAACCTCCTCAAGGTTAGCATCGATTTTGCCATAGAGGTCCATGAAGACTTGCTTAGTTTCATCATCGAAACGATTCACACAGACTTCGATTGCCTTCTGGCGCTTACCGAAAATCTTGTATGCCGTAACAATGTGGACCAAACGGCGGGTGCTGATCACTTCATCAATGCCACCGTCCTTGAATGTACGGCGGATGATGTCTGCCCAGTCAGCAAGTTTGGAACAGAACTCACCATCATCACAGATCTTCCTCAGGATCTTCTGTTCGATAGCGGTAGTGGGATAATCTTGTTCAAAGGTGAGGGCGAAGCGTTCCAGGAATGCCTCATTGAGAACGTTAGTTCCAATAAAGCGACCGTCATCGCTGCCTTTACCTTTAGTATTAGCAGTTGCAACAACATTAAAACCAGCGGTAGGGTTAACATAGCGTCCAGTCTTCTTCAGGAAGACACCCTTGCCTTCAAGGATAGACTGGAGACACAGAATTTTATTGGATGCCAGATCGATTTCGTCTAGAAGCAGCACAGCTCCCCTCTCCAAAGCTTCAATGACAGGACCATTATGCCAAACAGTTTCGCCGTTAACAAGACGGAAACCACCAATAAGATCATCCTCGTCAGTTTCAATGGTGATGTTTACACGAATCAACTCCTTATTTAGAGCAGCACATGCTTGTTCAACACCAAAGGTCTTACCATTACCTGACATCCCAGTGATGAACACAGGGTAGAAGGTATTGGAACCCAGAATCTTTTTAAGATCTGTGAAGTTACCGAACGGGACAAAGGTCTCATCCTTCATCGGAACAATGTTACGATCGTCTTGAACGATCTCTTCCAGTTGCTCACGTGCTTCTTCGATGGTCAGGTTCCACTTGCCACGACCAGTCTTGTATGGTTCCATACGATTGGTGATTGTAGCATATGAATAACCCATGTACTCAGCACCTGCCTTAAGAGCTTTGGTGCCGACTTCTGTACCATAGTTGTTCTCAATGTATGAGAACAGTTGAATCATGTCTACTTGTGCTTGGCGGGGCATGGTCTTTGTTGCTGATGTAGTAATTATAGGGTATGGGTGGGGTGCCAGGGACACCCCGTGGTCAGTTTCTCAACTGACTTTTGATACGAACGAGGAGAGAATCTTTTTGTTGACTGCTTTCTTCTTAAGCATGGTCTTGAATGCCTTACGAATCTCGGTGGTCTTGGCACCAGCATCAACATCCAAAGAAGTATCTTCAACGGAAAGATTGGTGGCACTCATGATGTAGAGAGCATCGTAACCAACATTCTTATCAAGTTCCCAAGACTTTGTTTTTCTCCAGGACTTCATTACATTCTCCATACCGTTGACAGAACTAACATCGTTAGTTTGACGGTAGAGGAAACTAAAGTCACTGCCACTGGCAATTCGGAAACCAATAAAGTTTACCATAGGGAACGAATCTTTCAAGTTCTCAAGAAGAATAACAGGGAAAGAATCGGGAATGCTGTGTCCTACAGAGCGATAGGTCTTGCCGATCTTACGGTCACGAAGGTGACAGTTATGACCAACAGTGTTCTTGCCCCAGTAGTCAGCACCACGAAGGATTCTCATGTCAACGTCATAAGAAATGCCAGCAGAATCACCATCAGTGAGAATACAGACGTTGAGTTTTTGTACCTTGCTGGACTTCAGGAACTCAGGAATGATTGTCTTAAGAGAGACAAGCGTATCGTTGAGAGGTGTGCCAGAGAGATCAACACCACAGGGGATAGTGTACATGCCAGAACTAAAGCGTCCGTCATAGTACATTGCCATACGCCACAGGTTCCTAGCATCCTGATCAAAGGTCTTGCTATTTACCCGTGAGGTAAGGAAGTTAAGCAGACTGAATCTCTTGTGAATAGAGACTTGATTGTGCTTAACATCATGGGCAGATGGAAGTTGATCGTAATTGTAGTCCTCAGTATCTGACAGCAGATAGTTGCTCCACTCGTAGGTGAAAGCATAGACTTCAAACGGGATCTGAACTTTACGGCAGAACCAGCAGAGGTTAAGAAGTTGCTTGACTGTATCGAGCAGTGTGTTGCTCATGGATCCAGACCAATCAAGGACAAAGATCATACCGTGGTTCTTACCATCGGGAAGGATGGTTACCTTTTTGAAGAGATCTTCGTTGTACTTGTAAGTGTGTAGCTTAGAAGTATCAAGCACACCAGTCTTAGATTCACCAGAACGAGCGTAAGCGTCAGCAGACTTACGACACTCAAACTCCTTAACAAGATAGTTTACCTCCTTCTGTGCTTCGGACTTGAACTCCTTATATTTACAATCCGTTACATCGTAAACATTTCCCCAGTGTTCAAGTCGTAACTTAGCAACCTCATTGAAGTGGTTCTCAACGTAAGGCATAACCTTAGAACGATCAACAATTACCTTGCTGGTATCAATCTTAGGCAGTTCCAGATAGACAGGATCAGAACCATAGGTTCTGCTGAGATCTTCAGCAGCACTATCAAATGCTTGCTGTGTGTGAGACTTGTCTTCATCCTGAGGCATAGCAGGTTTGCCATCAGTAACTGTGTCACTAGCACCAGTTGATTCAGAAGGTTCTGGATTGCCGACACCTTCATCATCACTCTCTTCTGTTCCTTCCTGATCACTGTCATTCTTAGTAGCAGTCATAGACTGACCAGGAGCATCAGATTGTTCCATGGGTGCTACTGTCTCTTCTTTCTTTTGATTGAGGAAGTCAACCAGTTTCTGACAGATCTCAATCACATCAGCAAAGGTCTCAGCAATATCAATCATGCCGAGGAACTGCTTCTCATCATCCTCAAAAGGAATCATGGAGTATGAACCGATCTTGTAGTTCAGATTGATACGGTCGATCAGGTTCAGGTTGTCAAGATCTTCATCGTTGATACCAAAGAAGTCCTGATCATTCAGTTCTTGATAACCTTTGTAAAAGTCTTTGGCGAGACCAGGGAACTTACGTTTCATAAGTTTCTCGATCCTGGCATCCTCCACCACGTTGATAAAGTCTTTAGGAATACTATCGTTCCATCCATCCAGAGGAGTGTAGAGAGCGTGACCCACTTCATGACCGACCAACAGATCGTAGACAGTGTTGGATGCTCGGTCCCAGCGAGGAAGGGTCAGCACACGGTTGAGAACATCAAAGCTGGCAGTGGTCACTTTACGGTGCTCAACTACAAGGTTCTCGGTAGCGAGGAGTCGTGCCAGATTGCCTTTGATCTCTTGGGTGTTCATCGCTTTCCTTGTTTGTCCACATACTATAAAACCCCTAGTGGGTACTAGAGGTCAATAGTGGACGGTTTGTCAGGTGGTTCTGGGGTTAGGCGGCGTTGCCTTTGGAGTACCATGTAGTTTCTTCAATGCTTCCACTAGTTCTGGAGTTTCCTCCCATTCCCAAGTATCACCCTTTGTAGTAACAAATTTACGTGTTGCCATAGTTCTCCTTATTGAGTTTCTACTTCTGATTCAGTCACCACACTGAAGTTCTTGACCTTCTCAAATGATACAGTTCTATCGAACTTACCTTCAAGACTCTCCTTGTGGGAGATTACAAAAACGTTGGTATTCTCATCGAAGTTACGTAAGATCCATCCTAGTTCACTGCTGCCTCCTGTGTCAAGAGACCCGTCAAAGATCTCATCAAGGATCAGAAGGTTAGTATCCACAGAATTCTTAAGCTTAGCGACAGCACGCCAAGTAAGCAGCAGAGCAATATCAATACGAGCCTTTTCTCCTTCCGAGAAAGATTCGTAGGAGAAAATGTCTCGGTATCTAGATTTAATAGTTTCCTCGAAATTTTCATTAAGAACGAAGTTTACGTAGAAATCCATTCTCTTCAGGTAGTCACCAATCATCCTGTTCATGGTGGGGAGATAGGTCTTGATGATCCTAGTCTTGATCCCATTGTCCTTGAGCAGGTGACCAGCAGTGGTTAGAACATCTCGGTCCTTCTTAAGACTAGCAACCTCGCCAGAGGCGGTCTTCTTATCAGACACAAGTTGTTCCAGAGTTTTGAATGCCTCTTTCTTATCACCAGTGCCAGACTCAATCTCTGCTATCTCGGATTCAATTTCTTTGACAGAATTTTTTAACAGGTTAATCTGATAGTTAGATTTGCTGACAGTGGTGTTGAGAGAAGTAATCTCCTCTGTTAGTTCAGTCCACTTACCTAGTCTTTCCTCTTCAGCAGCGATGGCGTCATTGAGTTCATTGAATCCAATCGACATTTCATCTTGCTTCTTCTTACCGATAGTGATTTTCTCTCGGCGAAGTTCATCAGAAAGTTCTTGAGTACAGGTAGGACAAACGGTGTTGTCATTGAAGAACTGGTTCTCCTTCTCACAACTGTTCATCTTCTGTCTCAACTTGATAGAGAATGTGTTGAGCTTCTTTAGTTTATCTGAACAATTTGAATATTCTTTCGTCTCTTCAGATAACTTATTGATGGTCTCAAGATCCTTTTGTACGTTGAGATGGATCGAATCGATGTCAACGAACAGGGTCTCGATCTTATCTTGCTTCTTTTTAATATCAGCTTTACTCTTCGTGTCCAGTTCTGCCAGATAGTTTTTCTGGATCTCAACCTTGTCCTTAAGAAGGTCCAGTTGATAATCCAGTTCTCTAACTTCCTCCCCATTCTCACGGATCTTGTCTTTCAAGATAGTGTTCATGGTAGAGAAGATTTGAATATCAAGGATGTCCTCAATAATATCTCTTCTCTGTGCCAGAGGAAGTCTCATGAACGGGACGAATGTGGATGATCCCAGAACTACAATCTGTGTGAAGGATTTGTAATTCATCTTGAGCACGTTCTGCTCGAAGTGTTTCTGTTGATCTACTGCCTTGCTGTTCTCATCTAGGAGAGCACCATTACAATAGATCTCAAACTTGTTAGGTTTGATACCACGTACTACACGGTAATCAGTTTTACCGATAGTAAACTCGATCTCTGTCTGACAATCCTTCTCGTTGACACTGTTGACCAGGGCAGGTTTGTTTACTTTACGGAACGGTTTTCCGAACAAAGAAAAAGTAAGGGCATCCAGAATGGTGCTCTTACCTGCTCCGTTAGTACCAACAATTAGGTTTGTCCGATGGGAAGTCAAATCAACTTCGGTGAAAGTATTTCCTGTGGACAGAAAGTTCTTCCAACGAATTTTTTTAAAAATAATCATTCCAAATCTTTCGGCGGTATCAAGAAATCATCCTTAGTTATTATAGCATACTTGTGGTATCTGTCCTCACAAGCATCGATGATCATTTCTCTTTCTATCTCTACGATCTGTAGTGGAGGGTTATCATCATCCGCCTCCATCATGTAGTAGTATCGCTCAATGTCAGTCTCTTCCTCAAAGATAGGGATAACCTGCTCACCATCATCAGTGATGATAGAGTACACGCCATCTGGTCTATTCTTTAGAGTGAGGATATACATCAAGCAACTTCACAACTTTCAATATATAGGGTCCTCATTAATTTCTTCAATTCGGACTTCTCTACTTGAACGTCGATCTCGTCTACGTATTCATTGAGAAGAGTCATGGTATCTTTGATGTCAAGATTGACATCTTCTAGATCTTCTGGGTCTACCAGAGTCTCTACAATTTTTACATCATGGGCACCAATGTTATAGAGATCGTCAATGACTTTCTCAAACTGTTGGTAGTCTCTCTTCTCTTCAACAATAACCTTAACGAAGGTGTTACGGTATGTCTCATCAATCACATGCTTTTCGTTTGCTACATCGTTGTAGTAAACCTTCTGGAAGATCTCATAAGGATTCTTCACCCGCCGAATTTTATTCTCGGCAGGTTTGTACAAGTGGAATCCACGTGTATCCTTATAGTCATTCCAGAACATCTGGTAAGGGTTACCGAGATAGGTAATGTTTCCCTTGGTTGACTTGTGATGATAGTGTCCAGAAAACACTTGCTTAAATCTGGAGAACAGTTTGGGATCCATACCATGCTCCATCTTCAAACCAGGAGTTACTTCAAACCCGTCGAGTTCGAGGTGTCCCATGACGATTTCGGCATTCGTACTTTCGAGATGCGAAAACGTCTCTTCTTTGTTTTCTTTGTTAATCCAGGGGACGAGACAAATTGGAGTATCCTCAATGTAAGTAGTACACACTCCATTGTATACCTGAATATTCTCATAGTCTGTCAGCAGTAGTTCTGGGGAGTTTACACGATTGGTGTTCTTATAGTATACACAATGATTACCAAGAATCATGTGTACAGTGATACCCATATCATGGAGACGATCAAAATAATTCCGACGAATCCGACCCCACACATTAAAATCAATGCTCTTGCGGTTGTCAAATGTATCCCCGAGATCAATGATCTCCGTGATTCCTTGTCTTTCAAGCGTTGGAAAAAAGACATCATCGTAAAATTTTTGAAAGTATTCCCAGAATGCTAATGAACCTTTACGTCCATCTAAGTGTTGATCAGTAATTAGAGCGACGGTCATAGTTTACCTGAGACAGTTCCATCATATGTAGAAAAACTAGAGTTCTCCCATCCTTCTTGGAGACCTTTAAGGTGGAAGCGTGTGTGATCGATACACACTTCCTTGGTGAGGGCGGTGATGTGCTCCTTACCTTCCTTATCAACGCTAATCCAGAGTCCAAATCTGGTTTCTCGGACTCGGAAACAATCGTCAATCCATTCATAATCTTGGGTCTCACTCATCGGTTCATTCTAATTTCAATGTTCTCCTTGATACTTCCCATGTCAGAATAGGAAGCATTCATACCCGCCATACTACCATCATAGGTGTCGGTGTGCATGACATGATTAAACCCAGTCTTCTCTAGAATCTTTTGTTTGATATCAGATTGACGCTTCTCCTTTTGAATCCTACGTAGGAAAGCGTAGTAGATGATTTGGGTAAAGTAAGCAAACGGGTTCTTCGATTTTTCAGGATCAAAGTTGTTGATATACTGTACACAGTTCTCAACCCCATCAGAAATCATATCCTCACGGAATGTGTAATTGACAAAGTTGGGTTTGTAGGAAAGGTGAGTAGCGATTTTGAGGAAGCAATCACCAATGTACCGAGGGATACGAGGCAGTTCGGTATCTGCTTCTTTTGCCGCCAGCATCTTAGTTCTAAAGACAACGATTGCCTCTAGGAACTCTTTGTTATTGACGTAATACTCGGTATCTTTCTTTGCCATAGGACATGTTTTGGTTTGCTTACTTGTGAACAGTATAGTGTAGAACTGGGATCTTGTCAACTAGCTTGACAAATCCTCAGAACCTCAGTAGGATAACTCTGTGAAGGGTTCAGGAACAGGTATAGCTTAACTACTTTTAAAGATCTTTTCTAGAACCTTCTTAGTTTCATTGATCGATCCTAGGTAACCATTCTTTGTAGAGAGTTCCTTAGTAGGAACTTGACCAGGGTTATCATCCTCTTCATGTGATCCGTCAATGAAACTTAGATAATATCTTTCGATACGTTTATCTAATTCTGACATAGTAAGAACTGAATCCATGGGAAGGATAAAGGACTTGTCGTATGTAGCATGTAACCAATCTATAAGGGCGAACCCATCTACTGTGTGTCCGTTCTTTCTTTGCTTGACAGGTTCAACCCTCATGGGTTGATCTAAGAAGAGAACATCATCTTCTGGTACGTAACAAACTTTGGCAATTATTTCTTCGCCTGTAATTAATTTAATGATCGAATAAAATTCATCTTCCATATTATTTCATTTTAATAGGGATTACTTCATACTTAAAGTTTTCCTCTTGGTAGATTTTAATCCTCTCGGTTAAGTGGTTGAGAGTGTAGTTGTGTCTACTATTAGAAGAGATATCGTCAGCGATATCATATAGTGTTGCTTGAGTTTTTCCTTCGCCTTTCCTGAGGACACGTCCGATAGACTGGAGGTTACGTACCCGTGACTTACTCGGGGAAGCAAAAATAATATTGTGTAACTTTTTAATGTTGATGCCTGTGGAGAACGTGCCGTAAGAGGCAATGATGATAGCGTTGGTTTCCTTCTCAGTAATCGCTCTTACTTCTTCTCGATCTTCAACATCGGTGCCGCCGTGTACAAAGAAGACTCTTCTATTGGCGTCCACTGTATTATTTATGAGTTCATAAAGTGGTTCCCCGTGCTTCTCAACGTAGTTGAATAGCACAAGTGTGTTCCCGTCAATATCATTAACTAGGTTCTTGATTAAATTATTACGCCGTTCGTGAGTAACAATGTACTCCATCTCACTGTGGTAGTCTTCAAAATATTGATACTCATGTTTGCAAACTAGAATCTTAATCCTGAAATTGGATAGGTATCCTTTCTTGATTAGGTCGTCTGTCTTAGTAACCTTCTCACAGGCACCGAACAGACCCTCTAGCACCCACTTGTGGGTCTTGCTACCATCTAGTGTACCCGTGAACCCGAAACGGTACTTAGCGTTGTGTAGCTTGGTCATGATGCCTGTCAGACTCTTCGACTTAAACAGGTGTGCTTCATCACCGATAACACAGTCAATGTCGTCAAAGTATCTTTTGGGAAACTTGTAGATTGATTGCCAGGTTGAAATAACAACTGGTTTATCCGTATCTTTATCCTTGCCCGAATATATTGTATGGCAGTATTCGTCTGCTCCCCATCCATAGTCTTTGAAGTCCTTAATCATCTGCTCTACGAGGGACGTGGTGGGCACCACAAGCAGGATCTTTTTACCCGATGCCACGTAGTAGCGAACAAGACTGTAAATCATTAGAGACTTACCCGATCCTGTCGGAGAAAGAAACAACCCTCGGTTGTTCTTCAGACCTTGATAGACAGTACGGTATTGGTAGTCTCTAGGTTTGTATTTAGAAATTTTATCCATAAACGTTTTGACACCAGCAGGTGACACAAACGCATTGTTTTCTTCTACGTCCCCATACCAATCGTTGGGTTCGTAGCTTAGTCTATATTTTCTTTCAGTACACCATTGTTTTAGATGAGGGAGTAACCCGCCATACAATTCACCTGTAGCAGGGGAGTACAGATGAATCATACCATCCCAGTATCTAAACCTAGGTTGTCGTTTTAGAAACTTTGCCTCTGGTAATTCAAAGGAGAAGTAGTCTGCTAATTCATGATGAACATGTTGCTCGGAAGTAAGAGTGAGATATACCTCGTTCTTTTTCTTTACTGTAATCAAGGAGGACATTAGTTTCCATTAATAAACTTCTCCCATTCAATAGCATTTTTCACATGATAGTTTCTTTGAGAAACCATCTTCAAAACATGGTCTAAGAAAAACAGCAT
>Ga0163109_10002791_pt1 | contig 13461 bp, 12 predicted proteins | sample CRUFie1St13metaG_FD_108704 | JGI IMG/M metagenome (GOLD analysis project Ga0163109, IMG submission 108704) | Marine microbial communities from the Costa Rica Dome - CRUD Field 142mm St13 metaG | ecosystem: Environmental > Aquatic > Marine > Oceanic > Photic zone | place: Costa Rica: the Eastern... | reverse complement strand
TTCTTCCTATAGAGCCGTGGTAGACCACCACGTTGATAGGCTGGATGTGGAAGCGCAGTAATGCGTGCAGCTGACCAGTACTAATAGCTCAATCGGCTTGATTTATGCACTGAAAAAAATTTTTTAGAATAAGTTGATATAATTAATATTCAGATAATGTCAAAGAAAGACAAAATAATCGCATTAATTCCTGCTAGAAAAGGATCTAAAGAAATTAAAAATAAAAATCTTCTTAAGATTAATAAAAAAACTCTTATTGAACTGACAATCGACAATGCTAAAAAGTCAAAATACATAGATCAGATTTATTTGTCTTCAGACTCAAATAAAATTCTAAAGATTTCTGACTTGTTTAAAAATGTTTTAACTCACAAAAGAAGCAAAAGTTCATCTAATGATAAATCAACATCAAAGGATGTGTTAAAAGATTTTTTATCAAAAAATAAGAAGTACGTCTCTCAAGGTATAATTTTAGTTTATTTACAGCCAACTTCTCCAATGAGAAACCATCATCATATTGATAATGCAATAAAATTATTCAAAATAAAAAAAAAAGACACATTAATTAGTTGTTATGAAATTCAAGAAAGTGAAAAAATTTTTAAAAGTTTTATTTTAGATAAGAGTAAAAATTTTATTTCACTATTTAAAAAAAAAAATATTTATGCGAACAGGCAGTCTTTTCCAAAAATTTTAACACCCAATGGGGCAATTTTTATATTTAAAATCAATAAAAACTTTATTAAAGAATTTTTTAATCTTAAGAGTGTGACTACTTATATAATGAAAAAAAAGGATGCTGTAGATATTAACACAATGCAAGATTATCAAGAGGCAAAAAAAAACTTTTTAAGATAAATTTTTTTTCAGAAATTTAAAAATTTCTTCTTTTTTCATTACCTTGTAATTATTAATTATTTTTTCGATCTTTTTTTTATAGGAGTTATTGCTAATTTCATTTTGAATTACAAAATAATTTTCCTTTATTTTAACTCTTTCTAGCTCAGAATTAGAAATTAAACTTTCGAATAATTTTTCTCCTGGTCGTTTCCCAATCTCATCAATTTTTAAGTGTTTTTTTTCAAATCTTTTTAAAAGACTTTCAGCAAGATCAATAATTTTGAATAGCTTAAGTTTTTTTGGAATAAAAATTTCATTTCCTTTCATCAAAAATATACTGTCAACGATTGACTCAACAGCATCTTCTATTGTCATAAAAAATCTTGTCATTTTTTTATCTGTAACAGTTAAATTTCGATTGTCATTTATTTGTTTTTGAAAAAACGGCAAAATAGATCCTCGCGTTCCAATAACGTTGCCAAATCTTGCACAAGCAAAGATTGTTTTTTTATCTCCTTTAACGTTATTAGCATTTACAACTAATCTTTCTGCAAGTAGCTTGCTTGCACCTAAGCATGAAGTTGGATCAACTACTTTATCAGTACTGACAAGTAAAAACTTTGAAACATTATTAATTAAAGAGGCTCTGACCATATTTTCTGTTCCAACCACATTTGTTTTTGTTGCCTCAAAAGGGTTATACTCACAAAAAGGGACATGTTTTATTGCAGCAGCATGAATAATTATATCTATTCCCTGAGAAGCACTTATGCATCTTTCTTGATCAGCTACATCTCCATAAATATATCTGACCTTCTGTAGCTTCATTTCAGCACCAAAATTTTTTTGAATTTTTTTTCCACTAATTTTTTGACCGAGTTCAAATAATCCATTTTCGTCATTACTTAACGCCCTGATTACTTTACAACCAGAACGCAATAAATATAAAACCAATGCGCTCCCTATTGAACCTGATGCACCAGTAATCAAAATTTTCTTATTCAAAAAATAATTCTTTTTCATTTTCATAATTCAAGTTTATTTATTGTTTTTTTCAAAGAAATTGTTCTCTTAAAATTAAGTTTATTTTTAATAAATTTATTATCGATTTTAATACTTGGATCATATTTTTTATTTTTATTTAATCTGACTAAAATTTTAATATTAAATTTTTTTCTGTACATATCAATAATACGACCTAATTTAATATTTTCAGCTCCAATATTGATTACATTTTTGTTAATTTTTTCATATTCAGTAACAATTTTTTTAAAAAGATTACATACATCGTATATGTGGATAAAATTTCTATAAATATTTGTATTGTTAAAAGAAATATAATGTGTTTTTTTTTGTAAGCAATCCTTAATATTTTTAAAGAGTCCTTTTTTATCTAAATTGTTATCATATACATTTGATAGTCTTATTATTTTATAATTTAAGTTTGTTATTTGTATCATTTTTTCCAATTTAACCTTTAATTTAGTATAGCTGTTAAATGGTTTTAGTTTACTTTTTTCATTCGCGCTTTTAATTTTATTTCCATAAACTAGTGAAGAGGACACAAGTAAGACCCTAACATTTAATCCATTAAGTGCATTATTCAAATTTTTGTTGAGGGCAATAATCTTTTCATAATCAAGGCTATTTATCAAATTTACAATTAAATTAATTTTATTCTTTTTAAGATATATTTTTATTTTAGTAGAGTTATTTAAATTTATACATCTTTTATTTTTAGCATGAGATTTAAATATAATATTTTTTAATTTAAGTTTTTTATAAAGATATTGTCCGATGAAACCAGAGGAACCCAAGATTAATATTCTGTTTTTCAAACTTTAATACGTATTTATTTTTTGTGTATTTATTTTAAGATTTATCTTTTTTATTATATTTATAATTTTTGATGCACTCTTTCCATTTCCGTAGAGATTTTTAACTTTTTTTAAATTTTCTTTAAACAAACTATTTTTTAAGCATATATCGATCTTCTTTTTAATTTCTTTATGATTATAATTTGCATTTAAAACATTAAATGACTTTAATCTTCTATTTTGTCTCGATCCAATATTTATGACTGCTTTTTTATAAGTTGCTGCCTCATGTATACCAGAACTAGAATTACCTATTAGAAATGAACATTTTTTTAGAATAGATTTGTATTCTTCTATAGAAAGGCTTGATGCCCATCTATAGTTTGACAGTTTTATTTCTTTAATAATTTCCAAATATCCAGAATCATTGTTTGGTAAAATTATAAAACAGGGAATTTTTGACAATTTTAATGCTTTTAAAGTTTGAATAATTTGAATTTTTGAGGATTTATTTTCACTTGTTACTGGGTGTTGTAGCATACATGCAAATTTATTTTGAAAGTTAAAATTAAATTTATTGTTTAGTAATTTTACATTAACCTCCTTCGCTTTATTCAAGGCATCTATTGAAGGACATCCAACAACAAATATATTATTTTTTTTTTCGCCCATTTTTATTAGTCTTAATTTAGCATCAGTGTTGGCAACAAAATGAAAATTGGAGAATTTACTCATTGCATGTCTCAATGACTCATCTATTGATCCACTTAATTCACCACCTTGAATATGTGCTATAGGGATATTCAAATGCGCTCCTGATATAACTGTTGAAAAATTAGCTCCTATATCAAAGCCAGCTAAAATTAAGTCGGGTTTACTTTTAGACAATATTTGGGGAATAATTTTTAAAACATTTCCCATTGATTTCACCATTGAAGCACCATTTCCTTTATAAGTATTATCAAACATTTTAATGGTATGGCTTATTTTAAAACCATCTCTTTTTATTTCTTTAATTGTTTTTCCGTGTTCTTTAAGTAGATGCAATCCTGTTACAATTAGACAATATTCAAGATGTCTATCTTTTTTTATTATTTCTAAAATTGGTTTAAAACGACTATAATCCGCACGTCTTTCAGTAATTACTAAAATTTTAATTTTTTTTGACATGAGAGGGATTTATTTGAGTACCAGTTTTGATAAATTTTGTTGCTCTTAGACCAATAAGATTTGCGTAATCTTTAACTTTATAAAATCCATTTCCAGGTCTTATAGGAAAAATATTTTCTTTTGAAAATTTTTCATCTTTCTTTAAGTCTCTAGTTGCTGCTACTGAAGCAAAAGCAAAAGCAATAGTTTTAGCTTCTTCTTTTAAGGGTTTTTTTTCTCCTGATTTTGATTCAGAAATAATTTTTGATGCTTTGATTAACTCTTTTAATTCATCTTTGTCCATAGAGGACGATATATCTGGACCTTTAATTTTTTTTGATGTCACAAAATGTTTTTCGACTATGGAGGCTCCCAACGAAATAGCACCTAAGCAGGGATAAATAGTTTCACTATGATCTGATAACCCGATTATAGCATCTTTAAATTTTTGTTTTAATTGCAACATCGCGTTTAATCTTACAAGTTTATGGGGAGTTGGATATATATTTGTACAGTGTAGGAGTGCGTAAGGTAATTTATATTTTCTTATTATCTTAACCGCTGGTTCTATGGATTTTAAACTATTCATACCTGTGCTTAAAATTATTGGTTTCTTTTTTTTACATACATATTCAATAAAGTGATAATTATTACACTCCCCTGATCCAATTTTGTATAGAGGCACATTAAATTTCTCCAGCCGGTCAACAGCTTTTCTTGAAAACGGAGTACTAAAAAAAATTTTTTTTCTACTTTTTATATATTGCATTAATTTTTGCTCTGATTTTTCCGATAGTGAGGTTTTTTTTATAATCTCATAGATAGATTTTTTCGAATTCCCTGGTACCACCTTTTTCGCATAATTAGCCATTTCGTCATCAACAATATGTGTTTGATGTTTTATTATTTCTGCTCCAGATTTAATTGCAGCATCTGCAATAGATATAGCAAGATCTAAAGATCCATTATGATTAATCCCTATTTCAGCGACAACCAAAGGTTCTTTATCAAATCCTACTAATCTTTTTCCTATTTTAATATATTTTTTCATTTAATAATAACTTTTAAGAATTTATATTTTTTATCATTTTAACTTAATCTATATAATCTTTATATATTTTTCGCGTTATTTTAATCTTATCTTTGTCGAGATTAAAAGTATGGCGCATTTTGTATTTTAATTGAATACCTAGCATTTTAAAAAAATCATCATCATTGAAAGCAAATTTTCTTTGAAGACTTGTGCATTTATCCCAAAAATTTTCTTCTTTAATTGCCCTCGAAATATCTTCTTTTGGCAATAAAGTACAGTTCGATAAAAGAATTCTTTTTTGAATATACAAATAAGCTTTACTATTAAAAATATAGTCTTCTCTTGGCTTTGCAATATAATGTTCAATATTTTTAAAAAATTGATTAATATTTGCTTTACCTTTTATTGGTCGTGTAAAAGCTAGGTTTGAATAAGTAGATTTTTCTGTATAAGCACAACCAATTCCAAAAGCTGGATATTCCATACCAACAGATCCATTAGAAGTTACAGCAAAATCTGCTGATTTTAACAAAGTTAAGTTACTCAAATCATCTGGAAATAGTTTTATATTTTTATGTTTTTTAATTATTTCTGATATTTCATAATCTAAATTTTTTTTTGAATTGTAAAATTTTTCAGTTGGGTGAGGTTTTAAAATCCAATTAACAGATTTTTTGTTTTTAATTCTATTTAAAGCGTACTTAGTCCAACTGTAACTGTCTTGAAAGTTAATACGTGGTCCATTATGATAATTTCTGTCTATAAAATGATTTAAGAAAAAAACTACAATTTTTTTATCTTCCCATTTAAAATAATTATTTAGTTGTTGTCTATTAAGAATTTTCTTATTTTTCTTATAAAATTTAGCTATTCTTAAGTCAATACCAAAACTCTTTGCTTTGAAGGATTTATTTTTAAATTCATTAAACCAATTATGAATTTTCTTTTTATTTTTTTCTTTAATTATATTAAAAATTTTTTGAGAAATATTATATCTATAGGTATTTCTCTGTTTCCAATTTGTATAATGTCTTAGTGATATTTCATTTTGTCCACATCTAGAAAAAATATTAATTTTATTTAACAAAGATAGTTGAAAAAAAGAGTTTAAAGGATTGAATACAGTTTCTGATTGAATACTAATTTTTATATTTTTTTTAACAAATAATTTTTTTTTTAGTTCATCACAGTCATACATACATGTTGATAACATGGAAATTAATTTAGGATTAACTTTTTTTAATGATGAGTCCCCAGTATATCTTATATAAGAGTCGTATGTAGAATAACCAATTTCTATTTTATTATAAGTAATTTTACAAAAATCACTTATATCAATATTATTTTTCAATAAACAAATTGCTTTAATAGAATAATTAATTCTACTCAACAAATTTTGTTTTTTTAAAACAAAAAATTTTTTTACTCCAAATGCTTGAAATATTAATTTGGCCCTAAAATCACCTTCTCTTAAAACCCCAAGAAGCTTATAATTAAAATATTCATTTAAAAGTTTTGCTGATATAATGTTTGCATAAGTATAATATGGGTGGTTAACGAAGTTTTCTACTAAAATATAATTATTACTTTTGTTATCTTTAAATTTAAGATTAAACTTTTTTGAATGATCTATAAACTTCTGAAAATATTTTCCCTTATAGATATTGATATTTTTTTTTATTAGCTGACTTGATATTAGATTTATCAAAGAAATATTTTTCTTATAAAAAAAAAACCTATGAATAATGTACTTTATATTTTCCATCTCTTTTATGATTATACTGAATATAAGAAGATATATTTTCATTATTAATTCTATTAAAATTTATTAAGAAGAATAAATTTAAGATCTTTTTTTTCAATTTTAATTGGATTATTTTTTAATCTTAATAAATTCACACCAGAAATTATTTTATTATAACTTGTATTAATATTTATTCCTAATTTTTTATAATTATCTTCAAGGCCGGCTTTTTTTTTAATTATTTTAATTTCTTGTTCGAACTCAAAAATATTTTTAACCCCAAATAATTTGAATAATTCTTCATATCTATTTTTTAAATTAAAATTAGAAATAGATTTATGATTGTTTAAAAAATTAAATTTTAGAAATTTTTCGAGAGTTAAAGAAACAGCATGACCATGACTTATTTTATATATTGATGTGAAAGGGTAAGAAATCGCATGTGGCGCGGTTGTTTTACTTATGTTTATCGCTTTTCCAGCCAACATTGCACCAAAAAGCATCAATGAGGAATTATGTTTATCTGGCTTTCTTAGGTAATTTATATAGCTTTTGAGAGTAATTCTTAAGGAATTAGAAGCATACAAAAAACTTTTTGAGTTTGATTTTATGGATATCATTGACTCTAATGCTTGAGCAATAGCATCGATACCCGCAGAAGCTTTAAGTTTTTTATCATTTTTTAATATTAATTCTGGCAAAAGAAAAAAATTATTTGGAATTAACGCTTCACCCTCAAATGAGTATTTTATCTTATCTATATACATCACCGCATTCGAAGTCACTTCTGCCCCTGAACCTGCAGTTGTAGGTATTACAGCAAGAGTGGTTATTTTTTTTAAATTAAATCTACCTTTTTTTAAGTCATTTTTAATTTTTTTGATATCCCCATAACAAGATGCTATTTTTGCATAATCAATTACTGAACCTCCTCCTATTGCAAGAATTAAATCAGGTTTAAATTTTTTAATTAGTTTAATTATTTTAATTAATTCGTTTATTTCAGGATAAAAATTTATTTTAAAATAATAAAACACATTATGCTTATGAAATATATCTTTAAATTTTTTTTCTGCAGTGGATAATTTATATGATTTTTTTCCACTTATTATAAAAATTTTTTTATCATTATATTCTTTTAGAAAACTTTTAATATCATCTAAATTATTAATTTTCATTAAACACCTTGCATAAATTTTTTTTTTATGTTTATCAAATTTTTTGGTCTCTCAAGGTTTTCAATAGATGATTGTTTTATTTGCACTTCCATGAATGAATTTTTTGAGGAATTTAGAAAATTATTAATATTTTGAGACAAATTCTTTTTATCCTTTATTTTGATAAAACTTTTAAATCCAAAACCTTTTATCATTTTGTTAAAGTCTATTTTTTCTGAGTATGTTTTTTGCCCACCTACAGACTCGTGAGAATAATTATTTAACAAAATAATTTTTAGATTTTTTTTCTTGTAATTAGATACAGTATGTAAAGCACCCAAGTGCATTAAAATAGATCCATCACCATCTAAACATATCACCCTTTTTTTTGAAGATAATGATGCTCCAAGAGAAACACTAGACGAATGTCCCATGCCTCCAACCATGTAAAAATCTTTCCCTGCCCTCAAATTTGTTTTTTTTCTTATTTGATATAATTCCCTGGATGTATATCCAGTTGTGGATATTATAAGATCTTTCTTTTTAATAACTTTTAGTAAATTTTTAATAAAACTTTCTCTAGTTAAAGTGTAATTTCTATTAGTTTTAACTTTATTTTTTATCTTTTCTTTTTTAAAAGTATCTTTTTTTACCAAAATTGCTACTGGAGATGATTTCCTCTTTGAAAATTTAATTAGACTTTCTATTTTTTTTTTATAATTCAAACTATCTAATATTAAATATTTTATATTCAATAAATTTAATAATTTTATTGTTATTTTACCTTTTACTTGATGTTGAGGTTCATCTTTTTCATTAGGAGCTCCCCTCCAGCCTATTATTAAAATCATTGGTATAGAGTATACTTTAGGGTGTGCTATCGATATCAGTGGATTTATAGAATTTCCAAGGCCTGAGTTTTGCATATAAACACAAGCCATTTTTTTTGATGCCAAATAATGTCCAATGGCGCTCGATACTGCGGCACCTTCATTAACCGAGATGATATTGGATAAATCTTTTTTATTATTTAGATATTCTATAAAGTCTTTAAGCAAACTATCTGGTACACCATAAAAATTTACTATTTTTTTTGATTTAAAGATGTTAAAAAATTCCTTTAATTTAACCATAGTTTATAAAATTCACTTAATTTAAAATTGAATAAAAAACAATACATTATTAAATGATATATTCATAATTTTTCAAATAATGAAAAGATTTAACTTCTTAGTAAAAAAAGATGACAAAATTAAGTTGTCAATTTTATTGCTTTTACTTTTAATTTCCACGTTTTTGGAATTTATTGGTATCGGGTCGATCCCAATTTTTGTATCTATAATCTTTAATCCAGATTATTTATCACAAAAATTTCCATTTCTAGATGAATATAACTTATTTAAAGACTTAGATAGGAATAAATCAATTTTAATAACAGTAACGTTTATAATTACAATTTTTATAATTAAAAACGCATTCATTATTTTTGTAAATTATTGGACAGGAATTATAAACAAAAGCATAAGATCAAAATTATATAAAAATTTATTTTTTAATTATACCTACTCAAACTATCTCTTTTATTTAAATAGAAATTCATCAGAATTAATTAGAAATCTAACAACGGAAGTAGCAAAAGCTGTAAAATATTTGATGAGTTATTTGATGTTAACAAGAGAATTATTGATTTTAATTATGATCTTTACTTTATTATTTGTTGTTGATTTTAAGGTATCCTCAATAATATTTGTTTTTTTGGGCTCTTTTGCACTGATTTTTTACCTTTTAACAAAAGAAGGGAATAAGAAAAGAGGAGAAAAGATACAACTAAGTTTGGGTCTAAAAATTAAAACAATTACTCAGAGTATAAACTCTATTAAACAAATAAAAATCCTGTCTAAAGAAAAATTTGTTAATGATATTTTCAAATTACATGTAGACGAAATTGAAAAAAATGATTTTGTACAAAAGATAATTACATCCTTGCCTAGAGTTTTCTTTGAATTAATTGCTGTCTTTGCGATAATGATTATATGTTTAATCTATATATATTTAGAAAGAGATTTTAATAACTTTATACCTTTCATTACACTAATAACGATCTCATCTTTAAGACTTATCCCAAGTTTTAGCGCAATAGCTGTAGCATTTACAGAGATAAAACATACATATCCTGCATTTATATTATTAAGAAATGAAACTGAAAATTTGAATATTAATATTAAAGATCCAATTAACAATAAAAGCATATTAGAATTTAATGAGGAAATAGAACTTAACAATGTAAATTTTGAATATCCAAATTCAAAAAAAACTATTCTAGAAAATATTAATTTAAAAATCAAAATTGGTGAAACAATAGGAATTACAGGTACATCAGGAGCAGGAAAAAGCACATTACTTGATTTAATGGTGGGTTTATTACATCCTACAAATGGAAAAATTTTAATAGATGGCAAAAAATTCGAAAAAGAAATAGGTCAAAATTGGATAAAAAATGTTGGTTACGTTCCTCAAGAACCTTATCTACTTGATGACAGCATAAAATCAAATATAGCTTTTGGAGAGAGCAAAAAAAATTTTAATTTAGAAAATTATAAAAGTGCAGTAAAATTAGCACAGTTAGATAATTTTATAAATAGTTTAGAAAAAAGAGACGAAACGATAGTTGGTGAAAAAGGTATTAAACTATCAGGAGGACAAAGACAAAGAATTTCATTAGCTAGATGTTTTTATTTTAAACCCAAATTAATTTTACTTGATGAGCCTACAAGTTCATTAGATGTAGAAAATGAGGATAAAATAATGAATGAGATATATGACTTAAATATTGATGCTACGTTAATTATAATTTCTCACAGGTATTCAATTTTCAAAAGATGTAAAAAAATATTTTATCTAGATAAAAAAAACTTGAATAAATTTGACAGTTTTAAGGAATTAATAAATTATAAGAGCAATGCTTAAATCTGGCCGGTATCTAGCTTTATTTATCTCCGCATCGTCACACAAATTGTTAAAGATGGCACTTTCTAATAACTCTTTTTTGATAAATAAACTTGCTGCAGAATTTGAAAATATAATAATTATAAATGTTTTTAATTTAAAGTTCTTTAAAAAAAAATTTATCCATAAAAGCAGCACATTCAAAAGTTTTAATTTCAAAAAAAACATAGAATTTTTTAATGTGTACTCAAAAACTCAATTGTTTGAAATAATTTCAAATAAAAAAATAGTTGGAATAAATTTTTTTGGAAGATCTTTGAATGATTTGAGAATATTTTACTTACTCAAAAATATTAAAATTGTTCAAATCTCTGGGATTGGAAACGTGCAAACAAATAATTCTTTTTTACAAAACAACTTTATGAAAGGACTTTTTTATAAAAAATATAAAGAATTAAGTTATAAATTTTTAGTCTTATTAAGTAATTTTAAGATTATTTCAAAAATGGAAATTAGATTTATAACAAATTCTAAATTATTACCAAAAAATAGAAGATTAAATCTGTATCAAAGGATATTTAATTACTTAAAATTAGACTTTGCTAAAAAATTTATACTAATAAACGGCAGAAGTTTTGATTTTTTTTATGATAACCCATCTAAGAGTTCTGAGGAATATATTGTGGTCTTAGATGAAATGTTAAATGATCCTCAATGGACAAGATTTAGACCACCGTTTAATTCTAAGCAAATTCATGATCATTACAAAAACTTCAATCAAAAACTTAATTCAATGAAAAAAGAATATAAAAAAAAGGTAGTTATCTGTATTCACCCAAATGATAATTTAGATCAAAAAAAAAAATTATTTAAGGATTTTAAGGTGGTGCAGTACAATACAAGATCTTTTATATATAAAGCATATTTAGTGGTATTTTTTGAATCTAGTGCAATTATAGATGCTATACTACTTAGAAAAAATATAATTACTGTAAAATCTGATATTTTGGATGACAATCAAATTGAAGCTGGTGAACATTATATCCGAGAATTAAACATACCTATTTTACATTTGAATAAAAAAAATTTTAAAAAAAAAGATATATACTTTAAAAAAAATCTGTATGAAAAATATATTAATACTTATATAAGTCCTGATAAATCAAAACAAATGGGTTACTTAAAAATTGCAAAATATATAAATAAATTATTTAATACATAAATGAACAGTTTAGAAAAAAAAATTAAAGAACTTCATAAAAATGGTTTAATTAAATTTGAAAATTTTTTAAATAAAGAGGAGATAAATTCTATTATAAAAATTAATGAAAAAAAAAAAGAAAATTTTAAAAATGAGTCTAAAAATTATATAGAATGGGATGACCCTGATTTATGGGAATTAATTTGTAATCAAAAAATTAAATCAATTTTAGATAAAATTTTTGAGACTAATTATTTCTATATGCACGACTCTACTGTTACAGAGGCTAATGTTGGCACATCTTGGAGCTGGCATAGAGATAATCCATGTAGGAGAACCGGAGAAGGTCCTGATTGGGATCCTAATGAAAATTACAATGTCTTTACAATTATAATTTATTTATCTGATAGTAAAGAAAGCAATTCTTCTTAGCGTTCATACCAAAATCTCATAAAATTGGTTATAAAAAAAAACTAAGTAATATTTTAAGAATAATACATAACAAAATAAAAGATAAACATAAATTTTTGTTTGTAAGAAAAATAATTGAAAGACTAATTAGCAAAGAGGTCAACTACAAGGTTGGTGATTTATGTATCTTTTATTGTAATTTATATCATTCAGGATTAAGCAAAATAAATACCAGCACTAAACGATTAGCAGCTGTAATTAGATACGGGGGCGAAGGCAAACACTCATTAAATTTTATGAATTACGAACTTAACTATAGGCAGGGAATGAATAAATATCAAGTTTGTAAAAATAAAACAAAATTTTTCGAGTTTTTAAAAAACAATAATTTATTTATATCTCCAGATATAGAAAAGAAAAATATTGAAGGTGTTTTTATCCCCAAAAATGAAAATAAAGAAAGTGCTATATTTGGAATTTATGACGAATAAATATAATTACTTATTTAAAAGACTTTTTATAAGTCTTAAAAATGAAAGTCTTTTAGATACTATAAAAAAAATTATCAATACATTTTTAGGAAATAATAAAATTGATCTAGATAAATTAAGTAAAGATTTTGCTCATCTAGGTTTAGATGATTTATTTCTAGTATTTGGAACAGATAAAGGAAAACTTGACGGAAAAAAAACTTATTATAATTTAAAATCATTAGTTGATAAGAATAATAATTTCAAAAATTATTATTCTTGGATCAAAAGAAGAAATTTTAAAGATTTTAAGTATCAATTAGGAAATAACTTTTCTCCAGTTTATGAAAAATTATTTAAAAATATAAAAGATAAAAAAAATAATGTTCTTGAAATTGGAGTAGCAAATGGTCATTCTATAGCTAGTTGGTACTTATATTTCAAAAACTCTAATATTTTTGGAATAGATATTAAAAAAAAAGATAAATTATTTTATAAGGGAAACAGGTTACAATATTACTCTATTGATACCTTGAATCAAAAAAAAGTTACAAATTTTTTAAAAAAAAATATTACTTTTGATGTTATAATAGACGACTCAAATCATAATTTTGAAGCGTTTTTTAAGAACATTAAAAATTTTTATCCGTTAGTAAAACCTGGTGGTATGTATATTTTGGAAGATTTTGTAAT
>Ga0163109_10002790_pt1 | contig 13463 bp, 8 predicted proteins | sample CRUFie1St13metaG_FD_108704 | JGI IMG/M metagenome (GOLD analysis project Ga0163109, IMG submission 108704) | Marine microbial communities from the Costa Rica Dome - CRUD Field 142mm St13 metaG | ecosystem: Environmental > Aquatic > Marine > Oceanic > Photic zone | place: Costa Rica: the Eastern... | reverse complement strand
GCAGATTTAGCTTATATGGGAACTCGATTTATTAATGTGAAAGAAAGTTTGGCTGACCCAGAATATCAAAATATGATTATGTCAAGTAAAGCTGAAGATATTGTATATACAGCTGCAGTATCAGGAGTTCATGCAAGTTTTTTAAGACCAAGTCTCGAATCCATGGGTATTACTGAAGATCTATGGAAAATGACTAAAAAAATTGATTTTGGAAGTGAACTTGATTCAGCACAAGCGGAAGCCAAGGCGTGGAAAACAATTTGGTCTGCAGGTCAAGGCGTAACATCTATAAAAGATGTAAAATCAATTTCTAAATTGGCAAACAAGCTCAAGGATGAATTTTTGGAAGCTTTAAAATCTCAAGAAAGAAACTTAAAAAAATACCTTAAAAAATAATTTCTAAAAAACTCTTCTAACAAAGTCTAAAAGTCCTTTGTTAAAGACTTTACTATTTTATTATCAGGCAAAAACTCTTGTGCTATTACTTTTAAAGAAGTATATATTGGAATCCCTACAATCATTCCCACTGGACCTAACATGATCCCTGAAGCTAGAATTACAATGAAAATTTCTAGGGGATGAGATTTTACGCTATTAGAGAAAATAAATGGTTGACTAAAGAAATTGTCAACTAATTGTCCAATTAGAAAACCTATCATCACGTAAATTGTTTTTGGAAGTATAATTTCACTAAAATCAGCCCCTATAAAGCTGCTCATTGTTAATAGTGTCATTAAAATTGCTCCAATAATTGGTCCTAGGTAAGGTATTAAATTAAGTAAGGCACACAGAAATGCAATAATGAATGCATTTTCTACATTAAAAATTGCTAAATCAATACTGTAGATAATTAATAAGATTGTAATTTGAAACAGTAAGCCCAAAAAATATCTGGATAATAGATTTTTTATTTTGTTAATTGATTTTTCTACACGATCAGTTAGATTGTCACTTACTAGAACTAAAATTAATTTTTGTTGTAAATAAGTATCTTTGAGAAAAAAGAATAGAATAAAAACTACTGAAAAAACACCAATAGTAAAGCCTCCTAATAATTCTAATGTTTGATTTAAAAATTCTGGAATAATACCAAGGTTAACATTTTGAAAAAGATTATCAACAGAAATTTGTTGTTGCCAAAAGCTATTATCTAATTGAAAGTATATACTTATTTCATTTACAAGGGTTTCAATATTTTCTTTAAGAAGATCAACATCCAGTAAAGATAAATTTTCTCCCTGTCTAATGAGTAATGGCATAAAAAGCGAAAATAGACTTATTAAAAAACTTAATAGAATCAAAATACTAATTGTTGTTGCTAATACGGGCTTTATCTTAATTCGGTTTATTAGTAGATGATTAATTGGCCTTCCAATTAAACTAATAATTCCAGCAATAATCATATAAATTATAAGGGTTTTTAATTGAAAAAGTAACCAAATTATAATACATAAGCCAGTTAGCTGCAATGCTGCCCAAAAAATTCCCTTCGTGATTTCTCTAGAATTCATTTGTTAAATATAGAAAACATCTGTGATTAAGTTATTCATAGTTTTTATTAATTAAATCTTATTTTCTAACTATCCAAAAACAAAACAAAAACTTAATATTTCAGTTTGAATTGTTTTATTAGTTATTCTTTGATTAACAAAATATGACTACCTAAAATACTAGCAGTTTCAGTTCGTAACCTTTGTTGGCCAAGACTAACAGGTATTAATTTAGCTGAAATAGCATCTTTGATTTCTTTTAAACTAAAATCTCCTTCTGGACCAATTAACAGATGAATTTGCTCACTTTCCCAATTATAGTTTTTTAATTCTATTTTTGACGACTTTCCACAATGAGCTATTAATCCTGGATGACTAATACTTTTTATATATTTTTTAAAGGTCATCATTGAATTTATTTCAGGAAGAAAAAATTGTTGTGATTGTTTAAGAGCAGAAATTGCAATTTTGATTAATCGTTCTTTTCTAATAATTTTTCTTTCTGAATGGTCACATAAAATTGGAGTTATCGAAGAAATCCCTATTTCAGTAACCTTTTCAATTAACCATTCCATCCGATCATTACTTTTCGTAGGAGCTACAGCTAAATGGATATGTTTTTTTTTATTAGAATGCGTCAAAGAAGTTATTTTTTTTGCTTCAACCTTTTGATTTAAAATAGATGTAATTTCTCCTTTCCACTCCAATCCTTTTCCATTTGTTATTGTTATTTGTGAACCAACATTTTTTCTCAAGACTTTCGATATATGTCGACTTTCTGATTTATCAAAAGTGAAATTTTGAAAATTTGCTTCTATATCGGAATCAAAAAATAACAGCATATTAAATGATTAATCGTGGTTTACAAATTTCAGTAAGTTCTCCAAATCTTTTTTTCATTAATTTATAATAAGCTGCTATACCTATCATTGCAGCATTGTCAGTAGTATATTCAACAGGTGGTAAAAAAAGATTCCATTTTTTTAAGCTAGATAGATTTTTTAATTGTTTTCTTAATTCTGAATTTGCTGAGACACCGCCACCAATTACAATCTGACTTACATTAAGATCTGCAACTATTTTTTCTATTTTGATTAAAATTATTTTGATTAATGTGTATTGCAAACTTGCACATATATCATTTAAATTTTCACTTATAAAATTTGGGGATTTTTTCTCTTGGTTTTTAATAAAATTTAAAAACGCAGTTTTAACTCCACTATAGCTTACATTATATCCCTTTAAATTTGAAATTGGGAAAGAAAACTTTTTAGAATCACCAGTTTTAGCTAATTCATCTATTTGTTGTCCAGCTGGGTATGATAATCCGATTTGTTTTCCACATTTATCAAATGCCTCTCCAATTGCATCATCAAGAGTGTTACCTATAATTTCCATGTCGAAGTAATCTTTCACATAAAGTATTTGTGTATGTCCACCTGACACGGTTATTCCAATAAAAGGGAATTTAGGAGACTCATAATTGTTGTTTTCTATAAAATGAGCTAAAAGATGTCCATGCATGTGGTGTATAGGTATAATTGGAATTTTAAGAGCTAATGACATTGATTTAGCAAAAGAACTCCCTACCAAAAGGGAACCTAATAGACCAGGACCTTGTGTGTATGCAATTGCGTTTAGATCTTTTTTATCGATATTTGCTTCATGTAAAGCTTGATTAACAATAGGTGTAATTTTTGATTGATGAGCCCTGGAAGCAAGCTCAGGAACTATACCGCCGTAGGGAGTGTGTATTGTATTTTGATTATATATACAATTTGATAATACTTCCCTATTATTGAGTACAGCAGCAGCAGTATCATCACATGATGATTCTATAGCGAGTATGAAGTTGTTTTCGATAAGTGTTAATCTTTTGTGGTTGTAACAAAAATAAATGATTGAAATCAAAAAAAAACACAAATTATTTTTAATCCTTTTAGGAGGTGTTTTTTTCTTTATTTCATTAATTCTTTTATTAATTTCATCATCATTCTTTCAGAATAAAATTATTCTTCAACTTTCACAAAAATTTACTGAAAAGACTAACCAAAAAGTATTGATTGAGAAAATAAATTTGAATTGGGACGGTTCAATAGAGTTCAGAAATTTTTATCTCGGGGATCATCATAACGATACCTTGATTTACATAAGTAAACTCAATACTTCTTTAAAAAATTTAAAAAATATTAAGAATAGGAGTTTTGAATTTTCAGATTTAGATGCACAAGGTCTTTATTTAAAAATAAAAAAATATAAGGGTGATAAGACTCATTCACTTAAAATTCTTTTAGATAAATTAAAAAAGAAAAATAATAATAAATTAAAAAGTCTTTTTGTCATAAATAAAATGTTCTTGGATAAAATGACATTTGTTTATTCAGATGAAAATATTGAAAAACAAAATCCCTTAAAATTAAATTCCTTAAAAATTAAAGCCGAAAATTTTAATTTAAAAAATGATGAATTTACACTCTCATTAAAAAAAATTGAGGGTTTAATAGATAGTTCATTTAATAAAAAAATAAAGGGATCAGCTTTAGTCGGATATAAACCAGGATTAGTAAAATTAGATAATATGAAATTATCATCTGGGAAAAGTATTCTTAATGGAAATCTTATAGTAAAGGGTAAAAATAATAGTTTAAGTGATTTTAAATCAAATGCAACAATTTCTATGGAGATTCTTAAAAGCAAATTGGACCTAGCTTCATTTAATTTTGACAACAATAATAAATATCGAGATTTACCATTAACAGATTTTACCTTTAATTTAAACGGGACTTTAGAAAGCTTTATAATCGATAATTTACATTTAAAGAATAATTTTTTAGATTTTGATGGAAAAATAATTGCTAAAAAAATATTTAATGATTTTAAAAAAGAATTTAATCTAAAAACTGATTCACTTATTTTAGACCTCAGTAAATTAAAGACCTTTTCTTTTTTATCGAAAAATTTTATAAATCAAATACCCAACATATCAAAATTAAGACTAAATGGCAACACTAGTTTTAATAATAATTTTGTTGAGTTTAAAATAAATTCAAAAAATGATTGGGGACAAATAAGTTCTTTTGGAAATATTGAATTAAATAAAATCAACAAAAATAATCCAATAAAATACTTAAAAATAGCCAGTGACATGGAAGAAATTGATTTATCTATTTTTAATAGTAAAAGAAATGTTTTCTTAAATGGTAAATTTAATTTAGAAGGAAAATTTTTTGACAAAGATAAGCCTGAAGTATATTGGGATTTAGAAAATGGAATATTTTATTCAAAAGAATTTTTAATTAATAATATTAATGCTAAAGGAAGAATTGAAGAGCAAAAGTTAAGAAACACTTTAAGTATAAATTCAAAGCTTCTTCAACTGAAAAGTGATTTACTTTATGACTTTAGTAAAGAAATTCCAACCACAACATTATTGGCAAATATAAACAGGTGGGATATAAATAAATTAGGGTTTAAATTTGGAGATAATAAACAAGAATTTAGAGGAATCATTTCCTCAAATCTAAAAGGAAAAAAATTAAATGATTTAGAAGGAGAAATTAAAATCTCATCTTCCTCTATATATAACAAAAACAATACTGTTTACTTTAATCCTATCGTTATAAAAAAATATTTTGACGATCAAAAAAGTTTTTTAGAAGTATTAAATGCAGATTGTATTAATGGTTTAATTGAAGGAAATTATAGAATATCTGAGTTAGGATCTTTATTTCAAAATGTAATTCATCAATCATATCCTTTCATTCCTGAAAAGAAGGTAACAAAAAATCAATCCCTTAAGGTTAATATAAAAATATTTAAAAAACTATTAGATGCACTTTACCCAGATTTTTCTCTAACCGGAAATATTATTTTGGATGGTGAGATTACCTCAAATTTAAGTGATAGTCAATTAACTTTAAAAACCCCTTATATAAACTACAGAGACTTTCAATTTGAAAATTTGAACTTTAGTATCAATCATATTAACAATATGAACAACAGTAAATTCAGTGTTGATAAATTATCTCATCCATATCTTAAGAGTACAGAATTTAATCTTACAAGTAAAAAAATAAAGGATACTATTTTTTTTCAATCAAATTTTAAAAATGCTTTAAAAACAAAAGATACATTTAAACTGAATTTTTATTTCATCAAAGATTCACTAGATATATCAAATTTTGGAATCAAAAGGTCTACAATGCCAATTGGACCAAATATTTGGACCATCAATCCAAATAATAATAATAATCAAAAAATTGCTTATAATCAAAAAGAAAGGATAATAACAATACCCTCAATTGCTGCATCATCTGAATTTCAATCATTATCTATTTCAGGTGCATATTCGAGTAAAAAACAATTTGAATTTGTTTTAGATGTAAAAAACATAACACTTGAAGATGTTATTCCAAAAATACCATCTTTTAATGTAAAAGGTAAAACGAATATTTTTTCAAAAATAAGCCGTTCTCCAAAAGATAATCAACTAAATATTAAAGCTGAAGTTTCTGATTTAATTATAAATGATCAACAATTGGGTAAAATTGAACTTTCGTCAAATGGCAACACAAAATTAAATACTTTCAATACAGAATTAACACTGAAAAAAGGAAGAAAAAAAAATATAGCCCTTAATGGAGTTTGGCAAGGTCTAGAATCTCCAAAGATTGACTTCAATATATTATTTAAAGATCTAGAATTAAATTTTCTATCACCATTAGGAAAAAAGGCACTAAATAATATTAAGGGTTTAGTTAACGGTAAAGCTAGACTTTGGGGAGATTTTAATAATTTAAAACATGAAGGAATACTTTCGCTAAATAATGGGGGATTTTCAGTTCCTGTTTTAAACCTTGATTATGTTCTTGAAGAATCGAAAATTGATTTAAGTGATGATAGTTTTTTATTTAAGTCTATTTTAATTTCTGATGTCAACGAAAATACGTCAGCCCTTGTCAATGGAAGTTTCACTCATTCTAATTTCAATAATTGGAATGCAAATATTACTATTGACTCTGAGCGTATGTTGTTACTTAACACAAAACAAAAACCAGAATCTTTATTTTTTGGGAAGGGTTTTTTTGATGGTAAAGTTCGTTTAGAAGGTTTCACAAAAAACTTAAATATAACATTAGACGGTTCTACTGAAGTGGGGACTTCTATAAAAATCCCATGGACAGAAAACTATGGTTTATCGGATATTTCCTTTGTTAAATTTGTAAACAAAAAAAGTATAAGCAATTTTAAGCAAGAAATAGGAAATGAAGGCTTTGATGAGGTTAAGGGATTGGAGATGGATTTTAGGCTAGATGTAAATAACAAAGCTTCTATTGAAATTGTAATTGATCAAGAAACAGGAAGCTATCTAAGCGGAAGGGGGAATGGAAGTTTACTAATGGAGATCGATACAAAGGGTAAATTTAATATGTGGGGCGATTTTTCAACATATGACGGAATTTATAATTTTAAAAATCTTGGAGTAATTGATAAAAAATTTAACGTTAAACCAGGTGGAACAATTATTTGGGAAGGAGATCCATTAGATGCAAAAATGAATTTACAGGCAGTATACGAAGTTCCTGGTGGTGCAAACCCCTCAATTCTTCTTGATAACCCAGATTTCAATAAAAATATTCCTACTGAGGTATCAATAAAATTAGAAGGGAACTTGCTAAAACCAGAGGATCCAGTTTTTCAAATAAATTTTCCAAATACAAGTGGAATTGTTGCTTCAGAAATAAATTATCGTCTTGCAGACCCTCAAAGAAGTCAATTACAAGCACTTTCTTTATTATCTCAAGGAATATTTATAAATGAAGTAAGTGTTTCTATGCAGGGAATAACAAATAATTTATATCAAAAAGCCTCAGATGTAATTAGTAATTTAATTGGTGAAGAGGATGATAAATTAAAAGTAGGGATTGATTATTTACAAGGTGATAAAAGTGCATTAATTGATATTGCAACTGAAGACAGACTAGGATTTACACTATCAACACAAATAAGTGAAAAAATATTACTAAATGGAAAAATTGGGGTTCCCGTTGGGGGAGTAGAACAAACATTAATTGTCGGTAATGTACAAATAGATTTTATTTTGAATGATGAAGGCTCGCTTAGAGCAAAAGTATTTAATAAAGAAAATGAGTTTCGTTACATTGGAGACGAATTAGGATACACGCAAGGAGTAGGACTTTCATATGATGTCGATTTCAATACATTTACACAATTGATTAGAAAAATCACATCTCAAAAAGATATTTCTCAATCTGATATGAAAAATAAAAACAATTATAATGATAATCAAAATCTCATTGAGTTTATAAACAAAAATTAAATCTAAACTTCCCAAATATTTAGATAAAATTTTAACACTGGTTAGTATACTTTTGATTTAATATTTAAATTTGTCACGAAACCAAAATATGAGTAATTCAATCAAAAAAATTGGTGTTTTAACATCTGGCGGTGATGCTCCAGGAATGAATGCAGCCGTTAGAGGGGTAGTGAGAACAGCTGCTTATTATAATATTGAGGCTGCTGCAATTTTCAAAGGTTATCAGGGACTAATTGATAATGATATCAAAATGATGAACCCAAGAAGTGTAAATAATATTATCAATAAAGGAGGTACCATTTTAAAATCAGCAAGATGTTTAGAATTTCAGACTCCTGAAGGAAGAAAGAAAGCTTACAGAACTATTGTTAAAAATAAAATTGATGCTTTAGTAGTCATTGGTGGAGACGGCTCATTTACTGGTGCTATGATTTTTCAGTCTGAATTTGATTTTCCGGTAATCGGAATACCAGGAACTATAGATAATGATATTTACGGAACTTCACATACAATAGGTTATGATACTGCGCTAAATACAGTAATTGATGCCATTGATAAAATAAGAGATACAGCCATTTCACATAATCGCCTTTTCTTTGTTGAAGTAATGGGAAGAGACGCAGGACATATTGCATTAAATACTGGAATTGGTGCAGGTGCAGAAGAAATTTTAATCCCTGAAGAGAATATGGGTCTCAAACGATTATTAGAATCTTTGAGCAGAAGTGAAAAATCAGGTAAATCTTCAAGTATTGTTGTTATAGCAGAGGGAGATAAAACAGGGAAAAATGTTTTCCAAATTGCAGAATATGTTGAAAAAAATATGCCAAATTATGAAGTTCGCGTCTCAGTTTTAGGTCATATGCAACGTGGTGGAAGACCAAGTTGTTTTGATAGAGTTCTTGCCTCTAGAATGGCTGTGAAAGCAGTTGAATCTTTGGTTGAGGATAAATCAAATTTTATGGTAGGATTAAAAGAAGATGAAATGATTTTAACACCATTGGATAAAGCTATTAAGGGAAAATCAGCTATAAATAAAGATCTTGTAAGAGTATCAGATATACTCTCTTTGTAAAATTAAATTTAAATAATATGTCAATTAGAATAGGAATAAATGGTTTTGGTAGAATTGGAAGATTAGTTTTTCGTGCCGCAATGAAACAAAATGATGTTACAGTAGTAGGAATAAATGATTTACTCGATGTTAATCATTTGGCTTACCTATTAAAATACGACTCAGTTCATGGAAATTATGATGGCACTATTGAGGTTGAAGGAAATAACTTAGTTGTAGATGGGAGAACAATAAATATATCAGCTGAAAGGGATCCAAAAGCTATTGGTTGGGGAAATTTAAATACTGATGTCGTAGCTGAGTGTACAGGTATTTTTACAACTTTAGAAAAAGCACAGTCTCATATAGATGGAGGTGCAAAAAAAGTAGTGATTTCTGCTCCTTCTGCTGATGCACCGATGTTTGTTATGGGAGTAAATCATAATAATGTAAAGACTAATCAAATTATAGTTTCAAATGCCTCGTGTACAACAAATTGTCTAGCACCTATAGCTAAAGTTTTAAATGATAATTTTGAGATTGAAGAAGGATTAATGACAACTGTTCACGCTACCACAGCAACTCAATTTACAGTTGATGGACCTTCCAAGAAAGATTTTAGGGGAGGTAGAAGCTCTTTGCTCAATATAATTCCAGCATCTACAGGGGCAGCTAAAGCTGTAACCAAAGTAATACCATCTTTAGTAGGCAAACTAACAGGTATGGCGTTTCGCGTACCCACTGCTAATGTCTCAGTAGTAGATTTAACCGTGCGTTTAAAAAAGCAAACTTCATATGAAGAAATTAAATCAGTTATGTTGAAACATTCTCAAACAGATTTAAAAAATATACTTGGATATACTGAAGAAGCAGTTGTCTCTCAGGACTTTATAGGAGATATTCGTACTTCTATTTTTGATGCTGGGGCGGGTATGGAGTTAAATTCAGGATTTTTTAAGATTATTTCCTGGTATGATAATGAGTGTGGCTATTCGAATAAATTAATAGATTTGGCTAAACATATTAATAAAATATAAACCAATCAAAAATGATTTTAATTGTAGATAGCGGGTCTACAAAGACAGATTGGATCTCTGTTGATAATGATGGAAAAATTTTATTTTCTACCCAAACGTTAGGCTTAAATCCCCAGGTTTTATCAAGTGCTATTTTAAAAGAAAGAATCATAAATAATTTTGATCTTTATCAAAACAGGGAGCAAGTAACTCACTTATATTTTTATGGTGCAGGTTGTGGTGTTGAATCACCGCAACTCAGAATTCGTAAAGTATTTAATGAAATTTTCAAAAAAGCTGACATTTCCATAAAAGAAGACACTTATGCTGCTGTTTATGCTGCTTCAAAACCAGGTGAAAAGTCAATTGTTTGTATTTTGGGAACTGGATCAAATTGCACGTACTTTGATGGAAAAAATATTGAACAACGTGTAGACTCATTAGGATATGTATTAATGGACGAAGCAAGTGGAAATTTTTTCGGCAAACAATTAATTAGAAGCTACTACTTTAACGAAATGCCAAATAATTTAGCTAAAGAATTTGAAAAGGAATACGATTTAAGTCCTGATACAATTAAAGAAAATATTTATCGCAGAGAAAATCCAAATACCTATTTAGCAAGTTTTTCAAGATTTTTGATAAAGCATAAGGATAACAGTCCATTTCAAGAAATAATTAAAAATGGTTTAAAACGTTTTATTAACCATCAAATACTTCAATTTGAAAATGCACATAAAATACCAATACATTTTATTGGTTCTATAGCTTTTTTTCTTGAGAAGGAAATTAAAGATGCTTTAAAAAAAGATAATCTTAGGATGGGAAGAATAGTTCAAAGACCAATAGATGAGTTAGTTACCTATCACAAAAGATTATTAGAAACTAGTTAGTGAATAGAGTTATTTAACTGCAATCATTGAAATTTCAATTCTTACAGATTTTGGTAAGGTTTTAACAGCTACCGTTTCTCTTGCTGGCGCAGTATCATTATCAAAATAAGCACCATAAACTTGATTAACTTCACCAAAATTTTTCATGTCATCAATAAAAATTGAGCTCTTTACAACATTTTCAAAAGTCATTCCCGCCGCTTCTAGGATTGATTGTAGATTTTCCATAACTAATTGAGTTTCTTCCTTTATGGTTCCATTTAGAAGCTCCATTGAACTAGCTTTTAGTGGTATTTGTCCAGAGATGTATAAAGTATTTCCAGTTTTAACTGCTTGATTATAGGGGCCAATCGGTGCAGGTGCATTTAGCGTAGTAATTATTTCTTTTTTCACTTTATAAATTTAAATAAATGTAATGATAAAAATTGAGTTAATAAGTTCTATTCGGTAAGCTTTGTTTTTCATATTTAATATCACTTAAAAGGCCAGATTTTATTCCAATAAAAAAATTCCAAGAGGACCTATCACTAAAAGGTACCCAACTAAAATTTAGCCGCCAACTATTCAAATCTCTATTGAATCTAAGTTGTGTATATGTAAAACCTTTACCTTTAAAATCATATCCAGAAGAAAGTCCAACTTCCCATTTTGGAGTCAACTCGATATTTCCTGAAAACATTAATGAGTTATTAGTAAAATCTCTTTGTCTTCTATTATTATTGTAAGTTAATGAATAAGCAAATGTTAAGTCCCAAGGGATCTCTGTTCGATAGCTTGGATATTTAGGAACGGGTTTATCATTTTCAGCATTCATTCTTCTATCCGAAAAATCCTCTGCTCTTCCAAATAAATCATCATCCCTTCCACCACTTGAAGTAGATTCAATCATATTATAGCTCTGTGATTTTTCTTCATTATCCTCTTCATTCTCTTTACCCTTTAACTCATTACTTGTTATTGAATAATTCATATTAATGTTTGCACTTGTTAGTCGTAGAAGACCACCACCATTTAATATATTATATGTATTAATTCGAATATTATTTTCATTTAATGCGTATGGGTCAAAAGTTGCTCCAAAATTTATAGTCATTTTATCTTTTAGAAGTGAAAATCCTGATCCCATCCTAATAGGAGTCCATCTTAGAGAGTCAGCTGCAAAGTTATGAGCTGTTGAAATATTAAAATTATTCAATAGAACTACTTTTTTAAGTTCATTAGAAGTGGAGTCTTTATCATTACGAACTTTAGCTTCAAAGTTATTATTTAATCCAATAGACATACTATTTGATAAATTTCTCCCTGGAACTCCAAATAAGCTATTTTGATATCTTGTATATTCAGCTGTATTCCCTTCAGCATCAATAATATAAGTATCATAATATTGTTCAAAACTTGGACGATTTGAGTAACTAATAGTTGGTCGTATTGTATGTCTAATTGATTGAATTTTTTTGTCTTCACCGAAATTAACAGTTCCATAAATTGTTGTTCCCATAGATGCACTAAAACTATATTCTCTAAAAGCACCAATCTTATTAATTGTATCTTTTTTTATAGAATTTGTTTCTATATCAAAATCATTATATTTTATCATATTTTGTGTCCAAACTTCGTTGTAATTAGCACTAGTAGAAACACTTAAATACTTTAATAATTTAAAATTTGTACTTAAAGGAATTGTATGTTTCATTCCGTATTTTGCGTTATCAAACATCATCGGACCAAATAATTTTTCTTCTGTTGTTATTATTCTATTCTCAGCACGACCAGCGTATTGAAAATTTATATTTTGAAAAAAACCTTTTGCAGTTCCATTTTTTGGTTTAAAAGGAAATATTCTTTCCATAGTTGTTTGAAGAGTAGGAAGTGTAAGATTTACTGCTTTTGATTGAGAATTTTGAGACATGGCGGTAGTTAAAGAGACATTAACTCTTGGGTACTCTGGAAAGGATTTTGAATATGAAATAGAGGAACTTAGATTATTATTTAAAAAGTTTGGAGTATTTAATTGATTCACAGATTGCCTAAAATAGTCACTACTTCCAAAATTTACAGAAGCAGAAAATGTTGAATTAGGACTCGATTTAGGATCTTTAGAATGATTCCATCGTATATTAAATACTGTAGATTTTGAATATTCTGGTAAACCTCGGGCATTATCTATAAGATTCTCGTATCTAAAACTAAAGCTTCCGTTATATTTATATCGTTTTCTATATTTTGAATCACCTCTAAATCCGTAACTACCATTTGTATAATAATCTCCCAGTAATGATAGGTCAAAGTATTCAGATAATGCAAGATAATACCCACCATTTTGAACTGCATAACCTCTTAAGTTACTGTCATTTATAGAAGGTATTATAAATCCAGATTCCTTGTCTTGAGTAGTAGGAAAAAAGGCAAACGGTATAGCTACTGGGGTTGGAACATCTGCTATAAACATATTTGTAAATCCAGTAATTATTTTACCGCCTGGTACTATTTTTCCTTTTCTCACTTTGAAATAATAATCTATACCTTCACCTTCATCTCCTCCAATTAATTCTCCTGCTGTACTAACTCTAGCATCTTTTATAAAATAAACAGAATCGTTCTGTTTTTTTGTAATTGCAGCATAAACATCCATCCCATTTTGTGCCGATTTGGAATTCCATATTAATGCTT
>Ga0163109_10002787_pt1 | contig 13468 bp, 11 predicted proteins | sample CRUFie1St13metaG_FD_108704 | JGI IMG/M metagenome (GOLD analysis project Ga0163109, IMG submission 108704) | Marine microbial communities from the Costa Rica Dome - CRUD Field 142mm St13 metaG | ecosystem: Environmental > Aquatic > Marine > Oceanic > Photic zone | place: Costa Rica: the Eastern... | reverse complement strand
CTCGAACTCGATCGTGATGCGATGATCGCCGTGATCGAACGGGCACGGATCCGTTCGATGAAGGCCCTCGTGACGGTCTTCTCGCCCGAACTGGTTCCGGCTGCCGCCGGACTCGACTGGGACGGCTTCAAGACGGCTTCTCCCGATCTCGTGAACCGACCTCTTCTCGAGGCCCTCGCCTCGGACGGTCGGCCCCTCGTCGTCAGCACCGGTGGCAGCACTGTTCCCGAGATCGCCGAGGCACTGCAGTGGCTGGGATCGCGGGCCGTCGCCCTGCTGCACTGCGTGAGCAGCTATCCGACACCGCCTGCGGAAGCCGCGCTGGGAGCGATACCCGTTCTCGCTGAGGTCTTCGGCCTTCCGGTCGGATACAGCGATCACACCATCGACGTCCGGACCGGCGGCCTCGCGGTCTGCGCCGGTGCGACCATCCTCGAGAAGCACCTCACGTGGAGCAACGATGCCACGGGACCGGATCACTCCGCCTCGCTCGAGCAGGACGCGTTCGCCGAGTACGTCGCATTCGCGCGCTCGGCCCGCGCGATGTTCGGTCGACGTCGCAAGGAGGTTCTCCCGATCGAATCGGACGTGCGCGACGAGGCGAGACAGTCCCTGGCTCCGGCTCGTGACCTCGCCGCGGGCACCATCATCACCGCATCTGATCTGACCACCATGCGTCCGGGAGACGGAATCAGTCCCGCCCGTCTGTGCGAGGTCGTCGGGTCCCGACTGGTCCGGGATGTCCGCCGGGGGATGCTTCTCCGGGAATCCGACCTTCCGGTGGGGGGGGGCTGTCCGTGAGCGCCCGACGCGTACTCTTCTTCACCGGATCCCGTGCCGAATACGGACTGCTTCGACCCATTCTCGCGGCCTGCGACCATCAGGATGGCGTCTACCCCATGCTGGCGGTCGGGGGTTCCCACCTGATCGGATGCAACCCGACCGTCGGGGAGATTCGCGCCGAGCGAAGGATCGACGCCGAGATCCCGATGCAGTCGTTCGATGGTGGGTCGAGGATCGAGGATGCCCGTGCGCTCGCACGGGGGATCGACGGATTCGCCGACGCCATCGAACGGCTGGAGCCGGATCTCGTCCTCGTGCTGGGGGATCGACTGGAGATCTTCGCGGCCGCCAGCGCGGCATCCATGGCCGGAGTGCGGATCGCCCACGTCCATGGCGGGGACGTGGCCAGCGGCGTGGCCGACGAGTCCATGCGACATGCGGTCACTAAGCTCGCCCACCTGCACTTCCCCGCCACGCCGACCAGCGCCCACCGCATCCGACTCATGGGCGAGGCTCCGGAGTCGATCTCGATCGTCGGCTCCCCCGCGGTCGACGGGCTCGACAAGATCCCTCCCATGTCGGACATGCAGTGGTCCAGGCTCGGACGACCACGCTACGCCGTGATGCTCCACGGAACCGGTGGAAGGGCCGAGGAGGAGTACGAGGGTGCGGCCTCGGTCCTCGACGCGGTCTCCCGTCGAGGGTCGACCGTGGTGTTCGAACCCAATCTCGATGCCGGGCGCTCGGGCATTCTCGACGCCATCCGGCGATCCGGGCTCGCGGTCATCGACCATCTCGAACGACCGGCCTTCGTGGGACTGCTCCGCAGGCTCGACGCACTGATCGGAAACAGCAGCGCCGGCCTGATCGAATGCGCGGCGCTCGGGGTGCCGGCGGTCGACGTCGGCGATCGGCAGGCCGGACGTGAACGCCCTCACACCGCCCTCCACGTGGAAAGTCTGAGCGGGCGCGATCTGAACGGAGCGCTCGACCTCCTGCACTCGGTGGCCGCCCGCGGCCGGGATCCCCGGTTCGGCGACGGGCGTACGGGTGAACGGATCGCCTCGCTGCTGGCCTCATCGGACCTGCACGCCATACCGGTGCGAAAGTCATGGTCTGAACCGGACTGCGGCTGATGTCTCGATAACTCGATTTATCCGTGATCACGACTCAAGGCCCGTCCTTCCGGGGCCGACGATGTCAATGTCGTCAACGAGATCCCGGTCAGCACCACGGGCAGCGGAGGATGGACATGACTCCACGAGCGAGCGGACATTCACGCCAGATCGCGAACACGATCGTGGACGGCATCTCCCACATGGCGACCCTTCCCGAGGTCACGCTGAACATCATCGAGATCGTTGAGGACCCAACGAGCTCGGCCAGCGACCTGCACCGGGTCGTGGCTCGGGACCCCGCACTCACCTCTCGGGTCCTGAAGGTGGTCAACTCCGCCTTCTACGGGCTCCCGCGCCAGGTCGGTTCGATCAACCGGGCCATCTCGCTGCTCGGTCTCAACGCAGTCAAGAACATCGCGGTCGCCGCGAGCCTCGGAAGGATATTTCGAGGCGGCACGGGATGCGCCTTTTTCGAGGCCAGGGAGCTCTGGTCGCACAGCGTCGCCACCGCCGCGACGGCATCGCACATCGCGCGGGAATTCGGCGCCGGATCGAGCGACGAGGCATTCCTCGCCGGACTTCTCCACGACATCGGTTTCATGGTCGCGTTGCAGTACGATCGAGCTCGCTTCGCCGAGACATTCTCGTCGCTCGACCTCGACGAATCCGGGGCGCCCATGAGCGAGCTGATCGATCGGGAGCGAGCGGTGGTCGGTGTCGATCACCAGGATCTCGGCGCCGTGCTCTGCGAGAAGTGGAAGTTTCCGCGGGCCCTCGTGTCCGCCGCCGCTCATCATCATGACCCCACCGTGGTCCCTGTCGACCAGTCCCCGATCCCCTGGGTCATCCACGTGGCCGACCGCTGTGCCGCCTCCATGGAGGGGGGGTTCCGACTCGACCTGCCGGAGCTGGACGTGAATCCCGCCTGTTACGACGCGATCGGCATCACTCCCGCGGCCCTCCAGGGCTTCGTCGAGGAGCTGCCCGACGGCATCGATGAGATCGAGCTCTCGATGGCGGCCTGACCGCGGGCGTGAGATCATGCCACTTACCGCCTAAGATGTGGGGCATGCACGGACCCTTTCCGATCGACTTCGGGGAGCCGATCCCCCTCTTCCCCCTGCCCATGGTGGTGCTGTATCCCCACACCATGCTGCCGCTCCACATCTTCGAGCGCCGGTACCGCCAGATGGTCGAGGATGCGCTCGATCACGAGCCCCTCGCCGACGGTCGCGTCGGACCGCCGATAGCCATGGCGATGAAGGTCACCGCACCCACCGCAGAGGGGTGCTTCGCCGAGACCCGTCTCCGTCCCGTGGTCTGCGTGGGTCACATCGTCCATGACGAGACGTTCCCCGACGGTCGTCACAACATCCTGGTCCACGGGACCTCTCGGGCCGAGATCGTCTCCATCGAAGAATCACCCCAGGAACAGCTCTACCTCAAGGCGATGCTGCGTCAGCTCGAGCCTCCGGTCGGGGAATCGCCCTCACCGGTCGTCCGCGATGCCCTGCGTCGCCTGCTGGCCGGGGAGCGCCTCTCGCGCATGCACGCCGCCGAGGCGGTCTGTTCATGGGTTGACCAGGACGACATCCCCCTCGAGACCTTGCTCGAGAAGATCTCCTTCGCCCTGATCAAGGATGAGGAGGTCAGGTACCGGCTGCTCGCCGAGCCCGACTGCCGGGCCCGGGCCCGGATCATCCATGGGGAGCTGGAGCGCATCGACCGACTGGTCTCGATCGGCGATCGCCAGAACTGGCGGGAATGGCCCCGCCATCTCAGTTGGAACTGATCGGGAGCTGTATCCCGGAGCTTCCCCCGGGCCGGTCCTGCTTGTTCCGGGCCAGGGCCGCGTTCCATGAAGCCAGATCATCCGCGTAGCGTTCGAACAGGGGGGTCGGATCGCCCTTCACTCTTGCCGACTTGATCCAGTCTCCCACACTGGCATTCTGCAGCATGTCGAGTCCGCTCACCACCGTGCCGAAGGGCACGTACTGGAAGTTCCAGCGCTCCTGGGGAGCCACCGTGAGGAAGAAACGGGTCGGGTGGGGGAAGAAGTCATCCTCTTCACTGGAACGGGGCAGCGAAGTCCACGCCACGACCCCGGGCTTGTCGAACAGGAGCTCGGTCGAGAACTCCTGTGGCAGCTGGTAGTCGGGCTTTCGCGGGGTCTCTCCCAGGGTCCGGGCCACCGCGTTCGCTGCCGTGAAGTCGGTGTTGTGATAGAAGCCCCGCTGGACGAGGTTGCAGAAGTTCGCGACCGAGCGCGGGGCCTGCGCCGCGTGCAGTTCGATCTCGAATGCTCCCTTGTCGGTGACCACGACCACCGAGAGCGGACCGGCGGCGGGATCCTGAGCTCCCGGCGACGATCCCATGCCCGTTCCCCCGGAGGAACCCCCGTCGCAGGAAACGATCCCCATGATCAGGCCGAGGAGGAGCAGCTTGAGTCCACCGATGCTGGTTTGATTGGCTTTCATCCGGTTCAGGATACCTGTCATGGGTGTTCCATGCTTACGGACCCTGATCCGGACACCGGCCGGATCCGAGGGGCCTCGCGGGATCAGACGATCCGCGCCCCGTCCGCGGCAGAGGTGATGAAGGAGACGGGCTGCCTGCCGAACGCGTCCTTGAAGGCATCCCGATACGCCCTTTCGATCCCCTCGATCCGTCCGGGTCGGCAGAGGCTGACGACGCAGCCCCCGAAACCGCCACCAGTCATGCGGGCCCCGAGCACGCCCCGGTTCCGCATGGCCGCCGCGCGATGAACCAGCAGATCGAGTTCCGGACAGGAGACCTCGAACAGGTCACGAAGGGATTCGTGGCTTTCGAACATGAGTCGTCCCGCGGTCTCGAGGTCCGATGCTTCGACCGCGTCGACGAACGTCCGCACCCTGGCTGTCTCCTCGACCACGTGCCGTGCCCGGGATCGAAGTCGCCCCGTCAGAGCGGCCTCCCGGATCTCCTCGGTGGAGGCTTCGGCAAGCAGTCCGTGCCCCAGCGCGCGTGCCGCCTCCTCGCAGTCGGCCCGTCGCCGGGCGTACGCGCCTTCGTTGAGCGCGTGCCTGGTGCCGGTGTCGGTGATCATGATCACGGCGTCATCGGGAGAGGGCATCGCGACATGGAGTAGCTCGTTCGTGGTGCAGTCGATCAGACAGGCGTTTCCTCGGCGGGCCGCCGCGGAGACGTACATGTCCATGATTCCGCATGGTGTTCCGGCGTGCTGATGTTCGGCACGTCGTGCCTCCATGGCGATGGTGAGCGGTGACGTGTCCGCCCCGAGGCGGGTGCGGATTCCGAGTAGGACCGCGACCTCCAGCGCGGCGCTCGAACTCAACCCACCTCCCATCGGAACGGAACTCGCGATCACGATGTCCATGGGGGGAACCACCAGACCCGCGGCTCGGAGCTGATCCGCCGGTCCGGTGACGTAGTTCGCGAATCCGGCATCCTCGCCCGGGGCCACCGGGACCGTCCCCCGGGAGAGATCCGATCGCACCTCCCGGCCGAGATCCACCGCGAGAATCCGACTTTCACCATCCGCGTCGTCGTTCCGGACCGCGAGGGCCACGGACGTGGCTCGGTCTATGGCGATGGGAAGCACCAGTCCACCGGCGTAGTCGACATGGTCACCGATGAGGTTCACGCGTCCGGGCGCGAGGGCGACCAGGTCCGGATCGGTTTCGAACCTCGCCCGAAAGGCGTCGCGAGCCGTGGTGATCGATGGTTCCTGCATCGTCTCGTCGCCCTGCATGTCATGCGTCGGTCGGTCCGGTTCCAGTATCCACTCTTCAGCGGCCGGGATCCAGTCGCCATGGACCGGGGGCCGGGTCGACGCGGGTATGCTGGCCACGGAGAATCGTCGTCATGATCATCATCTTCGACATCGATGGAACCCTTTGTCGCACCTCGGGCGTCGACGACGACTGCTGGAGGAGGGCTGCCTCCGACGTCCTCGGGGTGAAGGAGATGACCACGGACTGGGGGGCGTATCCCCATTCGACCGACGAGGCGATCGGCTGCGAATTGATACGGCGACGCTTCGGGAGCGAGGCGGATCCCGATCTCCTGGGACACCTGCGTGACCGTTTCGTAGAACTCCTTCTCGAGGCACGCGCTGGATCACCCGATCTCTTCCGGCCCACGCCGGGCGCCGCCGAGCTTCTCCGTCGCCTGCAGGGGATGGGCCGGCACGTCGCGATAGCGACCGGTGGTTGGCGTCGTTCCGCACTGCTCAAGCTCAAGACGTCGGGAATACCGCATGATGGACTGCCCGCCGCCTTCGCGGACGATGCGCATCCCCGGGAGACGATCATCCGAATCGCGAGGCAGCGGGCCGCCGACGCCGTGGGGTTGTCGGCGGACTCGCTGGGGGCCGGAGTCTATGTCGGTGACGGACTCTGGGATCTTCGAGCATCGGGTGTCCTCGGCATGGGTTTCGTGGGGATCGCCGAGGGCTCGCGCGCGCGCGCACTCGAAGCCGCCGGGGCGCGGACGGTGATGTCCGATTTCCTCGATTCGGACCGCTTCGTCGCGGCATTGGAGGCATCAGCGACCTGAGAGATCCCCTTTTCACGCTCCCGGACATGTCGTCTCTCCGTCTCCAGCGAATACAATGCCGCCCGGAGCCACCTGCTCCCACGAAACCACGTCACACCGAAAGGCTGTAACCGCATGTTCGTCATCCTCATCCTCGGCGGTCTGGTCCTCTTCCTGCTTCTCTTCGGCGGCTTCTTCTTCGGCCTCTACAACGGACTGGTTCGCAAGCGGATCGCGTCCGAGACCGCATGGGCGGACATCGACGTCCAGCTGAAGCGTCGCCACGATCTCGTCCCCAATCTGGTCAACACCGTGAAGGGCTACGCGACGCACGAGAAGGAGACGCTTGAGAACGTGATCACCGCCCGGAACAGCGCGGTCGATGCGAACGGACCCGCTGCGTCGGGTGAGGCCGAGGGCATGCTCAGTTCCGCGCTCGGCAAGCTGTTCGCCCTCTCCGAGGCTTATCCCGACCTCAAGGCGAACCAGAACTTCCTCTCTCTCCAGGAGGAGCTGACCAGCACCGAGAACAAGATCGGCTTCGCACGGACCCACTACAACCGGACCACCGCCCACTACAACGAGGCCCTCCAGACGATCCCCTCGAACATCGTCGCGGCCATCTTCAGCTTCCAGAAGCGCGATCTCTTCGAGCTCCAGGATGCCGAAGCGCGTGAAGCCCCCGACGTGCAGTTCTGACCCGGGAGCCGAGGACGGACATGACTGACAGCGACACCCAACCGGGCCGGTCCGGTCGGGCAGTGCACGAGGAGCTGCCGGCTCCCGATGGCCTGCCGGCCAACCTGACCTTCAACGACCTGATCGCCAGGAACAAGCGGAACAGTGCGTTCCTCGTGCTCCTCATGATCGGGATCATCACCATCTTCGGTTCCTCCCTCGGGGTGCTCGTCACGGCCTGGACCGGCAGCCAGACCGAGGAGGGGGTGCAGATGCCGGCCGTCATCGGGGGCATCGCGGTCGGGGCGGTCCTCGGTGTGATTCTCGCGATCATCGCGTCGGTCTGGAGCTGGTACGGCGGTTCCAACGCCATTCTCCGCATGACGGGGTCCCGCCGGATCGCGAAGGAACAGGATCCACAGCTCTTCAACGTCGTCGAGGAACTCTCGATCGCGGCGGGCGTCCCGATGCCCGAGGTCTGCCTCATAGACGATCCGGCCATGAACGCGTTCGCCACCGGACGTGACCCCGCTCACGCGGCGGTCGCCATAACCACGGGGCTCCGTCAGCGGCTCAACCGGGACGAACTCGCCGCCGTCATGGCTCATGAAGTGAGTCACATCCGTCACTACGACATCCGCCTCGGCATGCTCATGGCGACGCTCGCCGGGATCATCGTGTTCGTCGCCGATGCCGGCGGTCGAGCCGCCTACTACAGCTTTCTCTTCGGGGGAGGACGGCGTGGTGGTGGCGGACGCGGCGGCGGATCGGGCGGCGCCAATCCGCTGGTCATCGTCATCATCGTCCTGGCGCTGCTGTTCGCCATTCTCGCTCCACTCTGCGCGACCCTCGTCCGTTTCGCGGTCAGTCGACAGCGGGAGTTCCTGGCGGATGCCGGGGCGGTCGAACTCACCCGGTACCCCGCAGGTCTGGTGAGCGCTCTCCGCAAGCTCGGAGCATGCCGACAGCCACTCCGGCACGTGGGAAAGTCCACCGCACCACTCTTCATCGTCAACCCCTTGAAGGCCGCGGTCAGGCGCGGGCGGCATGACTCCTCCACCGCCTTCTCCACGCACCCGGCCCTCAGCGAGCGGATCCAGCGCATCGCCGCACTGGGCGGTGGTGGCGCTGGAGACTGACCGGTCTCGACGAAAGGGATTCAGCATCGAACGGCGCGATCAGATGACAGGTCTACCCGAATCCGTGACGTGCCGCACGCACCGTGATGACGCACGGAGGGAATCCTGATGGATATCTGGATGACCCTCGACATCGGTTCCTCATTCTGCGGACTGGCATTGTTCGCCCCCTTCGTCATCGTTCTGGCCCTCATGATCTACGGGGTCATCCGTTCCCGCGACACGCGTCGCAACGACCTCTCCGCCCTGGCGAGTCGCCTCGGGTTCAAGTTCAGGGCTGCCGCCGACACCTCCTTCTCCGATCGTTATCCCGGAGTCTCCCTCTTCACCCGTGGAAGCAGCCGGCGGGCCGCCAATCTGCTGACCGGATTCATGACCGTCGGGGACCGCCGGGTACCGGTACTCGCGGGCGACTACTCCTACGTGACCACCAGCGGCAGGGGGAAGCGGCGTCGTGAACGCACTCATCGCTTCGCCGTCGTCATGGCTCACCTGCCCTTCAAGGGACTTCCCGAATTCATCATCAGGGACGAGACGGTGCTCGACCGCATCGTCGCTGCGGTCGGCTTCGACGACATCGACTACGAGTCCGAGGAGTTCTCGCGTCGATTCCACGTGAAGAGCACCGACCGGAGATTCGCATTCGACCTCGTCGGTCCCGACATGGTCGACTACATGCTCGCCACAGAAACGCCTGACATGGAGATAGAGGGATCGATCGTGTGCACGCAGTACCGCGGTGTGCTCGACGTCGACGAGGTCGAGGGCGCGTTGGAATGGATGCGGGGATTCCTCGTGCGCTGGCCAGATCACCTCGTCCGGAACCTCGAGGAGTCAGAGTCATGAATATATCGTTCTGCGTGTATTCCGTTCCCGTCCTGCTGGCCGTCACGATCGGTCTGGTCTGGATCGGTCTGGTCTACAACCGGTTCGTCGGACTGCGTCAGCACATTCGCGAGAGCTGGGCGGGGATCGACGTCGAGCTCAAGCGACGCCACGAACTCGTCCCGAATCTCGTCGCCACCGTCGGGGGCTACGCCCGTCACGAACATGATCTTCTCGAAAGGGTCGTCGCGGCCCGGAGCCGTGCGATCGGGGCCGCGGACCGACTCGACCGGAAGTCCGCCGAGGAAGGCGAGCTCGGCGTGTGCCTCGGGCGACTGCTTTCGCTGACGGAGGCCTACCCCGACCTCAAGGCCGACTCGCACTTCCTGGCCCTCCAGGAGGAGCTGGTGAACACCGAGGACCGCCTGGCCGCCGCTCGAAGGTTCTACAACGGGAACGTCCGTTCGTTCAACACGCTCCAGCACTCGTTCCCGACCAACATCGTGGCCGGGGCGTTCGGTTTCAAGTCCTGCGACTTTTTCGAGCTCGTTTCCTCCATCGAGCGCGCGAATCCGCCGGTCGATCCCTGAACCTCGAAAAATTACCGAACAGCCGCCGGTACCGGTTGTGCAAACCGCGATCCCGGAGAAGATGGGGACATGGCACGGGATCGAGTAGTCACCGCCGAACGGCAACAGGAGGATCGCGCCGAGGTCCAGCCCGGCGGGCCCGCCCTGCGACCGGTCAGGATGGACGAGTACGTCGGCCAGCCCGAGCTCGTGGAGCGCCTGACCATCGCACTCGAGGCGGTACGCCAGCGAAACGACTCGATGGAGCACGTCCTCCTTCACGGCCCCCCCGGGCTTGGGAAGACGACCCTGGCTCATGTCATCGCCACGGAGATGGGTTCGCGTCTCTACACCACGAGCGGACCGGCGTTGTCGAAGGCGGGGGACCTCATCGGCACTCTCACCAAGATGGACGCGGGGGACATCCTTTTCATCGACGAGATCCATCGACTTCCCGCCGCGGTGGAGGAGTACATCTACCCGGCGATGGAGGACTTCAAGGTCGACTTCACCGTCGACAGCGGGATGCATGCCAAGGTGATCACGGTCGGGCTCAAGCCGTTCACGCTCATCGGCGCGACCACCCGGGCGGGTCTGCTGACCCAGCCGCTTCGCAGCCGCTTCGGGATCTCCCATCATCTCGACTACTACGAACACCTCGAACTCCGCCGCATCCTGGAAAGGGCGGTCCAGCGCCTTTCGATGTCCGACGTCTCGTCGGATGCACTCGATGCGATCGCCTCCCGGAGTCGAGGAACGCCCCGGGTCGCCCTGCGCCTCCTGCGCCGGGTTCGTGACTTCGCCCAGGTGCGCGCGCAGGGTTCGGTCTCGTCGAGTGTGGTCGAGGAAGCCCTCGCTCTGGAGGGCGTGGACGGGGTCGGCCTGGACGAACTCGATCGCAAGTATCTGCGCACCATCCTCGAGACCTACGGGGGCGGTCCGGTCGGACTCGAGGCGATCGCCGCGACGATGGGTGATGATGCCTCCACCCTCGAGGACGTCGTGGAGCCCTATCTCCTGCAGAAGGGGTTCCTGGCCCGGACCAGGCAGGGGCGCTGCCTGACGAACCGCGCCGGCGAGCATCTCGGCGTGCAGGTCCCCGGCGATCTTTTCTGAATCAGGTCACTGCGATCCGGTGGGGGGGAGCGCGAACCGGAGACTGAAGGTCGGGGAGTCCCGGATCACGTCGTAGCCGCCCTCGAACTGCAGATCGAAATCGGTGAAGGTCCGGGTCAGCACGGCATTGATGGCCCGCATCTCGTCCGCTCTCAGGTCGTACTGGGGCGTCACGCCCACCACGTAGCGCCGGCCCACTTCGTAGGCTATGCCGCCCTGGATGAGTTCGGTCTCGCCCGGCTTGATGTATCGGTACTCGAGGTACGTGCTCATCACCGGGGTGTGCTGGACCTGGAAACCGAGCGAGCCGCGCATCAGCCCGTTGTATTCCCGTGCGAGCAGGCTTCCGTCCTCCTCGACCTCCAGACCGGTCGTCGGCTTGACGAGATAGGTCGTCGAGCCCCCGATGGTGAAGGTGTCGCTCAGGGCCCACTCGAGATTGCCGTAGACGTGACTGCCCCACTGGGACAGTTCGGGGCGCCACTCCACCCAGCTCGGCGTCGGACTCTGGGCGTAGGTCCATGGGGTCCTGGCATCGACCAGGGTGAAGGTGTCGGAGGAGTCGTTGAGCATCGTCCCCACGTCGAGGTCGACCCAGTCGACGGACTGGTGTCGCCCGGGTCCCCCGCGCTTGGTCTGCAGGACCTGCCGGAGGCCGAGTCGCACTGCCGTGCCCGCGCTGATCGCCTCGACCTCCTGATCGTAGACGGGCAGCCCTCCTTCGTTGAGGGTGTCCGCACCCGCCCACAGGTGGACGTAGGGCTTGAGCAGATGCCGGATTCGGTCGACGTCGAGGAGTTCGCTGCGGAACTCGTTGTAGACGTTGATGAAGGTGGTGTTAGCCTTGAGCCCCACCGATCCGAAGATGCGGTTGTTGCTGGCATCGGGGTTGTACCGGGTGAACTTGTCGCCGGAGTAACCGGTGAAGCGGCCCATCATGTACGGCACGATGTTGGTCGGTCCGTAGACCAGCGGAATGCTCATCTCCTGGCGGGTGTCCACCCGTGTGACGAAGTCGCTGGTGTAGCCGGCGTCCTGGTAGTAGAGACCGTCGATCGACTGGTTCGGATTCGTGACGCCGAACGCGGCTTCGGGCACGCCGAGGGTCTCGGGGGTGCCGTTGGTGACCTTCTGCCTCATGTAGCTGGCGGAATACTCGCTGCTCCAGCTGACCGTATCGGAGAACAGACTGTCCGCGTACCGTCGGTAGGTGAGCTCCGGCATCTTGTCGACGTAGTACGGTCTGCTCGCCATCAGGTAGTTGTTGGCCACGAAGGGGATCAACGAGTAGTCGACGCCGAGCGTGAGCTGGGAGTTGCCGTCGCGATAGTCGAGCATGACCCCGCTCATGTACTCGCGCCTGGTGTCGAACTCCTCAGTACGCCAGGCGCTTGCGAACGTGGGATCGCTCAGCCACGAGAGCTCCGCCCGGATCTCGAGGTCCGAGGAGAGGGCCATCACGAACGTGCCGTCGATCTCCCCCCGCGGCCCCGACGAGATGTCCTTGCGCTCGCCCGCGCTGGTGATGTCGACGCCGCCGGTGTCGTAGAGACCGTAGGCGTCCAGGTCCATGGTGTAGCTGCCCCCCGAGGAGCTCAGGTCCACGCCGAGTCCGGCTCCGCGCTTCGTGAACGCGTCGACCGCGAGCTCGCCCCTGGTGTTCCCCGGCGGATCCACCCCGAGAAGGCCGAAGAGATCCCACTCGGTTCCGATCTCGGCCCCGTACTCGTCGTCGTAGCCGATCTTCAGCGAGCGGAAGGGGATCGCATCGGCATCGGCCTCGAATTCGGGCCAGTAGAAGAACGGAACCCCCCCGGCCCGGACGGTCAGACCTTCGCCGTCGAGCCAGGTCCTTCCCTTGCCGGGTGCATCCTGCTCGCCGGGTCTTCGGGTGATCGTGACTCGTTCGAGCCCGATCGAGAGCTGGGGCACGAAGAAGCTGCTGGTCGAGACGACCGCCTGCCTTGCCTCCCATTGCTCAGAGGAGAGTTGTCGCATCTCGCTGGCCCGGGCGTAGATCGGCTTGTTGCCGGTCGCGCGAGTGTAGGTTCGCAGCAGGGCATCGACCATCAAGGCGCGATTGGTTCGGATGTCGTAGTACACGGCCTTGCTGCGGACGGTGTAGCTGCCGTCCGTGGCGGTGACGTCTCCCTCGAGGTAGATGCCGACCACGTCGGCGACGGAGACCTGCCGCTCCCCGGATCTCATCGAGGCGACCGTGCCGGGTTCGAGGAAGATGACCCCGCCGCCGGCGTTCATCTGCAGGGGGGTGAAGTCGTCGTTCGATCCCATGGGGTCGAAATCGACGAGGAACCGACCGTCCGCGACGATGGTGTCCTTCCGTTCGTCGACCAGGATGCTGTTCGCGGTGAACGAGACCAGACCCTCCGGCTGGAAGATCGGGAGCGCATCGGTCCGGTTCGCCGGGAGGGTCACGGTGTCGGGGAGTCCCGCGAGCTGGCGGGCCTTCGGATCGGGAAGTTCAGGCGATGCCCCCGGCACCGGCGTCGGAAGCGAGGGGCGCTCCGGCTTCAGCGCCTCGGGTCTCGTGCCGAGCGTGGGCGAGGATGCACCCAGTTCGCGGAGATACAGCGCGAGTCTTTCCTCCGCACGGCGCAACAGGGTCGTGGGTGGCGGCGGAGTGGTGTTCCGGACGCTCGTGCGGAGCGTGACATCGCCTCGCGCGGTGCCCACGATGAGGACG
>Ga0163109_10002785_pt1 | contig 13472 bp, 23 predicted proteins | sample CRUFie1St13metaG_FD_108704 | JGI IMG/M metagenome (GOLD analysis project Ga0163109, IMG submission 108704) | Marine microbial communities from the Costa Rica Dome - CRUD Field 142mm St13 metaG | ecosystem: Environmental > Aquatic > Marine > Oceanic > Photic zone | place: Costa Rica: the Eastern... | reverse complement strand
ATCTTAAAAATCTTATTTTCTTGTTAATTACTCTTGGCATTGTTTCACGTAGCTCTTATTTGAAACTTAACAAGTTAATTAAAGGTGTAAAAAATTAATTCATGTTTATTTAATATTATTCTCTTGCGCATCCTATTAAAAATTTTTCAAAAAAAAATTAAATTTCTTCCAAATTTTTTTTGGAGAAAAAAATATTTAGGTAATTAATACCTTGTTTTCTCAAAGTTTTTCAAGCAAGATTTAGAAACATAAGATTTACCAATAATGATTGAAAATTTCAAAGATAAATCTGAAAATATGAAAGACAATAATTCTGAATTGTTACTTAAGATTCTTAAAAAGACATCCATAGAAACTGAGAATATTAATGATAAAGTACTATTTGTAGATGAAAATTCGAAAATTAATTCGAAAAATATAAGAAATAAAACATCTTCTGATCATTCTAATTTAGAAAAAATATTATCAAAAATTTTTCCAGACAAAAGAATATCGATACAAGATAATAATGATGGCTCTCAAACAATTTTTTTATACTAATCTACTCAATATTTAAATTTTCTTTAGCCAATTCATTCACTATTAGTTGTTATTAGAAAAATTAGTAAAAATTACTCACGCTTAATTTTTTTTGAGGTGTTATTGTACTTTTACGTTCATCCAAGTTTATATCTCTGGACGCATGATATGAGAATAGGGAACGGGATTCTCATTAACTGCTGAAAACTATGAATAACCTCTTACAAATAAGAGAAAAAATCAATAGAGCCAAAAGGCTTTATGAAGCCCAACTCTTGGCAACTAAAAATGGAGAAGTTGCCCCATACAAGAGATCCATATTCGAAGAAAGGATCAGGCAAACACAAAAAGAAATGAAGTTGAGAGACTCTTAATTTAATTCTTATTTGTAACTGATTAAAAAGAGAGGGTTTTAACCCTCTTTTTTTTATTACAAATAATGTAATTTTTAATTAATTTATTTTTCCAATTCTCGATAAATAAAAGAACATAGTTTCGATGCTTTTACTATTGCATTCAAGTAAATAAATGGCAAATTTAATTTAGGCATTAAGATTTAAATAAAGATGTTCAAAAAGAAATATAAACAATTGAATAACTCATCTAATAAATCAAAGTTGGATCAAGTTTTATGGTTTATAGAAAATTTCTTTCCACAAAAGAAAGACCGAGGTATTCAAAAAAAATTGAATTTTGATAATCTAGAAGCAGAGACTATTAAGCAGTTCTCTAAATTAGCATCTCTGCGTTCTCAAACCTTATTACCAACTCCAAAAAATGCGACAATATCTTTTACTTTTGGTAATTGGGCCTTGCCATACCTAAAATTGCTTAAGAAAATAGGAATAGCAAAGTAAGAAAATTGTAATGTACTAAGATAAGATTTATCCTGAAAATAGAAGTAAATGAAGAATATAAAGTATAACTAAACTCTTTTCAGAAATTAAGGAATAATACTTACTTTACATAATAAATACAATTGCTAAGTTTAAGATAATAGATCTATTGAATATGTTTATAAATTATCTGCCTAATGAGATGGTTGAGGTTGTTGGTTTAACAATGATTTTTTCATTTTTAGCAGGAACTATATTAATTTTGTTATTTACATCAGATCAGGCAAACACAAAGAATCTATATTTAAAGAAGGCTAAATAAACTATAAATAATTTATCCATGTAAAAAGGACTATTTTTTTATTAGATTTACTCGCAGAATTAGAGCTTTATTCTTTATATTGGTTTAAAAATTCCACATAAAACATGGGCGAAGCTAAAAGAAGAGAAAAATTAGGATTATCACCTAGACAAAAAAAAGTTGAAATAAATAATTCTGATAGATTTTTTTCTTGGCTTCCAATTACTAAATCAAGAATAAAAAAATACCCTTATATGGGCGTAGCTACTATGGCACTTGGAGCTATAATTTTTTTAGTTAGTGGTGGAGCAAATAGTATTAATTAATTAAATTTTTATTATGTATTAGGCTAAGTCTAGGCTTTTTTTTTGTCACAATCTAACTCCAGAAATTACAGATAACATAGATGTAATACCTACAAATATCGAATAAAAAGGCTGGAAATTAATAAAGCCAAAATTACCTGAATGCCATTTAATCAACCAAAAAGCATCTATTCCTAATGGTTGTAGAAAACTCTAGACTGTTCCCGAAATAATTGTAATTAATAAAGGTATTGAAGAGATTGCCGCTACTTTTCTATGAATTTTTCTTTTATTTTGGTTCAATTTTTTCATCTATTTTCTCATGTACATGTGTAATTCTTTTTCGTTTTTGCATGGAAGCCATTTATCTTGGTTATTATGTATTCCTTCGCAACCAAGTTCTAAAGATCTATTTTTAGCTTCTCCTTCAGAAGAAAATGTACCCCTCATATGAGCATAAGAATCAATATTGAAATTTAGAAATAAGGAAACTAAATAAGTAAAAATTTTTAAATTTCTAAAACAATATGCATTTTCTTAAATTGATTATTTGTCTTAATATTATCTTGATTTTATATCTTTTAGATGTTTATTGTAGCCATTTTATGTTGAAATTTTCTATAATTCCTCTATTTTTTTGTCATTAAGCAGCATTGGAGATGTTATTTTTCATGTCTTCAATTTCGTTGATTAATTCATCTAACCTTTTTTTATTATTTTCGGGTCTATTCTTAAAATATGAGATTTTTGGTTGATTTATCTCTAGCGTCTCATAATCTCCACTCATAAATTCACCCTAAATTTATACTTTGCATAATTTATCTAGATAAATTATCCTCATCAATAGGATCTAATACTCATTTTAGATTTCTATTGGTAAAAAATCCCTTTTCTGAATAATATAAATACCGATGATTCTTTCTCAAAAATATGGCTAATAACGAAGAATTAGAAAAAAGAATTGAGACTTTAGAAAAAGAGGTACAACATCTAAAAGCTATTTTGCAATATCAAATGAGAAATAAGAAAAAGTGACTAATATTATGCCATGACAACTACTTGTAGCTTAAAGCTATTTTCCACTTGATGTTTTTGTATCTTTAACCTTAAAGCTAACATGAACAATAAATATATAAGATAATTTTTTTAAAATTAAAAATTAATCATTGATATTTAGAGCAAATTTGTTTCTATAAATATATATAAACGATCTAATATGATTAATTCAATAGCTATTACATTACTAGTATTAGGCTCTCTAGTTATTTACAAAAGATTCAAAAGAAAGAAAAGGCGATTTCATGCACCACCTACAAATCAACTTCCTAATTAAAGATTAAATTCCGTCTTCGTCTTCTCCAAAAGGGTTGTATCTAATATCCCAAATTAGAACTACCGCAATAGATAAAAGTAATAGAGCAAAAACAACTTGAGAAGGCGGAAAAATCATTTGTTTAAATTAACAAAAATCGATCAACTCTGTTTATGAAATATTTAAAGGGTAATTATTATTGTTTGGTTATAAATATTTTACGTAACATGCTGTTGTACAATTCAATCTCTCAATATAGATACTATTCGAAGTTACTCATTCAAAAAAATTTCCAAGGCACCTTAATCTTTAATGTTTGAATAAATGTCTTTTTTTCATAGTTAACCAATAACTTTAGATCTTAGATTTCAATTACTTTTTAATAATGCCAAATTTTAGGAAATAAATCCCTTTACTTTTTTCTAACTATTAAATAAATAAGTTTTTTCCCACTCTGCTAATAATAGTTTTTAATATTCTTTTCTCGCTTCTTCCATAGATCGAACCCTAGAGCATTTTATGACGGCTTACTTGATCGCTTATATACAACCATAAGAAATGAAATTTCATTTACTATGAAAAAGGGCTTAGAACTATCTTCAAAAGGTTCAAATACTTAAATCCTCGATCGATCTTATTGATTAAGGTAAATTTTTACAGAAAAAAAGGGCGTTAGTTTCGCCCCAATGAAAAGCGGGATAATCCCCATCACCCAGCCTTTTTAAAATCGTAGCACTATATATGGTGTTTGTAAGTAATAAAAATTACCTATCAATGGGGTTGTTTGTTTCTGTTTAATTTGTCATGATAGGAGTCCCCATCACCTAGGCTCGCAAGAGTCTTTTTTTTGCCATTCATATATATTGGTTTTCTTAAATTAGTATTTAAAGATTTTTTATTTAATTTTTAGATTAGATAATTAATAATAAAAAAAATTATTTTAGTTATGCAAACATATATAGTTCATTGGCAATTCCCAGATCAAGAAAGTCATATTCAAGGTGCAGAAGCTTTCGCGGGTTTTGTGGATAGTGGATGTGAAGGTGATGAATTTGATGGATTTAAAGTTGTTAATCGGGTGTTAAATCCTGAAGGAGCAAATGGTTGGGCAATTGTTGAATCTGCGAACCATCAAAACATTTGGAAATGGAGCAATACTTGGGTCGATAATTTTGGTGTGGAAATTGAAGTTACACCAGTTTTGACTGACCAAGAATTTCTTTCTGTGCATAAAGAAATTTCAGCGACCTCGAGTTAGAAGAATATCAATTATTGATACTTGATCTATAGTAAGATTCAATCTCAGCAAACTATTTTCTTATAAAATCCTTTTTATAATCCGTCCCTTTATCTTTTTGGAATAAAAATATCTCAGTTCTTAAACTTATTACGAATTAGTCTACTAACCAAGCGAATCTAAATCTCTTCTATGATGAACTGTCTTGGGTTCATTTTTTGAGACTTTCTGTTCTCTTATTAAGTCTGAAAGTGTTGGATAATCTTGTGCATTATCGAAATCTCTCGCTTTTTTATTTTGATTTGCGGATGGTGATTTTTTAAAAATCATTATTAATTACCTCAAAATTTCTGTTGAATTTTGATTACAGAACCTGGATGGTCATGTACGTAAGAGTTAAATTCTCTTGCAATCATCAGGCAGTCGTATGCATCTCGAGCATAGAAACCTAGTTGATGTGTCTTATTTGATGAATCTTTGTAACTTAATACATATTTATTACAAGATTTGATTGCTGTTGAAGGCATTTGAGCTTCTCTTTGCTACTTCTAAGTTCTAACTAGGTGAGGTAAGCAACCGTCTAATAAAGATGTACGGTTTGAGGTACAAACATATACGGATAGAGGACCAACAGTTAAATTTAAAAATTGATAAGATGTTATATTTTTTATATGGTAGAAAGATTATATTTAACCTAGCTTTATTCCTCAAAAAATTTGTTTCCTCATCATGATTAAATTATTGAAGAAAGTTAACTAAATAAATTTTCTTGTAGCTGTCTTCTTCTAAAACTAATTAACTACCCTGATAAATTTGTTTATTAAGATTGTAAATATATTTTTCTCCATCATCACCATCATCATCTCCATCATCATGGAAAGAAGATATTAAAACATATATGCCACCAAATCCTAGTAACATTGATAAATAAAGTGTTGGATCTGTCATGAGTAATATTTTGTAGCATTCAAATTAAATTTGAGGCCGCTTTTCAATATCTATATGTTCTTTTAATAATTAAACGAAAATCTTTAGGTGAAAAAATTATTATATATGCAGAGATTATTGAAATTCGATCAAAAGTAAGGAAAATTTGCTACTTTTCCTAAGTAAGTTTTTGAAAAGGTTTTTAAAATCAATGTGTGGAAGATTTGAGCTAAAAACTAAGTTTGAAAAGTTACCAAGGATATTGAAACAAGACTATCCAATTGGACTTAATACTAAATATGAGACTCAAAATTTAATAAGACCAACTGACCCTGTGCTCGTGATTAAAAACGAAGGAAAAGTTGAAACTACTTTTATGTCATGGGGCTTTATTTCACCTTGGGCTAAAGACCCATTTGATAAAGAAATACCAAGACCATTTAATGCAAGAGCAGAAACCGTAGAAGAAAAAAAATTATTTAGCGGAAGTTGGAAACATAAGAGGTGTTTACTACCGGCTAGTGGTTTCTTTGAAAAAAAATATCGTATTCGAAAGGAGAATTATGAGACTTTCTGGTTGGGAGGGATCTGGAGTAAATGGACCTCACCTGATGGAGCTGAATTAGAAAGTTGTTGTGTCTTGACAACTAAGCCAAACGAATTAGTCAAACCTATACATCAGCGTATGCCTGTTATTGTTCCTAATGGATATGAAGAACAATGGACAGAGCAAGTTAAAGATGCTCATGAGTTGAAAGGTTTAAATCAAATTATGATGGGTTGGTCCCCTGATGGATGGATCATTGAAGATTTAATAAAAAAAGAAACTGATCAAATGAGTTTGTTTTGAATAAGATATGCCATTTTTCTATGAAATTCTATTAAGCGTGATATTTAAGAATTTGAATATTTTGGCTGTTTTGACATTACTTAAGGAGAAAATTCAATAACTACTAACTCACATTTGTTGAGCTTAATTTCTAGTATTAAAATATTGATTTTTCTTGATATTGACTAAAGAAATAAAAAAGGAATTATTTAGCAAACTAGCTGATTGGATTATTGATAAAGAGCCCAATTATCCTTCATTTGAAGAATGTAAGTTATGGATTAAGAAACAAAATTCTCAATATTTAATTTCTAGAGGTGATGAGAAAGAAATTTTAATGTTGTTGACCTATCTTCCCATGAGTCAACAAATGAATAATATATTATATTCCAAATACCTGAACCAAATACTTAATAAGTAAATTGAAGATTGTGATTTATGCAATAAGATTAAAGGAATCAATCTTCTACCTGGCGATATCTGCAAAGTGCATGGTTGGATTTATTGCTAAAAACAATCTTGATATACTGTCTTAGAAGAAAGCTAGTATTCTTATGAAAGAATTAGAAAATCAAAATTTATAGCATATATGCAATGATGGCTAAATCTTATTGGCTTATTAATTCAAATAAAAAAGAAGTGAAAAGATTTTTAAAAAATGACAAGAGTATTGAGGGAGTTTTCGAGTATATGTTTGTAGATACTGGAAAAATAGTTGGTTTATTAGGAAAAGACCAACCTGTTATGACAACAACAGTTTGTGTAGATATAGATTTGGCTAGAGAAATTTATGAAAGGTTGATTTCTCAGGGTTGGACGAAAATTGAGGAGGTTTGGCAAAAAAATGATAGCTAGGTTTGCACATTTAAAGTCTCTATCTTTAGTAATTAAACTTAATAACTTCATTAATCTACTTTAGAAACTAAAGCGAATTAAAGATGAAGCCCCATATTCATAAGTACTCATTTGACCAAGTGCTTAAAGAGCTATCGTCTTCAAATTTTTGAAAATAGCATGAGCAAAATAATAAATTTTGGCAAATTAAGTGAAATGTCTTCCAAGTCAAGAATCTCAGAAAGTATGTCTAAGGGATTTAAACTTACTCTTGCATATTCAATAATTATCTAAATAAAAATCTAATGCTAACTGAGAATTATTTTTTAAAAGTACAATATGTGTTATTCGTAGATCTACCACAAATTAAATTTTTGACGTTGTATTTCTTTAACTGATTTTGAATAGCTATTAGCTGTAAGGATTGCTCCAAAATGAACTAAAAATATTGTTAAAAAAATTAATTCTCCAGCCAGGTTGGTCATAAGATTACCCTCCTTAAATTCATAAAAAAACTTTATATCATCAATAAAAATATTGAATAGAGTTTGAATTCTTATTTTTTTTGATTGAGTTTCTTTGATAATGGTTTCAGTTCACAAGATTCAATGCATTCTTCTAAAGAATCTTCAGAACTACTCTTTATTTGGCAGCTGCGAAGACAATCATAAAAGGAATACTTAGGGTCTAATTCATTTTTGAAGTATTTATTTCTAAATGTATTCATGATCAAACTACCTTCGCTGATTTTCAAGTTGATTAATTAATTTATCCAACCAAATAGTATTGTTTATTTTTTTTGTGTTTTTAAAGTATTTTGTTTTGTACATACTCATGAAGTCAAACCTCAATTAGTGGATCTAAATTAGGCGTGATAATTTAAATTTACTAGAGCAAAAATACTGATTATGAACAAAGTGAAATATTTAAAATCCATTAACTGATAATTATATTTTAAGTATTACTAATCTTAATTCTGGGATAAAAATGATAATAGATAAATGCCGGATCAAATGCACTTAATTATGACTTGCGGAAATCCTATCAAGCATTAAATTCAAAATGTATTTGATAGTTGGCTTGATATGTTTTTAATTGAAAGAAAACTAAGTGATGAGCAAATAGAATTTATGTAATTTGGTATTTACAATAATGCACCAAGAAAAGTTGATGAAATCGCTTTTTTTCATTTTTAATTTGAATTTATTTTTATGAAAAATTCTTTTACTTTTTGCTAATATTTGCCAATTTTTTTTATCCTTACGAAGGATTTTTACTAATTTTTACGTTAATACTTTATAGGTATTCGATAACTTATGAAAAACTTTTCAATTTTAATTGTGGGATTAGCCTTTTTTTTCGCACCACCATCTTTTCCCAACCAAACTTATGAGAAAAATAATTTAATTAAAATGCGCAAGCGCTTTCAAAAGGTTGATAAGAATGGAGATGGACTTCTTTCTAAAGGCGAAATGATTGAAGCTTATCTTGATCGCATAGATAAATTATTTATGAATTTTGATAAGAATGATGATAATAAGTTGTCAAAAAAAGAATTACGCTCAGTTAGGAAAGAAATGAAAAAATACCTAAATTAAATTTTTTAATAAAAATCTCAAAGAATTAAACTTCAAGCAAAACATTTATGGACTAACTTTTTCTTAATTGATCATCACTTCTGTCATTATTCCTCAAATAGTGACATCAACAAATATATTAGAAATTAATGAAATAAATGACTTTTTGACTTATCGAATAATTGAAGATTTCTAGTTTAAATTTCTGACCAATTTGTACACTATCTGTTCGCAATTTGTAAGTATATTTAAAATAAATTAAAGGTAACTTTTACAAAATGCCTACCAGAATAAATAAATATTTAAGTGAATTAGGTTACTGTTCTAGAAGAGCAGCAGATAGACTTGTCGAGAAAGGAAAAGTAACCATTAATGGTAAAGTTCCTGAAATAGGCACTCAAGTAGAGGATGGTGATCAGGTAGAAGTTGAAGGTCAAAAAATAAAGAAATCGACGAGACAAAAAAAAATATATATAGCCTTTAACAAACCTGTGGGGATTGTTTGCACATCTGATAGAGGAGCAGAACCCAACAATATTATAGATTTTATTAAATATCCAAAAAGAATTTTTCCTATTGGTAGATTGGATAAACTTAGTGAGGGATTAATTTTTCTAACAAATGATGGAGATATCGTAAATAAAATACTAAGGGAAAGAAATAATCATGAAAAAGAGTATATTGTAAGCGTTAATAAACCAATTAATAGAGAATTTATTCAAACCATGAGTAATGGAGTTGAAATATTAGAAACTATTACTAAGAATTGCTTTGTAAAACAACTGGGACCAAAAAAATTTAAAATCATACTTACTCAAGGCCTTAACCGTCAGATTAGAAGAATGTGTGAGTCTTTAGGCTATAGAGTTAAATCATTAAAGCGTATAAGGATTATGAATATTAAGTTAGACCTCCCTACAGGAAAATATCGCGAATTTACCAATGAAGAGCTCTTAGAATTAAATAAATTAATCCAAAATTCTTCAAAAACATTTGATTAATCAGAAAAACTCGTTACTGCTTAACAAAATTAAATTTTTCCTTAAATTACGTTTATAAATATCAAACGTATAACCCAAAATAGTTTATGGAAGAATGAATGATATTAAAAAAGTTCTTAATAAGTTAGGTGTATAAATAATATTGATAATTATGCAGACTCAGAATAGGTATTAGATATTTTGGTTTTCGTATTGTTAATCTTATTAATTAACTCATCTAACCATTCTGTATTATTTTGCTCTTGTCTTTTATGGTTTTGACTGTTTTGAATACTCATAAACATCTAAATTTAGATAGCTCATTAAATTTATCTTCGGTAGTTACAGGAATCAATAAGCACAAGTACTAAATTAATATATAAGAAAAATATTAGTAGAATTTCTTACAAAGTTAATAATCAAAATAAACTAAAAGAATCTTAAATTTCTCTATTAAGTATTTTTTACATTGATTTAGTAAGAGATTCTGATTTGAAAAGTATATATTTATAGGAATTATTATGCAGAAAAAACTTGCTGATTTCTTTTACTGATTATAGATGAAGCCAGCTGAAAGTTACTACGGCGAATCAATTAAAACAGAAGATCCATATACTCCTTATTTTTAAAATAAACTAATTCATAGTTAATGAAGGATATTTTCTCTTTCAGAAAAATAAAGATACTGCTGAATTTGTAGTAGAACCATAATAAATGAGTTATTCATGGAATTTTTTCAATTAATACCTACTTTCTCAAGTTTAATTCTTCTCTAGTTGTCATAAGAGGAGGTTCTTTACCCCATATAGAAATTACCTTCCCATAATCATTAAACAAATATTTAAAAAATGGGTCGTTATTATATTTATTTTTAATAAACCTTTTTACCCTTGAGTTATTTGAATCAACCAATCAATGATAATTAGCCATTACTTTTTAATTATAAAAGTCTACTTTCCAACGCATTACGCAATAACTAAGAGGGTTATATCCATTGCAATTCCAAAACTTGAATATTTTTACAGCGAAATGGTGAAAACTAACATCATTGAAAAATGCCCAACCAAAATAAATAGCAAACGCAGTTACAACAAATGCAGCATATTGAAGCCAATGCGTTCCTGACTTATCTACACCATTTTTATCAAAATTAGAATTACTCATTTAAAGGATTGGATATGCTATCCATCCAAATAATGCATAGTTAATAATGACAGCCATGAATCCTATCATTGCCAACCTTCCATTTGTTCTTTCCGCAATAAACCAATAGGTATTTGGCCATTCAAAAAGTTCTCCCATATTAGATGTTTGATCTTCTGAAACTAAAGTTTCTTTAGGTGTATTGTCCTGATCAAGATAATAGTTACTATCTGGGTAATAGCTTTCGCTTCGAACATTGTCTTCTTTCTTTTCAGTCATTTTATATAAAATAGAATTTATATATCTTAAAAACAAAAAAGGCTAAATAGGTATTTATTAACTACATATTTTTTATCTTGTTTAGGCTGTTGATGAAAAACTAATCCCCCAGATGCAAGTACAGCTTTACCTCTCTACTTTAGGTCAACTCTTAGAAAAGTTTTTTAAGAGTTGAAATTTCAAGAAAACCTAAAATTTACGTCAAATGAATCATTCTTAGCCTAAATTAATACTCACTTGTTTTTCTAAATGTCCAGATATAGATATAAGTCTCAATTAATCATTAGATAAAATACTAGTCCCCTAAATCATCTATCAAATGTTTACTCATTCAATGCATTATCTTTGTAAAAGATGATCTTTGTAAAATGGGCTAAATAAGTTAAATATGTAATAGCTGATAGGTTTTTGTGAACTTTAAAAGATTTAATTCTTTAAATTTTCTCGCCAGATTACTTCTTAGTTCGATTTTTGTAAATGCTATACCAAGCAAGATTACTAACTTTGGCAGTCAAGCACAATACATATCGAGTAGAGGATTTCCAGAACCACTTTCTAATATTTTGTTAATTGCAGCTATAGCATTTTTAATTAGTGGGATAATTCTTTTAATTTTTTCAAATAAAACAAAAATTGCATGTTCTCTACTCCTTATTTTCTTAGTACCTATAACGATTATTTTTCATTTAGTACCCCTTCAATTAATTGCGATTACTCGAAATTTATCATTAATAGGAGGATTACTAATAGCAATTGATAGAACAAATGTTAATTCTTTTAAGGAAGATGCAAAACAAGAAGCTAAAGAGATTGAATATTCTGATTTGAATGAAGATAATTAGTATAAGTATAATTTTTAAAGATATGAAAAGATATGAAAAGATATGATTATTCTAACTCTACTCTGAATCAAGATTGGATTAAATATTTAAAGAAATGTTTGGAGAAGACTGTTTGAGTTTTGTTTGTTTCAGAAAACTCAGATTAAATAAAAGGGTTACTAGTAAATATTTATTATTTATAGTGAGCGATTAAGCCTAATAGGTATATCAAAGCTATTTAAATAATTGCTATTTTAGTTGCTGAGATTTCTGGGTAATAAAAAAGCGAGATGTTAGAATTGCTAGTATGCGATGGTTTCTAAGAGTCGGGCTACAAGATTAGAACCTGAGATCAAGTGCTCTCGAAACCCATGAGATTTAAGATTTTCATACGCTATATTGTTTAATTATTACAAAGTAATTATGTATTTGAAAATGAATAAGAAGTGTTTTTTGGTTGCACTAATGATTTTTCCGCAATATATAACTTCAGTTCAATCATCACCTTTTGATCCCTATCAATTAAATAAACTTTCAGATGAATTATTAATTTCTGGTTGGAAACCATCATCAGATAAAAATATTAAAGATCAAAAAGCTAATGATAAGACAATAAAGGCACTAAATAAATTTAAAAATATTTCCTCTTTGAAACCTTATTTTAAAAAAGCTAGAGGCTATGCTGTTTTCCCAAATGTAGGGAAAGGAGGAATTGGTATTGGAGGTGCTAGAGGCAGGGGCGAGGTATTTGAAAAAGATAATGTGATTGGAAAAACCACTTTAACTCAAGTATCAATCGGGTTTCAATTAGGTGGACAAGCATTTAGCCAGATTATCTTTTTTAAAGATAAGAAATCTCTTGAAAGATTTACTGAAGGTAATTTTGAATTTGGGGCATCAGCTAGTGCAGCATTAATTTCTGAGGGAGCTAATGCATCTGCGGATTACAGTGACGGAGTTGCAGTTTTTACATATTCAAAAGGAGGACTAATGTATGAAGTAAGCATAGGAGGGCAAAAGTTTAGCTATGAAGAATATTAAATCTAAAAGTCTTTGATCCTTAGATTTACGTTGATCCTTAGATACCATTTTTACTGATGAAGTTCATGCATTTGAATGACCTATTAATTCCAAGGATTAACATGAATAGGAGAAGTAAATCCTAATAAAAAAGTTAGTATTCTTAATTTCTTAATATGAAAAAAGAGGTTTGCTATCCCATCTAACGTAGATCGACTGTTAATCAATTAATAATTAATTTTTTCATTTAATTTATTTATATTTAGCCCAACGAACATCATCCATATAACTTCAAAAACTATTGGCAATGCAACAATAGCAATTTTCATAATTTTTTTAAAAGTTTTATTTGCTGAAAATAATAACCTTTAAATAAATATCCAAGGATAGGTACTTTATCTAAAAAGATAAAATCGAGGGCAATAGACCTACAAAAGCTCTCTTTTTTTAGAATTTATCGGTTTTTACTATTCGGTTTTGACGTGTAAACCGAAGTTCGGTGTATTTGCCCTATATAATCATTCGGTTTGTAACATTACAAACATTGCTTAT
>Ga0163109_10002784_pt1 | contig 13480 bp, 12 predicted proteins | sample CRUFie1St13metaG_FD_108704 | JGI IMG/M metagenome (GOLD analysis project Ga0163109, IMG submission 108704) | Marine microbial communities from the Costa Rica Dome - CRUD Field 142mm St13 metaG | ecosystem: Environmental > Aquatic > Marine > Oceanic > Photic zone | place: Costa Rica: the Eastern... | reverse complement strand
CTTGCGTGGTATGGGTACAACGAATGAAAAATTTCGAGAAAATGTAAAGCAAGACATGCCTGAAGATGCGATGGAGCAAGGCGATGCAATTGTACGTAGAAATCCAAAATTGCAAATGCCTGATTCGCATTTTAAATTGCAAGGTGCTCAAGAGCAACAAATGATGGATGAAATGGAACTTGATATTCCTGAATTTAAATTTAATGAAGAACAAGCCAAAACAGCAGGTGGATTGCGAGAAATGGAACGTTCTCAAGCAGTACAACGAATGCTTAACGCATACAAAAGAACATACAAAGACCACGTTATGCAAGCCTTTGATAAGCACAAAGCCTTCATGCAAAGTCTTGGTAACCAACCAATGACTGTTCAAGAGTTTATGCAACATCCAAAAGTGCCTTCTTTTACTGATTATTACAAGCAAGCAAACGAAGGCACAATACCCGGTGGTGATTATGCGGAAGGCCATCCGTTTGCTATAACCCACCCTGAAGAATACATTGACCATAGAGATAGTTTGAATCTGTATGGTGGTTTAGTACAGAATAATAACCCATTCATCCCCGTCATTACAGGCGAGCCAATGGACTTAGCACTGGATGCTTTACTTAAGATGAACATGATGCCACCAATGACACAAGGCATTGAAGAACAAATGCCTATGCAAGAGGATATACCCACAGTTGATGTAACACAAGGCTACGAAACAGACTGTGAATGTGCTGAACGATTACGTGGATTTATTATAGAAGAAATTCAAGAAGAAATAAATTACATTCGAGAAAACGATGGTTCAAGTTTAGACCCATCTTTAACCGTCGCACAATTGGTAGATGCACAAGACACAGTAGAAAATATGTCATGTGAAGAAATTATCGAAAATTTTCCAGACTTTTATCAAGAAGAATGCGGCAATACAAATCAAGGCTTTAGCGAAGCCGACCAAATGAAATACGCTGGAGAACCAATGGACTTAGCAATAGACACCTTGCTTAAGTTCCAAAGTGCCGCACAACGTCGTATTTACAGTGAAATTCCAACGCTTGAAGAACGTGGATTAGAACCAAAAGATTTAAACGCAATGCGACTTATTTATACAAACCGTTTAGAAAACAAAGGTAAACCCACTTTTTTTCATCAAACACCTTTGGTTGATTCAAGAGCAGGTGGACCTTTGCGACATGAAAGAGAAGTTTATGACAGGAATGGAATTACTATACCCGGTTTTACACGAGATTATGAACCACCAAAAGACCTTTCTCAAGGCATAGGAGGTACTTTTGTGTATGGACCTGATGTGTTATCAATTTCACCATTACATCATACAAGAATGATTCCAAGAGTAAATATGTTTGTTCCTGATATTTCACCAAGTGATAGACAGTCTGTACTTCTTGGTATATTGGATAAACCTGAATGGGTTGCTGGAATGAAACACAAACGTACAATGCCTGAAGGGTATCAACCGATGGGTTTTGATAAAGATGCTTATGTTCGATTGGATGGAGGATTAGGCAATGCCGCACTTGGTACACGATGGGATTTTGTTAATGTAGCAAACAATATGATGCGAGGCGGTTTTCCTGAATTAGACCCCGATGCTCATAACTTGCCTTTAATTCAATCTATGCTTTCTAAATTACCTGCTACTGACCCATACAATGAAATTACAGGTGGTAATGACCTTGATGACATTCTTCTCGATAGCATGGGCGGCGCAAGAATCGTTGCCAGTGAACCAATGGACTTAGCAATAGATGCGTTGCTTAAACGTGAAATTCACCCCGGTTATCCTGAAGATATGTCAATTGAAGACATGATAAATGCTGGACACGATTATCCTTTTAACAAAGATAAATACCCTGATGAGTATCTTGCTAATTATCCTGAAGAACACATTGAAGAGTATGGAGAAAGACCGTTTAATCCAACTGAACCCGGTGAACAACCTTTACATGTAGGATTATCTCAACGTGATATTGATGATTACCGTGAACAAGTGTATCGTGAAACACTTGAAAGAATGAGCACAATAGATAACAGTAGAGATAATGAATCGTGGGCTAAATGGATAGCAAGTGAAGCGATGCCACCTGCACCACAGGATTCACCATTACGTTTAACAAGACAAATAATGGTTCCAATAAAAAATGCTGATGAAAATGATGTAGACGGTTTAATGGATATGCCTGATGAATCAGGGGCAACAGTAGTACAATCATTTGCAGGTATACCAATGAACGAAGAAACAGGCTTTACTCGTAGCGAACCAATGGACTTGGCAATAGATGCGTTGCTTAAACGTGAACTTCATCCCGGTCCTTTTAGCGAAATCAAGTATAACTATGAAGCACCTGATTTTGAATTACACCCTGATTGGGAAAAATGGACTGATGAAGTAGACAATAATCCATATGAATATGAAGGTCTTGGTGAAGATTGGACTCAAAATGATATGGACTATATAGCAGGTTCACAAAGTCGAGAAGAGTTTTTCAAAAGAATAGACGAAATAAGCAATTTTCAACGTGATGAAGATAAACATCCAAATGCAATGCGTCCTGATGATTATTTTGATGATTATCATTTTAGAGATGTACCATTCAATGAAGAAACAGGCTTCACTCGTAGCGAACCAATGGCATTAGCAATGGATGCGTTGCTCAAAGACCTGTCACCTGAAGCCAAGCGTCACAAGTTGGAGTACGACAAGAAGTACGAGTCCAGTCCTGAACGAGTCAAGTATCGAGAGCAGTTGAACCGTGAGCGACGGCGACGTGGTATCTATGGCAGTGGCGACCACATGGACGTGTCGCATACAGAAGGTGGCAAATTAACACTGGAACCTGAACACGACAATCGAGCAAGGCATTTTAAGGACAAAGGGACACTACGACCCAGTGATTGATATGACACCAATGCAAAAGGCTTGGCTATTGTTGAAGATGCCTATTGTAAGTGAAGAACCATTAGTTGAATACGCTATGATGGATGGTAAGGAGTTTCCTTTACCACGAGTTACCCATGAATTTCAAGACCCCAGAACTGGTGAAATAATGCCTTTACAAATTACTCCTTACGGGGGTGATTCGGGACTTCATGGTAATACTGGTAATATCGCAATGAACATTGGTCAAGATGGTGAAGAATCTAATCGTGCTTTCAGTAGAGCAAACCCAGTTTTAAATCAAAAAACAGGTAAATACAGTGATTATAAAGTCCTTGATGGTAGCGAAACGCTTGAAGATTACCAAAGAAGAGGATATATGACAGCATTGTATGATGCACTTGAATCATATTTAGCCAATTACTCACCCGGTTCTAAATTCCTACCAAGTGGTAATTTAAGTCCTAAGATGCAGAAATTATGGCAAAAAAGATTAACATCTAATGTACCAGTACGGCGTGGTGTTACTGGTCGGCCTACTTTTGGTCCCGATATGCACATAAATAGAGGTTGAAAAAATGACACGATGTAAGATGCTTGACGAATGGTTTGACGACGAATCAAAGCGTATTGATTCTATAGAAGCGAAGACTGGTATTGAATTTGTAACTGGAAAGCCAAAGTCAAAAAAGTCACTTTGGTCACGTTGGTCAAAGTTATGGTCATTCAAATGAGTACTACTCTTAATTATAATATAATTGTAGTACCTATGAATAAATGACTATTGTATTGGTCAATTTAATGACTATACCTGTGAATAAAGTGAATAAAGCGGTAAAATGACCATAGCGAAACGTTTATGTTGCCCATTATTTTGACCAACAGTGAGAACGATGCAGGGCAATACTGAAAATTCGGACGCTGAAATACGACTAATGGGACTTATTTTGTCGCAATCCGCACTGGTTGGATTAGCAATTGGTATCTTTGACAAGGACATTTGGCTTAACCATGATGACCCAATGGTAAACGGTTTTACTTACGCAATGGCAGCATTCTTTGTACAAGGTATTGCATATTATTTCTTCAAGATGTTCTTTGAACAGAACATGCAAGAGCGTGTACGTATACAACAGTCCGAGCGACAACGCCAAACTCGATACCGTTCATTGCAAACCAACTTCGATAACCGTCGTGCTGACATGGAGTTGCGAATGCAAGAAGCACAACTTGAGCGTGAACTACGATGGATGGAAGAAAATCCCGGTAAAATGCCTCCATCATGGGGTGTACAAGGTGGCTCTCCTTCATTGGTAAGCCAGTACGATGATAATCAACTTAACAAATATCCTCCAAAACATGAGGCTATTGTCGATAAACCAATTAACTTGGGTATCAAAGAAGAAGAAAAGAAAGAGTGAGGTGAACCCGCATGGGTCGCATATTCAAAACGCCAAGTGATGACAGCACTGAAGCCACACTTCGTGCCATGCATACACAAAACACACTTGACAATTATTATGAAAAAGGTTGGGGATGGCTTCGTACTATACTGTTTACTTTGTTTGCTGTTTTAGCAACAAGTCTGTGGGAAAAACACACAGATGCATCGGTATGGGACAATACCGTAGAGTGGTTTGTGGGTAAAGTCGAAGACCTCGGCAACTGGATATTGGGGTTGTTCTAATGGTAGACCCAGCAGGTTCAGCATTGGTCGGTGTCATGGTTTGGGGTCAAGCCCTGTGGAACTCATGGCGACCACGACGTGTTGGAATCTATGGTGCAGGTATGGTTGGTAAAACAACGCTTGACCGTTTCATGACAACGCCCGGTGAAATGGAAGATATATCAGAAGAGGAACGAACACTTCATCGTAAAATGCTTGGCAAGTACAAAATGCCAAAACCAACACGTAAACGTGTAAGTTGGAAAGGACACAAACGTGTTGTGTATTCTTCTGACGTAGGTGGACAAGAGCGTTTTTGGAATCTTTGGATTGATGATATGGTTAATCGACAAGTTGAAGCCGTTGTATACATGTTTGATGACCGAGCCTTCAAAGGTGGCAATGATGCATTGCAACAAATTGCAGGTTTCAAATTCCTTGTCGATGCCATACTTAACCGACAATATCGTTATCGTAATTGGAAAGCCCGACGTAAAGGTAAGAAGTACATGCCTAAACTGATTATGTTGGTTGCAAACAAGGCTGACCGTTTTTTTGACGACACTGCCGCATTGTTGTGGCAGCAAGACCGTATTGGTGAACACAAAATATTCGACCCGTTTCGAGATGATTTAATACGATTACAACGTGGAGGCATACCTACACGACGGTCGTTTATGGCTACGAGAATAGGGTGGAACGTTGAAAACACAATGGTTGATTTACTGACAGCATAGGTGAGAGAATGACAAAAACAAACATTACGTCTGTAGGAAACAAAACACAAAGTCTACGTACGGTTATTCCGTTGTGGATTGTAAAAGTATTGAAACTGTCAAAGGGTGACAAGATTGAATGGGATGTTGATATACACAACAGCACGATTGAAATTAAGAAGGTGGAAGAATGAGAATGGTTTTTGATAACAACACAGGAATGCAACGATTGGGTAGTTCAAATGAAGCACATTTGTATGCACTTAGCCAACAGGGTAATGAATCGTTGAATTATGCTACACTTATGGAGCAAGCAACTGCACAATCGGCTATGCAACAAATTGCATCGGAGCAAAACCTTGAAGTTCCAAAAGTCAATTTTTATCCATCACGTCATCCTGACCCACACAAAGCACGACGCAAAGATATTCGTCAAGCACGTAAGTTACTTTCACCAGCAAAACGTGCATGGTTCAATCCTATGCGATGGTTATTTGGACAAAAGTACCGATACGACCGTCAAGCCAGTATGTGCGTTGTTGATGGATGCGACTGTGCGAAACTGATTCAACACGACAATTTGTACGCAAAAATTACTGATGAAGAAACAGGATATTCACTATGGCAATTGTATTGGCAAAATCCTGTTACAAAAGAAGCCGAAGCGTTTGTTGCAAAAGAAAAAGTCATGAATGGACGTAAAATGAAAGGTACGTACTGTCCTGAACATTTGCATTTGTATCATCTTCTCAACAAATGGGAAGCCGAGGAAGACAAGTTACGTGAAGCAAATCCACGTCGTTTACGTGACCGTGTAAAGAAAGGCGTGTCGATGGTGACTGTACCTGTTGCGACTATGAAGAAAAAAGACCCGCAACCCGCTATGTTGGAAAAGTATGAACCATTTTTTGCTGAATTAGATAAAGACAGTAAAAAATTCAGTGGTATCAATATTCAGTATTATGAAAATCCAATTACAAAAGAAAATGACATCACTACAGTAACGTTTGATTTAAGAATTTTTAAGGCTGAATTGGAAATGATGAATCAACCAACCCCTGCTTTTCAAACAATTCTTAACCAACAAATGCAACAAAACACTCTTGAAGAAGTACAACTTGGGGGAGAGTGAGTCTGATGTTGAATCTTAATCAAAACACCAATGCCAATGGTGCGCTTAATCTTGGTGTGAATAGTGCTCAACCCGCAATACAAACACAAAATCCGTATTTAAATGTACAAACACAAGGCACTATGGGTACACAAGGTGCGTTTTTACAAGGTGCGCTTGGTGACAACGCTCATTACATGAATCAACCTGTTATGCCTCCATCAGACATTGAAATACAAATTATGCTGTTGCGTGGTATTGTCCCAGTAGACCGATTTGTAGCAAGTGAATCTATGGCAACAATGGTACAAATGTTCAACGACCTTGTAACGTTTAGTGTACTTGAAGTATTCAAGCATGCAACCTTTATTCCTGATGATGATGGTAATCTTAAAATGGACATTACATCATTGCCTTCTCATTTACAAACCATGAGTTCAGACAATATTGCATCCAAGTTTACCACCCTTCAAAGTACGGCAAAGCAAAACATACAGACTGCTGAACAACAGCAAATGCAGTTGAATCAAATGGCACAACAATCTATGATGGGCGGAGCACTAAATGCAGCATTGCAAAATGAAGGCATGATGCAAAAAGTAGGTGGCGGTGTAGGTCAATTTGCTCGCACACTCTTTACAGGACGATGATACTATGCAAGATAAAAATTACTTACCATACGGTTTTTCAACCTCATCTCTTAATGTTATGAACCCACCACGTAGTGTCATTATTGACATGATTATGGTGCAGTTTATTTCAATTATTTTGACAATGATTGCTATTATGTTGTTTAAGGGTAATGAGTTGTCATCTACAACGTTGTCATACTTCCTTGTTGCTCTCTTCGGTAGCGTCTTGATGGTCACTGGAATTTATTCGAGAATCACTCGATAGTGACCACTTACGTATAGGGCATGTTGAATTTTTTAATTTCAATTTTGTTTTAAGATAACAGCCACAGGCTGTGCATCGTGTACCAAAGTGTGGGCAAGAACGACATATGCGAAGTCGATGCAGTATTGTATCATCATCAGCATAGTCTTTTCTTGATATGTCTTTCATGGCTTGCTTAATGCTTCTAAACGAGTCGGTTGAGATTGGAACTCCAGCGATTCGTTTGTTCTTCCACATAGTCCTTTCCAAAGATACAATCACCATAATTGTTTTCAAAGGGTATGCCTTAAGACAGTCATGGCGGATGAGCGTGTCGTTAAACGTTCATGCGCTTTTTGCATGGATGAAGACCGTGAAGAGTTGGAAGAACAACTGCTTCAAGGCTACATTTCACCAAAGCAATTGGACAAGGATAAAGGGTGGAGGTCGAACACATCCGACCGTCATTATCGTAACCATATGGGTGATTATCACATAGCCGCAAATGCATCTTGTGCTGTATGCACATCACCTCATCGAGCCGACTACGAAAGCATTTATTTTGCTGACGGCTCACAAAGCGAAGTTATTGCTCAAGAATTGGGAATCAGTGAGAACTTAGTGTACCAACATATGAAACATCATTTCCAACCACTGGTGCAAAAAACTGCGGCTCTTGAGATAGCATCGTTTGCTGTCGGTAACGAATTGAACTTACTACGTAGTAATGCTGAACATTTGAATCTAAAACTGACAGAATTGTTGAACGAAGGCACTGTACATGAAGATGGTTTTGTTCGTGATGCGGTTTCTTTGCATAAGGAAGTAAGAGAAACCGTCAAAGACTTGATGCGCTTCCAAGACCAATGGGGTCCACAAAGTGAAACACAGCAAGTCAATCAAACATTCAATATTTTGCAGGTTGAACTGAACAAAGAAAGCCCTGAAACGTGGGCAAGAATCAAAGCACAATTGCAAGAAAACATGGGGGTCGAATAATGCCAATGATGGGAAGAGGTTCTGACACCCGAATGTATGCACCACGTAGTGAATCGGAAACGATGTATTCTTCGGCTAATGAAGACGGCGGAAAATACGGTGGCAATACTCCTGAAGAAAAGGAGAAGAAAGAAGAAAACCGCAAGTTGCGAGCCGAAGAACGCAAGCAACGACGTGATAAAATCAAGCACATCAAGATTCGCTCATCACAAGGATTGAAGGGTGAAGAGTCACCTGTTCCTGAAGACGATAGTAACAAACGGGACGATGAGCGTGAGATTAGTCTACAAGGTGGTCCGGCGGGTAGTCGTGGTAATCTTCTTGACCTTGCAACAGGCGCAAAAACAGGTACAGGTTCAGCAATGACTGGACCGTTACCAATTGCAATGAGTGAGCCAATGGATGGTGCTTGGAGTTCGCTACTCAAGGCTGTGCTTCATGACCAAAGAGGTGCTGTGTATAATCCTCGATTTAGAACAAGTGAATCACCAAGTCAAAAAAACATAGCGGAAGGTCAAGCACATGGAATGGTTGGCACACGACGTGCGGCCGGAGAACCAGCAGAACGTCGTAGAAAACAATTCGCAATGGGTCAAAAAAGATTGGACGCAGGTATTGATAAAAGACTGATGTACAGTGACCCTGACTATTACGATTACTTGGTGGCTCGTACTCAACTCCTTCCTTCACAACAGCAAGAATTGCCTTACCCTGCTGTGGAAAGAAGAAACATTGAACGATTAGGTGGAGGAAACTTTGGTGGTGGACGACGTGGCTCAATTGCTCAACGTGCAGGGTTTGATTTAAGTCCCGCACAACTGCACAATTTGCAACGTCTTTCTACAACAATGATACCTCAAAAGTTTATGATGCGAGATGATGCAGTTGATTATTCAGGTTTAACCCCATCACCAGTACCAAACATGGTATTTACTTCTGATGGCACTCTTATACCAGACCCTCGTCTTGAACAAAAATCCAGTGACTTTGTATTGGTGTCTAATATTCTAAAACGTGAAACACCCAAGAGTATTGAGTCACGTCGTCGTCGTGAAAAACGACAACAGTTCCGTCCATCTACAGGTCAATTCAAGCGACCACCCGGTGGTATGAACCCTGTCGGTGCAACCATGCGTCGATTCCGAGCACGTATGCGTGGTATCAAAGGTGGTAGGAAAACTGGTTTGATGAAACCACACTTGTCTGTTGAGATGAGCCACCGTGGTATTGCCACAAAGCAACCAATGTCCAAAGACCCGCAAAAGTATCGACAATACATGGGTCAATCCGAGGCTCGTAAAATACTTGGTAATGTACGTTCAACATTTTCACCGCACGCTCGATACGGTGAACGCTCAGTTACAGCAGGTCCAACAGGTGCAGGTCGTCTTGGTGGCTTGATGCCCGGACAATCAGGGCAAATGCGACAACCTTCGTTGCGACAAATTGGTGTGCGTCGTCCACGACTACGACGACCCCGTAATCCTGTTATGGCCCCCGCACCACCAATGGGTGTACCAAGTCCACCTATGCAAGCACCATCAAGTATCTCATCGTTACCTCAAGCATCAACCCCGATGATGATGAGTGAGGAACGTACAGAAAGCGATTTGCTCAAAGCAAGACGTGGTAGCCTAATGTATCACAAACTAAACCTTCTTCGTCGTTTGATTGCGGCACAAGAACGTGCTGAAAAACTTGGCAAGTCAATGCAAGGTACACGTTCAGCAATGGAAAACGGACACGTACCAAGTCACCCTGCGGGTGTACGTGCAAAAGACGAAGAAGACCCTGAAGGTCCAACCGAAAATTTGGAAACAGATGCAAAGCGATTTGGACTTGACCCTGCTGGATATTTAACTTCAAAGCGGGGGCATATGGGATGATACGCATTCAACCTCCACGTTTGCTCAAATCATGGAGTATGATGCTTCATCCACCCGAAGGACCAGTCAATGTTCGCAATCCACCTGCTACAACGTTTCGTCCACCGCATGAGGCTGATATTCCCGCTTTTGCACACAATGGTCGTGGAGATATTATTGAAGGTGAGTTTGATTCAAGTGCAGGTCCGTTAGCGTATAAGACACAACACGGTAATTTTTATCACGGAATTGACGCATTAGCGATGCAACTTGCTGATTTTTTGAATAAAACAGGTAAAGGTGACATAGACCCTATTGCTGTTATCAACAAAGCAATTGATAATTTTAATCGTTCTCACACACATGGGCATCATCATGAATTACCACCATTTGATAATTTAGCATGGCGAAAGATACGGGCAAATCAATTACCTCAAGGAACAACATCAAAAAACGAAAAAGGTGAAGAAATTACTGACCGTCAAAGTCGCACACACAACAATACGCTGATTACAACACTTACCAACAAAAATCCAGACCAAACACCGCATGGTCGATTTATCGAATCTTATTACATCCCATTTCATCAAAATCTGTTTCATTTACTTCAAGACATGGGATATGAAGACCGCCAAATCAAAGGTTCTCTCAAATCGGGTGTAACCTATCCGTATGTCTATGCAAAACATACTGCACCGCAGGGTTGGGCGTATTCAAGCAAAGGAGAGCACCCTGATACGTACACCAGCGAGATGATGGGGAATGCCCCTGAAGGGTATTTTCCTGAACAACAAGGTGTACACACATGGGAAACAGTGCATCACTTACCTGACATTTTCTTTTATCCTTCTCGTTCAATGGACAAGGACATTATGAGTGGGGGTGAAGCACCGACAAAACTTGTAGCGGCTGCTCACGCTATGATTGACCAAGCATTAGAGCAGGGTGGTATCGAGTCCATTCCTGATGTACCAGTTACACTCAACACAGGCACACTTGGCGCACCAAACATGATACAGCGAGGACTCCGTGAAATTCTTAGTAACAATGACCTTAAAGAAGCACTTGTTAAAGACATGGCGCATGTACCCGCTATGATGTATTTGTTTGGACGCAGTTTTCAAGGTAGTTTCAAAAAATTGTATAACTACATGATGGAAAAATATGGTGCGCCTGAAGATTTACTTTCAGCCGAAGAACATGGCAAGTACTTCAGGGCAGGGGAAAAGGGTGGTCAAGGTTTGCACAAAAATGCAAAGCGTGTCATGTCTGTTGCACGTTCTTCAGGTCAAGGAGAAAATGAGAATCGTAGTAAGTTTGGTGAACATAAAATTACATCCGATGAACTTGAAGTCATGGGGTTACCTTACAGCGAACAGCGACTTGGACAAGTAGACCGATTCCGTAACGTCATTGAAGCATTAGCCAACCACCAAGCCGAAGCACGAGGTCATACTGTGCAAATGGGTATTGGTGAAATTCCAACGGAACCAATGCGAATGCAAACCATACACGGTTATCCTATTCGTGACCCTGAAACTGGTGAGTTCCCTGCACCAGTATTGGATGAACACATGGAAGCGTATTTTCACACTATTGATGATTTTGCGCCAAACAAAGATGGAATGTCCCAGCCGGAAGGTGTACCTCCCGTTGAACAGGCAAGAACACCTCCGCCTGTTCCCGCACCACAGCAAAATCGTCCTGTTGTTCAGCCGGCTGGGACACCTACTCCTGAATTTCAGCAACTACGACCCGGTATTGCTGACTTCACACCAGCGCAATTCCGTGAAATGTTGCAAATTGCAGGGGCGACCCGACCGCAACCAATTAGTGATGCTCCTTTGACCGAGTTGGAAGCAAGGTCACAGCAAGCCTTATCAGACCCACGCCAACGTCTGCTGACTGATTACATGAAGGCCGAGGACATGCATCTTCCACTTATGGACAGACTCATGAAGGCTCTTGAACGTATGCAATACAAAGAAGCAAGCCTTGACGGTGACGTTTCCACACACATTACTCCATCGCTACAATCACCAGTAAATCTTGCAAAATACACAGGATTGACCAGTAGTGAAGTTACGGCTATACAACATACAATGGGCGACTGGCATAACATTGCAAAGTCGTACAACGTCAAGCCTCAAGTTGTAAAAATTATAAAGATGAATTTAAGGTGAAAGTATGTCGAATAAACCGATTTTAGTTTTGAAAGATATTCAAACATTGCAAACCGTAGGTGCAAGTAAAAGACCTTCTTTTATGGGTATGTTGAGAACTGCATTAACTGGTAGAGATGCTCAAGGTTGTAAAGTTGGAAGAATGCGTCGATTAGGCAATGCATTAGGCGTAGGTGCAAAAACTGTCGCTGGAGGTGCAGCCGCCCTTCAAGCGGCTCATTCAATGCAAGGTGGTAATTTAGCCGCCCCTCTTCAAATAGGTCAAATGTACGAAGGACTTGACCCAACTGGTTCATTTAGTCAAGGCTACAATGAGAATTTTGGTGAAGGAGATTCAGTTGCAGCACGAAATAATGCAGCAAGACGATTTGTGCAACAAGAACAAGCACGATTCGGTCCTCAACAGATTACTACATCAACAGCCGGACCGTCTACCGTAGGTAATGTAACAGTTTCATCACCAGTATCGGGAGCACCGGCTTCAACTCCACCTGCACCACAACAAATAACTACATCATCAACAGGAGCAACAAGTACACCATTAACAGGTACACCACACCAAATAACTACACCAACAACGGCTTCAGCAACAACGGCTCCAGCAACAATGTCACCGCAAGAACAAGCGGGTACAGCCATGAGTGGTAATCCACCACAACAAACTGGACCAATGATGTCACCACAAGCACCACCAGCAGGTGTACCCCAATCTGTTGTGGGAGAAACGGCTGAACAACTGGCTCAAACAACAGGCCGACCTATGCAAACGCCCGGTGGACCTGCTGTACCGCAACAAACACCCGGTTACCAAACACAACTCCCTCGTGGTGGTCCATTTAACGCACTACCACCTGACCCATATTCGGCGGCACAACAAAGAGGTCCACCACCATCACCAATGCAGCAAGCAATGGATTCATTGAATCAATCACCATCGGCGCACAGCACTGCGAATCCGATGACCCTCGCACAAGCAAATGCCCATATGGAACAATACATAACAGGTGGTCCTAAGTCATATGGTGTAGGAGTAAATGATGCAACTTTTGGTGACTTAGCCAATTGGAATCAAGACCCAAGTTTAGGTGGACAGTACCCTGACCAGTTTAATTATAAAAGAGGAACTCCTGATTTTAATTTTCAAGATACTGCTTCATGGACGAAAAAGATGCTCAAG
>Ga0163109_10002783_pt1 | contig 13482 bp, 9 predicted proteins | sample CRUFie1St13metaG_FD_108704 | JGI IMG/M metagenome (GOLD analysis project Ga0163109, IMG submission 108704) | Marine microbial communities from the Costa Rica Dome - CRUD Field 142mm St13 metaG | ecosystem: Environmental > Aquatic > Marine > Oceanic > Photic zone | place: Costa Rica: the Eastern... | reverse complement strand
TATGTAAATGAGCCACTTGCTTTCTTAACTACACCTATCACACTATCTCTAAGATTATCAATAGTGAATCCTTGTTTAAATACACCTACTCCACTATATGCGTGAGGTATACCTCTATCTACAGTAAGAGCAGTATTACTTTCTATGGCTGTAACTTTCGCCATGAATCTATTAGCGCCTGCAGACTGAAATGCGATAACATCTCCTACTGAAAAATCAGATACAAAAGTAGTACTGCTCCCTGTGACTTCAGGCAGACCTGCTGTAGTACTAATTGTACCAGAGGCTGCTGTTAAATCATTATTACTTTCTCCTAGTCTTGCTAAAAATTCGAAGTTATATTTTGTACTATGTGTTGGGTCTGTTGCTGTTGTATCTGTTACTAATTGTAATGCTTTAAGACAATCTGAGTTATCGCTATAATCCATAAGTAAGAAAGCGGTATCACCATTTGACATATTGCTAAATGCTGTTTCTTGATGTGTTGTTGTGCCTCCACTAGTTATAATCTTTGCATCTACTCCACTTGGTGGTGTAAATACATAAGTATTATTTGAAAGTGCGACAGCTCCTGTGCTAGTATTAATATCTGCTGTTGCTGTTAGACTTCCGCCTTTTTGTATTCCACCATTTAAACCACCGCCTAATGTACCTGCTCCAAATGGATTTACTTGTGAAGCATCGAAGTCAAATACTTTTTGTATATACCCAGAAGTATACCCATTTGTATTTACTGTTTGTACTCTTACTATATTATTTAGTGCTGGAACTACATTTCTAATTGTGTATGACCCAACTGTTGCTGAATTATGTGTTAGTGTTTTAAAATCGTTTTCATTGTAATCTTCATTTTCAATGGTCATATTATGTTGAATATTGAATCCTGCTAAATGCTCGTATACATCTACCAATGAATTACCATTTTTATCTGTTCTCGTTGAGGTAGGTAGAGTCCAATTTAAAACTACATCATATGCATTTACTCCAAACTCATCTCCTTCTGCATCTCCTCCACCTGCTGGTACTATTGAAGCAGTTAATCCACTAGGTGCTGGTACATCATCTGTTCTTCTTGGGGTTCTCGCTATCTCTGGATAAGTGTATAAATTCCACCCTCTGTCTACTGCGTCATATTTTTCTACATGATACTCAGTAGCAGATATAGTATATAGTTCTTTTGTTTCATCTCTTTTTACAGAGTTTATCATAAACTGTCTTAGACTTCCTGTAACATCGTCTCCAGTTGCAGCTTCTGTACCACTTACAGTATAAATTACTTCTCCATCAGGAGCAGAACTAAATGCAGTTCCAACAGTTATAGAACTAGCATTAAAAGAAGATATTGTTTGAGTTTCTACTCTTACATCTTCTGACCATATAGTCTGAACAACAGCACCACTATCATCTTTCAGATTCGCTGCTTTTGCATGTGTATCTACTGCGTTTCCATCTTCATCAAGAAGTATTAAATCTCCTTGCACATAATTTGTACTATTAATTGTTGCTAAAGGTTGTGATAAGTATGCACCACCGCTAGGATATATTAAGTGTAAATCAAATGAATCTGTATTATTTAAATAAGAAGTTAAATCTCTATCTGTTTTGATTACTGTTGTAGAAGAAGCACTTGAAGTTGTTACACGACCACTTGCTACTACATCTGTTAAGTCTGGGTCTTGTACATCAATGACATCTCCTGGTTTAAGTATTGCTGCATTAATACCAGTAGAGAATGTTACAACTTCTTTTTCTAAGTCTTCTGTGAATAATTGATATTTACCATGTCTTATTGCTTGTCCCTGTGAAGTACAACCATATGCTGTGATATTTTTTCTTTTAATTTTACCTGTTCTTGCTATTTCATTATGGTCTTCGACTACTTCTACTGCTTGTTTATAGCCATTATCTGGGTCATTCCAAGTTATAGCTATTTGATTATGCTTAAATCTTCCTGCAGTACCTGAGTAAGCAAAAGTTCCATCAATTACATTTGCTTTTGTAAAAGTATATACAGCACCCTTCTGCATATTTGCACCTAAAGTAACTTCTCCATTATACCAAACTACCATAGCTCTAAGCATAGAAGCCATGTTCTTTAGCATTTTAATTGCGTCCATGTCTTTAGTAATGTATAAATTACAAGTAAATCTAGGCTCAGTGCCTCCTTTACCGTCTGGTACTAATTCATCACAATATTTTGCTAATTGAAATAAAGTATATTTATCTACTAGTGCAAAATCAAAATCTTCATCAAGGTATTTACCTAATCCGTATCTTTGATTTGTTAGTAAGTCGAAAAATATCCAAACAGGATTACTTGTGTAAACAGGTTCATGGTTTATATGAGTAGGGCTTGAAAAAGTTTTCTTATCCCCTCTAAAATTACCGTCCCAATCTGTTACAGAACCTGTATCTGTACCGTTAGTTACATGTCTAGTGTAAGAAGCATTTGTTCTTCTTACTCCTGTGGTTGCATTTACTTCATCAGCTGGGAAATAGTTGGTAGGAACTTTAACTTTCATTCCTCTAATTCTATAACTTCTTTTTGGAATTTTTCCAAAGTCTTCTGCGTCTACAACTACAGCTGCATAAGCTGAGTATGGATAAGTTAACTTATCAGTAATAATATTTTCAATAGATGCAACTGTTCCAGCATTAGTTTGTTGCCAACTGTTTTCTTTTTGATTGACTGCTGATATTCTTTCTATTTTTACTCTATAAGCATCGAAAGGTTGATATCTGCTTATATCCATAGTATAAACCTTATTAAAAGGTTGTCTTGTTTTAGTACGAATTACGCCTGAAGAAGCAGATTTAGTTGCACCATTCTTATGATAAGAACTAGTGGTAGTTGCAATAGTAGACCTACCTACTTTAGTTACATCTGTAAAAGTACTTCCACCATCTCTTGAATATCCAAAAGTTATTCTGTATTCTGCAAAACCTGGTCCTAGCTTACCGTTCTCTTTTTGAGAAACCATAGAATTAAATTTTATAGTAACTTTTAATTGGTCTACTTCTTCTGGATTACCTACATTCATTTGTGAGGAAGTAATTGTTAAATCACTGCCTGTATATTCTGTTGGGGTTTCAAATCCAAAAGAACTTGGACTTGGATATCCTGAGGAAGAACTAGTATCTAGATTACCTCCAGATACGGAGTGTGCAATAGAAGCACTACCTATTCCTCTAGGAGTTGGTAAAAATTCTTGGTCTCTTCTTCCTGTTCTAAAAGCAAATCCAAAGTTTTGATAATTATAAACAGGTGTATCTGTACTTCCTCTTCTTGGACTACTTATCATTATAGAAGTATTTGATACATCTATACCTTGTCCTGCAGGAGATATAGTACAAGTACTACCGCTATAAGTTGCTATATCATCTACTAAATCTACATAAGCATTAGTATTAGAAACTGTAGTCATTGGAGTAGTATCTACTCTGATTGCTGAAGTATTTATAAACTGAGTTATTCCAGCTATTAACTGTCCTCCGTCTAAACCAGCTCCATCGATTCTGATTAGAGGTTCTAATACTCCAGGAGTTACTACATCGTTTGAAGCAAAGAAAGAAGAACTTGATGTAATAATATTATTACCTGCTACAGTGCTAATAGTTCCTGTTGCTTTTTTCTTTCCACCCGCTATTCTAATCTGTCTTATACCTTCTACAGTGCTTCTACCATCAAATATGTTTGTATTGTTATCTGTGATAGTTCCTGTTGAAGCTACATAACTACCGTCAAAAGAATGTTTGGGGTCAATAATTCCTGTATTTGTAGTATTTGCAACAGGATTATCATTTAATCTAATACTTGCTACACCATCTACCAATCCTTCAATCGGTCCTTCGGAAAGAACATCATAAATTACAGCTGTTTGTCTTCTAGTTTCTCCAGATATATTTAAACCACCAGGCCCTAGTGTTGAAGTACTTCCTACTGCTGTATTACTCATTATTCTGCCTCCTGGTAATTCCAATTATAATCGCCATCTTCTCCGCCATGGTCATAATTTGTTCCGTCATTTGCACTATAACCTTTACTTACAAAAGTATAGCCTTGATGACTTGTTATTCTTGCATCTGTAAATCCAAAGTTTACTACTGCTCCGCCTACTTCCATTTCTCCATAGCACAAAGGAACAGGTACTCCTGATTTAGTATTATTTATTGGGCCATTGAATAGTTGTGATTTATCTTCATCAAGTTCATCTGGGTCATCTGATAGTAACTCTACAATACCATTTAATGCTAGTTGTAAACCTACATTCACCATAACACCTTGTAAAAGCGCCATACCTTTACTAAGACTGCTTGGGTCTCCCATCATAAAACCACCTACTATTAGTGCTATACCTATTATAATTTGTAATACTTCGTTTTTAGCACCTCTTGGTACTGGAGTAATAATTATATCATCTGCGCCTAGTTCTAAATCTAAGGTATTATAATCTAAGAATTCTTCTCCTTTCTGAACAGTAAAGTGAATATCATTCTCGGTACAATCTATGAGATACTTTCGTAGACCACCTTTCATTGTGTCTATTGCGTGTACGGCTTCTTGAACTGTCTTTACATTCAGTCTGTGTACTTCTCCGAATAGTTCTCCCATTCTTCCTTTGAATATTATATTTCTAGTCATGGTTGTATAATTGTGTAATCTTTCTCGGGATAGGAAACGATTAAATACGGAATTCCTACCTCACGACATTGTTTTTTGTCTGCTTCGCTTGGCTGACAATCTTGCCCATAGTGACTATGGACTACATATTTTATTTTTGATGTGAGTTGATATTTAACGAAAGTTTTTGCGTCCATCATAAACTCATCTTCTTGTGGGGAGATATTTTCCATGCGAATATATTTTTTGTTATCTCCATCTTCTATAACAAGTCCACAACACTCTCTCGGGGCTTCATCGGCAGCATGCTCAAATATTTCCTCTATCATGAGAAAGCCTTCGCTGCTGGGAAACCACCAAAAGGTAGTTTTGCTTGTGTATTAGGATTTGCCTTACCTGTAGAAGTTGCAGTTCCTGTACTAATTGGGTCAAATCCAAATCGTGCTTTACACCCATCAAGTCTTTTACTACAACCATCTCCTTTTTCCCATACTTCACTTAAATATCCTGGTGCTATAGATTTATTCGCTTTCTTAGTTTTCCATAACAAAGTTTTGCCGTTAGTATGAGAAGTAGCAACATTATCTGTAAAAAGAACATAGTCATTTTGCTTATCGTCAGAGAAAGTAAAATATTGTGTTCCATGTGAATATGTGCTATATACTCTTATTCTTTTAAAATTACTATTTGCATCACTAGGAGTTCCTGGTGACGAAGTACTTGTAGTTGCTTGCCAATACTGGTCTTTATTTGATACTGCTGTTCTAGTACCATCTGCATTATATCTTGTTACTGCTGCTGTAGTTTTGTAATAAGTATTTACTGTTACTGCACCACTGCTATAAGAAGTAAAAGATGTACTACTTGGTACAACATATTCATCATCTATATTTACATAAGCTGTATACTCTGTACCATCATTGTTAACTTTATATGTAGGTCTATATTTACCCTCTAAATGCCATGTGCAACCGCTCTGAGCTTTTTCATGTACTTGTTTATGCCCTCCTGCTCCTTGATAAATAAAAGGACATCTATCTGGAAGTACATTTCTTCCTGGAAGTTTAATGTTTGCTAAATCAAAAGGAGCAATACATTCAATTGTAACTTGTGTTTTATCTCTGCTTTTTACTCTATCCATAACATAAATATCTCTTGGATATTCTGTTGGAGGATTTGTTGCTGCTGACTCTCCATGTAAGTATTTTTTAAGAGTAGTTCTTCTAATTATTTTTAATCCTAATAAACTATGATAATCAAGAGTACCTATTGCAGTAGATAAAACTGTAGTTGCGTTTCCTAGTGAAAGCAAAGGTCTTGATATAGCTCCATCATTTTTTATTTCTGCTCCTGAAAATTTAGAAGGTAAAGCAATATAAGTATTAATTTGAGAATTTGTATTATAGTCTCTCATCTGTATAGTAGTTAAATCATCGTCTAGACCTGAATGAAAATATATAAATTGTCCTTTAATATATTCAAGCTCAAAAAGAGAGACCAGTTCTGAGCCTGGGTCTAACTTTTGTAAATCCTTAACTAATATTTTTTCTGACATTATGCTTCATATACCCTATTAAATGTTGCATTACATGTATAAAATTCATCATATTCCCAATTTTGAGAAAAATCAGCTACATATACTTTTACTGTTTCTTCGTTGCCACTAGCATTTGTATCTGCAAAAGTAAAATCAAATGCAGTTACTCCATTTGTGCTTTCAAAGAATCCAATTATATCATCTATCTCTTCTTTTGTTCTTGTTTTAAAAGTAACACTAAATGTTTGTTCTAAATTATTTATTCCATTTGCAATTCTTTGTTGATAACCGTCTCCAAATTTTGATTGAAATATAAGTGGTTTATTATTTCTAGACATACCTTTATCAGGTACTACTGTTCTATTACCAAAACTTGCTGTTGTGCTAAATCCTAATGCCATCTTATCCTCCTGCTAGTATTCCGCCTGGTCTCATTTGTCTTTCTATTTCTGCTTGTACGACTCCATTAATTGCGTCTGCAAATTCCTTGCTTCCCTGTGAGTCTACGCTTGATTGTGTTCCTGCTCCGTCAATATTAACTGTAATGTTAGTATTATTTTGATTGCCCATAGCGCCTTGTAAATTTACTGGTATACTTCTATTATCTGGTAGAGGTACTACTGCTTCATGTTGTTTTCCTTCTCCTACTATATAAGTAGGTTGTCTAGCTACACCACCACTTGAGTATCCCATGATACCACCTCTTGCTAGTCCAGTAGTAGCACCGCCTGCGGCACCGCCTCCAAATAAACCTCCTAAGAATTTAAGGAAGCCTCCGCCACCTTCTCCTCCTCCAAAGATTCCTTTAAACATTCCAGATAGTAAGCCATTTTCTCCAAATAAACTACTACCTATTTTTGCAAACATTCCTTCTTTACCAAAAATACCTTTACCTATCTTTGCAAACATTCCATCTGCTCCAAAGAATCTTTGGAATATATTTGGCATATCTGCAATTGGTTCTAATTCTCCTGTTGTAAATAATGTTTCTCTTTCTTCTGGTGATAAATGTTCTAACCCCGATGTAAAAGATTTATCGTTCATTTTTCCTGCTATGTAAGTGGAATGGTCAAAACCTGAGATGCCCGCTCTACCTTCTCTACCAAAGATAAAGTCTTTTATCTTTGTACCAAATCCACCGATTGCTTCTCTAAAGCCTCCTTCTAGCTTTCCGTCCTCACCTAGATGTGGGAATAAATCGGCATACTTCATATTGTTAGGGTCTATAGCTTTAAACTCTGGAATATCCATTGTTGAAGCGCCAGGCATTGCTGCAACATGAGCTTGTAATACTTTTCCTAATCCATCAATATGTTGTTTATGAGCAGCTAGTATTTTTTGCGCTGGGTCTAGTTTTCTCATTCTCTTAAATCTTTCTGGTGTTAATGCCCTTGTTACAGGGTCTACAAAAGTTTCTGCTAATGCTTTTGCTGATGTTTTTCTTAACTCTTTTGCTATTCCTAATCCTAGTTCTTTACCTCCGAACTCTCCTAAATTTGCTGTCTCAAAAAGCGTTGCAAGATTACTTGCTGCTGCTTTATCAAAAGTTTCAAGTAGTGATTTTCCTAGCATTTCTATTCTGTCTAAAGATGCTTCTAATAAGTCTACTTGATTCTGTAATTCTCTATTAACTGCTATTTGTGTGTCTACACCTCTTTGTCTATTTTCTTCTACTTCATCTTGTAGTGTAGCTAAGTCTCCTAAATTTTTAACTTCATCTTTTGCTATATTATGTGCCATTTGTAATCTAAGGTCAAATATTTTTTGTTCTGTTTGTAGTCTTTTTGCTGTTCTAGTATTTAAAAATTTAAGATTTCCCATCTCTAACTTAGATAATGTTGATATCATTTTGTGTGTATCTACTATTAAATCTGCTACATCTAATCTTTCTTTTTCTAACTGTAATATTTCTGCGGCTCTTCTTGCATCTTCTTCTGCATTATCTGTCAGCTCTAGTTTTATTCCTAGTTGCTGTTGTAATACTTTTAATAGACTTTCATTTCTATCTTTTTCATCTTGTGCTAAATGGAATCTTCTTAACACTGTTTTGCCCGTCTTTTCGTCTATCTGTGTAAATTGATTTAGTACATTATCTATTGCTGAAATTGTGGATTCAGCTTGACTAGGTTTTGGCATCATATTCTGTATTGTTTCTTTCAAACTTTTTGCCGCTTCTTCTGTGTTTGTTATTACACTAGTAACTGTTTTGAAATTGTTAATTGTAAGTTCAGAATTTGCTAGTAAATCTTTTGTTATGTCTGTTATTATAACATTACCTTGTTCTGTAATTTCTAAGAAGTTCTTTCCTTCATCATAAGTATCAGTCAATATAGATGTTGTATCAGTAAGAAGTTTTGCTAGTTTTGCTTGTCTTGTTGATGTATCTTCCATAGACATAATATCATTAAATTCTTTTTTAAACTCGTCAAGATCCTTCCTGTTACCTGTTAGGTTAAACATCTGCTCAAATATGCTAAAACCAAGTTCGTCTGCAATTTCGGGCCCCATTGCTTTAAATCCTTCAAATTCTTGTAGAGCCATTGTAGATAGTTGCATAAGAATACCTTTAACTTGTGCCCTATATGCTTCACTCTCAAATCCAGCAGCTCCTCTATCTTTTGCACCGAAACTAAATAGATGTCCCACTACATTTGTCTCTTGTCCTTCTCCAAAGTTTTGTGCTAAACTATCTTGTAAATCTTGTATGAAATTCGTTCCAGACATACCTCTTTTTAAAATATTATCTAGTCTTTTCATTTCAAAGTTAGCAGCGAGTGCTGCACCTTCTAATCCTTCGAATTCTTCTTTTATTTGTCGTACTCTTTTTTCTGCTAAATCTCCTGCAAAAGTATGTGCTAAATCTGTCATTGTTTCATTTAACACTTTATTATTTTCATTAATTGCTTGTAAAGATGCGTTTATTCTTTTTGTAAAAGGTAGTAAATCAACAATAAATTTAGCGGTAAAGAAAGCCATCAAAATACCAAAAGCCATATTCATAATCGCTCCAAGAGTTGCGAATACGGGCGCTAAAGCTTTAGCCGCTACTCCGATTCTCATAAGTGCAGTTTGTCCTTTTACTTGTATTCTTGTAAAAACTCCTTGAATTTGTAGCCCCAGTATTTTAAAATGTGCCGCTATTGTTTTTGTAGTTTGTTTAGATATAACTCTTAGTCTTTTATCAACAGCTTGATAAGCTGCCAATCTTTGTTTATTCATTTTTTTAGTATGAGTTGCACCTCTTTTTTCATCTGCTATAATTGATGCTATTAATTTTTTCTGCTCTTTTATAGTCATAGCAGTAAACTGTTTTAAACTTATTTTTCTTCTTTTTAGTTCTGCTTTAAATATTTTATTCTTTCTAACTTCTGCCGCTGAGAAAGACTTCTCTATCTTTTTAATTCCACCTTGTTGTGTTTTTATATCTGCATTTAATGTTCTTAGTTTTTTCTTTGCTGCATTACCTGCTGTTTCAGCAGCCACTCCCATTGATTGAAAACTAGGAACAATTTGTTTTAATATAGATACAGCAAACATTGTAACAACTGTAATAAGTGCACCAAAGTTTGCGGAAATAAAATCTGCTATTCCACCAAAAACACTAACAAAAGGGCCTTGTATCTGTATAAAGAAATCACTAATTTTAGTAGCTAATCTATCGAAAGGATTAAGTAGTTTATCTGCTTCTTGCTCCATTGCACCAAAGTTTGCTATTAACTGTCTTTGTACTTCTTCGAATACAGCAGCTCTTCTTTGTGATATGGTTAATTTTTCTGCGATTAATCCATTAGCATTTGCGAATTTTCTAGTAGCAATGTCTAATCTTAGAATAATACCAAGTTCATCAAGTAGTTCTGGTTCAGCTTTTGTAACACCACGAATAAGCCTATTAAATGAATCTGTCAAGTCTCTACCAAGAGTAACAGAAGCTAACTTAGCTCCTTCTGCTAACCCTGCGAGTTGTTCTTGTGTAAATCCAGCGGCCATACCTATAGAGGCTTGTTGCGCTGCGTCTTGGAAATTTAAGAGACCACCGGTAGCTCCTCTAACAGCTGCGGTTACTCCCATCATGGATTGTCCTGTTATTTCTCCTAACATTCTGAATCCTTTAATTTGATTTTCTATGTTGGCTGCGTTTTGAAATGCTCTGAAAGCTGCGCCAACAGCAAAGAGTGTAGAGGCAAGAATAGCGTAAGATTGTACAAGACCACCTGTGCCTTGTTGCATACGAGCAAATCCTTTTGTGCCAGATTCGACACGACCAGACATAGCCTGCATATTACGGTTAACATCTCTAGTAGATTTACCCGTTTTATCTAGTTTTTTACTCGTTTTATCCGCATTTAGCCCTAATTCCTTTAAACTACCATCATCGGTAACTTCAATGGAAATTATTGCGCCTTTTACTTTTTTGGTCATTTTCTAGTGTTGCTCTTTAACTTACGCTCTTCGGCTTTTCTTTTAGCCTCTTGTTTTTCATTTATTACTTTTGAGTTATAATATTCAATATGTTTTAAAAACCATACAGTTTGTTGTGGGTCGACAATATTAAATATGTCTATGTAAGTGCCTAAAGCAGAAAAATCTTTGCCCATATAATAACCACTAGTTCCGTCCCATCTATCAGATAAAACATCATGCAGTATAAAGGCGTCTAAGACTTCAACTGGAAACATACTCCTTTCGGGAGGTAGTTTACTTGGGTCTGGTGTTTGTCCTAATTGTTCACAAACTAATAGATATTTTTCAACATCTATTCCAGTATCTTTGAAAGTTCGTTCAATCAAGTAGAGAATATACTCTACTTGCTTTGAGTAAAATTTTCCAGGTCACCTACAGTATCTGTTACCCATTGGTCAAAGTCTGCTGAATTTTTCATAAGAACTTCTGCATTTTCTTGCGTAAAAGGAAGTTCTGATTCAAGGTCTTTACCACTCACATCTACCAATAGAAACTCTTCTAAGTATTTGAATTTTAGTCCTGTCCAGTTTTTAATAATTGATTGTACATATTCATTTAAGAAGATATCTTCATCTAGTGATTCTTCAAAAGCTCTTGTTTTTTTATTGAACTTTTGTTTCATACATCTTTGTCTTAGTTTGAGTAATTCTTCTCTTCCTAAGTATGTCAAGTCAACTTTAAATCCTTCATACCCTGGGTATTCTATTGATACTGTTTTACTTGGAGTCATAAGACTCTTAAGTGAAACAGGTTCTGGTTTTGTTTTTACTTGTTCTGTCATTTTTTATCCTATTAAGTGGGAGGGCTTTCACCCTCCCGGGTTAATTAATTATTTAGGGAGCTTTATACTCCAATTTAACTTCATTAGTTGCGTTCGCAGCTGTTCCAGATGATAAGTCACTTGATAGTGCATGGAAGTTAGTCTCCACGGATACTACATCATCTAAACTGTGAGTTGGCAACTCGAGGTGACATTTTGGCATAGTTGCAATAACTCTTTTAACTGTTGAGCCACTACCACCGATACCAAATGTTAAACTAAATGCATTAGTTATAACACCTCTTGATTCTTGTAAGTTTTCAAATAAAGCTAAAGAACCGTTCGCTTTATCATCAAGGTAGCAGGTAAAGTTACCTGATACACTTCTTGTTCCCATTACATGTCCTAATGGAAGGTTAACTGAACCTAGTGTTTCTGGTGTTAGGTAAGTCATATTATTTTCTATTGTAATATTACCACCTGTTAATGTAACAGCGTATGTTACATCACTTGAACCCAGTAATCCTTTGTCAGTACCTGTTGTTTCAGAAGCATCATAACTAATTGTTAAGTCTGTAAGTTTATTTCTGATATAGTTATCAGTATCGCCTACACCCTCTTTAATTAAGCCTTTTGTTGTTTCTGCCGCTCTTGATACAGAACCAGAGTCATTTGCTGCTGATGTGCCTGTATTTAGTGCGTGAGCCTCTTCGATTGATTGTCCGTTTCCACTCCAAGCAATCTGTGCAATACCCTCGATGTCAAAGTCTATTGAAGCAGAGCCAACTGAACAGTTAGCTAGTTTGTAGATAGTAACTCCATCTACACCTGTTTCAAAGAAACCATCGGTGGCATCTTTAGACGCTCCTAGTACAAAAAACAAGTCAAAAACTCCGAGAGCTACTTTGTTTGATGCTGAAAAATCAAATACGTTTGGTTCATATGTAGCTGCTGCACTGCCAAATACTTTACCGCCACTGCTACCTGCGATAGCTGCATCGTATGTAGTGGCTGACATAGCCGCCCATAGTGGGCCTTCAACTGCAAACTCTTGGGCATTACCCGCATGTTCTGTTGGTGACCCTGCGCCTGCATTACTTGTACCTGATTTTGTAGGTCTCATATAAGTGTTGAAACTCCATTCTGCTGGTGCATAAGAGTCAGTAAACATTGCTCTACCTCTTTTACTATTACCAGAAGAGTCAGCTGCTTCACTTAAAGTAACCTCTGATGTATTCGTTCCCTGAGAAAATGAAAAACCGTCTAATACAGGAATCTCATACAGAGCTGTATCAGTGGCGTCATAAGCCCACTTCATGAATACTTTGGTATCTCTACTAAAGAAAAATGCCATTTTATTCTCCTAATTTAATATCGAATCTCACAGGTGATTTCTCCTACACCCAGAGGTTCTAATACGCCTTCATCTGTATCTACAGCAATAATTGTTGTTTGTGCTGTAGACTGAGATGCTCCTGTTGAATCTGTGTAAACCAGTGGATCATTATCCTCTAGTACACTTTCAACATCTTCTAACAGTTCTTCGAGTGCTAAAATGACATCGTCATCATCGCTAGTATAACATCGAACTGTTAAACTTAAAAATCTAAATCTAAAACCACCGCCTTCATATTGACGAGTTTCTGCTCCTGCCCCTATATGAATAGTGGGAAATTCTTCTACTTCGTCCCAAAATTTTAATCTTCTTTCTACTTTAGCTACTGAAGTTCTAAAAGGCGCACTGCCATTTATTCCTTCCATTTTTTCGGCTAAGGCTTCGACTATTGCTCGACGACGCGTGGTATGTTTCCTTGCTAGTGACGAGTCCATTATCTATCTACCTGTACCCCAAATCTTTGCCCTAGTAAACCTGAAGCTACTTCTCTAACTGACCTTTTGATTAATCTTTCTGGGTTTCTTTGAGTAGTATATCTTTTACCTCCTGGAGCATATGTTCCATAAGGGTCTGTTGCATAACTTGTTTCAATCATTGTATTTCCACCTCTTGGCCCTTGTGTTATATTATCAACTCTTACTGAGTTTGCTAATCTACCTGTTCTAAATCTTAATGCAGGTGCAGTCATATTTTTTGCTACTGCTTGT
>Ga0163109_10002782_pt1 | contig 13484 bp, 14 predicted proteins | sample CRUFie1St13metaG_FD_108704 | JGI IMG/M metagenome (GOLD analysis project Ga0163109, IMG submission 108704) | Marine microbial communities from the Costa Rica Dome - CRUD Field 142mm St13 metaG | ecosystem: Environmental > Aquatic > Marine > Oceanic > Photic zone | place: Costa Rica: the Eastern... | reverse complement strand
TTTTTTGCTGTTTGCAACGTGATCAATAGCATATTGAGGAGCTTGATCCATTGTCCATTCTTTTCCAACTTTTTCAGCAATAAACATCGCCGAAATATAAATAGAAAGTTGTAAGGAAAAACAGAAAAAAAAGTGTAAATCTTAATTATTATTTTTTACATGCTGATATGCACGATAAGAAGCATGAAAAACTCCAATAATAATTACAAAAATTTTCCAAAAATCGTTAAACAGAAAATAAGCTATTAAAAGCCAAGATATAATAATTCCGATAAATTCAAAATAGACTGAATAACTTTCAGCTAAAATAGAACTTAGTTTTTTCTTTTTACTCATCAACTATGATGTCACATCTTCCTGAAAATTGAGCACCATCTTCAATGGTAAGAATTTTATACTTTAGATTTCCAACAAGCTCACAGCCTTTCAGAAGTTCAGCTGGGCCATTAATGAATGCATCGCCCTCAATATAACCATTAATTTGAATCATTGAGGCTTCAACATCACCGAAAATTTTTCCACTTTTTGCTAATTGAATTGCTCCGTCCGTTTTGACAGAGCCTTTTATCGCTCCATAAATGGTAACATTGCCATTTAAAAGTACATTACCATCAATGGACACATCTTCAGCAATGATTGTTTGACTATTAGTTGCTTTGGATTGAATTTTCATTGAGATAATTTATCGGATTTTAAGTTAAAATCTTCAAAAAAATTAATTGGATCAATAGAATTTCCATCTTTCCAAATTTCAAAATGTAAATGAGGACCAGTAGACATGCCAGTATTGCCTAATTTAGCAATTACGTCTCCTGCTTTAACTGTATCCCCTTTTTTAAAAAAATTTTCCTGGTTATGATAATAATGTGAGAGATACCCATTTTGATGATCTATGATAATAAAATTTCCAAAATCATCTGAGAAATCACTAAAGACTATTTGTCCGTCCGCTGTTGCAAAAATAGGTGTTCCTTCAATGTTTACAACATCTATTCCAAAATGTTTAGTTTCTGTATCATATGTTCTACTAATCAAACCATCTGCAGGCTTTACTGAGGGAAGATTATTTGCCAATAAATATCTTATATTGTTTTCATTTAAATCATTACCCTTTTCTGTACCAATAATTGAATCAATATAAGATTTCATTAGGGCAATCTCTTCAATCGACTTATCAATGTTATTAATAATTTCTTGTTGCTGTTTTATTTCTTTGTTTATTGTTGAAACTCTTAAGTATTCTTTTACAATTGGCGATGAAAAATATAAAAGTACAATTGAGCCAAGGACCATTGTTGATAATGCTAAAATTGACGAAATAAATGTTAATCTACTAAATTCTATTTGCCATGATTTATCTGAAAATGGAGATATAAATAAAATCTTGTATTTACTTAATTTCATAAAATTAATCAGACTTAATTGATTGTAGCTTATCTAATACCCTACTGACTGTTTTTTTACTGAAATTAATCTTAATAAAACCTTTTTTGGTTTTAGCATTTTGATTAATAGCTACTTTTTCACCAATTAATCTCGAAAGCTTATCTTGAATGTTTTGTAATTGAGGAGAAACCTTTCTTTTTGAAGCTAGTTTTTCTGTTTTTCGTACTGATATCTTTTCTATTAATAGTTTTTGCCAAAGCTGAAGCATGCCTTGAGTAGTTTTTCTTTGTAAAATTGCTCTTGCTTGCCCTGCATTTATTTCACCTTTCAAGATACTATCTTGGATTTGATCTGGAAGCTTTAATAATCTTAAAGCATTAGAAACTGCAGGCCTTGATTTACCAACAGTTTTTGCTATTTCAGTTATTGAAGATTGTAAATTTTCTTGAAGGTATTTATACCCTTTTGCCTCTTCTATTGGATTGAGATCTTCTCTTTGAATATTCTCAATTAGAGCCATATACATTACATCTTTAGTTGTATCTGCATCGATAACGTATGCTAAAATTCTTTTTTTGTTTAACAGTTTGTGGGCTCTATATCTTCTTTCACCAGCAACAATAATATATTTGTTGTCAACTTTTTTGACAGTAATTGGACTAATTAAACCTTTTTCATCAATAGATTGAGCTAGTTGTTTAAGAGATTTGTCTGCAAAATGTTTTCTGGGCTGGTTAGGATTGGGTTTAATTTTGCTTAGAAGAATACTGCTTTGATTAAAATCTTCTAGATTATTTTTTGAAGGAGTTAAAAGAGCTCCTAAACCTTGACCGAGCTGTTTATTTTTTTTCATTTATTATCTCCAATGCTAAGTCCATATAATCTTTTGCACCCGAACAATTTACATCATACATAATTGCAGGTTTTCCATCATCTGGCGCTTCTGCTAATCTTACATTTCGACTAATTTTAGTTTTAATTAATTTATTTTTAAAATTTGTTTTTAACAAACTCTCAACTTTTTTAGAAAGCCTCAATCTCTTTGAATGCATTGTAATCAGCAATCCAAGTATATTTAGCTTATCATTTATATTCTCTTTAACAATTTTTATTGTTTCCTGAAGACTTCTTAAGCCTTCAAGTGCAAAAAATTCGCTTTGAATAGGAATTAAAACATCTGTTGAAGCAGTTAAAGCATTTAATGTTAAAAGACCTAGGGAGGGAGGACAGTCTATTAGGATATAGTCATAATTTTTTTTCACCTTATTTATCAACTTTAATAACTGCTTTTCTCTATTTGGCAATGAGACCAGCTCTACTTCACAGCCAACTAAATTGGTGTCTGATTTTATAAAATCCATATATTCAATAGATGTATTTGAAATAATATCTACTATTTTTTCATTTCCAGTAATTGCATCATAGATTGAAAATTCATTATTAATATCAAAATCATTTAATCCTGTTGTAGCATTGGCTTGAGGATCAAAATCAATTAACAAAGTTTTCTTTTCTAAGATACCTAAGCTAGCAGCTAAATTGATTGCAGTAGTAGTTTTGCCTACTCCTCCTTTTTGATTTATTATGGAAATAATTTTTTTCATATGAATGAAAAATTTAATCGGTAAATAAGGGTAATACAAAGTTTTTAAAAAATCATTTTATCTAACTTAACTTTAAGAGTGAAAGAAAGAATATTAATTACTGGATACAATGGCGAGTTAGGTAGTAAGACGCTTAAAGAACTAGTTAGCATAGGTAAATCGGTTATTGCTTTAGATATAAATGATCCAAAAGAAAAAATTCATTCCGTTAAATACATCAAAGACACTATAACTAATAAACAACTAATAAATTCAATATTTAACGATTATCATATTAGTGAAGTTTATCACTTTGCTGCACTACTAAGCCAAACAGCTGCTCAAAACCCTGAATTAGCACTTGAAATAAACGAAAAAGCATCAAAAAACTTAATTGACTGTTCGTATAATTTTGGAATAAAAAATAATTGTATTACAAGATTTTTTTTTCCTAGTTCAATTGCTGTTTATGGTCCAAGAAAAATTGAAAATGCTTCAGAGCAAGATATTATTAAACCAACAACAATTTACGGAAACAATAAACTTATCATTGAACAATATGGAAGTAAATTACATGAAGAAAGTCTATTTAAAAAAATTGGATTAGATTTTAGATCAATTAGGTTTCCAGGAGTAATAAGTTATGATATTGTTCCATCTGGAGGTACTACAGATTATGCTGCACAAATGATAAATAATGCAAAAAAAGGTGAAAAATTTGAATGCAAGTTATCTCCAAACACAGAACTGCCATTTATAGGGATAGATAAAACAATATCATCTATTATTGACATAATGGATTTAGAAATAATCGATTCTAAATTGAGAGCATTTAATGTTCAAGAAACTAGTTTTTCTGTTAAAGAACTAAGTGATTTCCTATCACAAAAATTTCCTTATTTTCAAATTATGTATAATGAAGATAAAAGTTTTCAATCAGTTGCAGATACGTGGCCCTCAAGTTTAAATTGTAGAAGAGCGAATAAATTTTGGAATTTCTCTAAAGAAAAAGACTTTGAAGTATTTTTGGAAAAGATAATTAATAAATAAATATGAAAGAAATAGATCAAATATTACAATCTCAGTTAAATGATATCAAAGAGCAAGGTACCTTTAAAGAAGAAAGGGTAATCGAAACCGCCCAAGAATCAGAAATAAATGTAAATGGCAAAAAAGTACTAAACTTTTGTGCAAATAATTATTTAGGTCTTGCAAACAATAGTGAAATTAGAAAAGCAGCTATGCAAGCTATTCAAGAATGGGGTTTCGGCTTAGGTTCAGTCAGATTCATATGCGGAACTCAAACAATACATAAAGAATTAGAGCAATCAGTTAGTAATTTTTTAAACAAGGATGATACAATCTTGTATTCTTCCTGCTTTGATGCAAATGGCGGTTTATTTGAAACAATCTTAGGTGAAGAAGATGCTGTTTTTTCAGATGAGCTAAATCACGCTTCAATTATTGATGGTATCAGATTATGTAAAGCTCAAAAGTATAGATATAAAAATTGTAATATGGATGATTTACAAGAACAATTAAGCAATTCAGATGCAAGAGTTAAGCTGATTGTTACAGATGGAGTTTTCAGCATGGACGGAACAATTGCACCTGTAGACTCAATTGTTAAATTAGCAAAAAAATATAATGCATTAGTTATGGTAGATGATTGTCATGCTACCGGTTTCATTGGTACAAACGGAAAAGGAAGTGGAGAACATTGCGGAGTTTTAGATGAAGTTGATATTATCTCTTCAACTTTTGGTAAGGCTCTTGGAGGAGCATCCGGAGGATTTATTTCTGCATCAAAAAATATTGTAGATACGCTTAGACAAAAATCAAGGCCTTACCTTTTTTCTAACAGTTTAGCACCAGCATTGGTAGTAGCATGTTTAAAAGCGCTGGAAATAATCAATAAAAACAAAAACCTTATAACTAAGCTTCATGACAATACATTATATTTTAGAGAACAAATCACTGAAATTGGCTATGAAGTAAAAGGAGATTCACATCCAATTGTTCCAATAATGATTTATGATGCAAAACAAGCAGCTGCTTTGTCTGAAATGTTACTAGAAAAAAATATTTATGTAATTCCATTTTCATTTCCAGTCGTTCCTAAAAATCAAGCAAGAATAAGGGTGCAATTATCATCTTCTCATACTAGAGATCAATTAAAACATTCTATTAGTGCTTTTAAGGAATGCGGTAAAGCTCTAAATATTATTTAAAAAAATAGTGAAAAAATATCTTAATGTGTTAAATTCTCTCACTTATGGATAGTTCAATAAGAAATAGATTATTAACGATATTGTTTGTTTTTGGATTGGGAATATATGCTCTCCTTCCATCGCTTAGATATAGTTTGATGGATGAAGAGAAAAAATCTAACCTATCTGAAGATCAAATAGATTATTTTGAGTCAAGAAGTATTAAACAAGGGTTAGACTTAAAAGGTGGAATTTATATTGTTCTTGAAGTTGATTTACCTCAATTGATTGACAACTTAGCTAAAAACAAGGACAATAATTTTAATGAGTTTTTAATTGATTTAAAAAGTGAATACAATAACTCTTCAAGTGATTTTTTCACTGTCTTTGAAAATTTAGCGGACAAAAAAGAATTAAAACTCCCAAGATATTTTATTAATTATGGAAAAACAAAAGACCAAATAATCTCTCAACTATCTTTACAATCTGAAGATTCAATTAAAAGAGTTATTGAAATTATTCAAAATCGTGTAGATCAATTTGGTGTGGCTGAACCAACAATTCAAAAACAAGGGAATAATAGAGTTATTGTTGAGCTAGCGGGAATTGAAGACCCAGAAAGAGCTAGAGATCTTCTTCAAAGTACAGCATTATTAGAATTAATGATTGTTAAAAATGTTGAAAGCACAAATGCAATTGTAAGACAAATTGATAGTATTACAACAGCTTCTACTGGTAGTGATGTTAACCAAAATGATCAAATTAATGAATTATTTGATTCAAGCTCATCAACTGAACTAGGATTTTCCTCTTTATTGATATCAGTTGGAGGAAACCTAGCAATTGCTTCAAAAGACCTAACTGCTCTTAAAGAGATTTTATCTAAGGAAGATGTTAAACAAATTTTAGAAGCAACCAATAGTACTATTTTAACAAGTGACTCTTCAATTAAGCTTGTAAATGAAATTGGTGAAGAAGAAGAATTTTACACACTATTCCATTTATTTAATAATGCTGAGCTCACTGGAGGAGTAATTGAAGATGCTCAAATGAGATTAAGTCAAGCGGGAGTAACTGCTGGACAGGCTGTTGTTGAAGTTGAAATGAACAGTGAAGGTTCCAGAGAATGGGCTAGAATTACAGGTGCTAATATAAACAACAGAATTGCTATTGTACTTGATAAGAAAGTTCATATGGCTCCTGTTATAAGAAGTCAAATTTTTGGCGGAGGAACTGTTATTGAAGGATTAGATTCAATTGAAGAAGCTGAAGACATAGCTATTGTTTTAAGAGCGGGTGCTTTACCTGTTCCTGTTACAATTGCTGAAGAAAGAACTGTTGGAGCATCTTTAGGAGCAGATTCAATTAGTAAAGGTACACTATCAATGGCAATTGGTTTACTACTAGTGGTTTGCTTCATTGTATTCTTCTATAGGATGTCAGGTTTGATTGCAAGCTTCTCTGTTATGTGGACTCTAATTTTATTGTTAGGTGTCTTAGCCCTTCTAGAAGCAACATTAACTCTTCCTGGAATCGCAGGACTAATATTGACAGTTGGTATGTCAGTTGATGCTAATGTTATTATTTTTGAAAGAATTAAAGAAGAATTGCGTAATGGAAAATCAGTTAGATCCGCTATTGATTCAGGTTATGAAAGAGCAATTAGAACAATTGTAGATGCTAATTTAACTACAGGTATTGCAGCAGCAGTGCTTTATCAATATGGTAGTGGTCCAATAAAAGGTTTTGCTACTGTTCTTTTCTGGGGGATTATTGTAAGCATGTTTACTGCTATAATTGTAACAAGATTTGTGTTTGATTTTGTAACAACGAGAAAAAATATAGAAAGACTGAGTATATAATTATGAAATTCATGGAAAACACTAAAATCAATTTTATGAAGTTCAAATCATTTGGGTTTGGTCTCTCCTCCATGTTAGCATTTGGATCAATTATACTTCTCCTTATGGGCGTGAATCTTGGCATTGACTTTAAAGGTGGAACAGCAATTGGAGTGAGTTTTTCTGAGGATGTATCCATACAGGAAGTAAGAGGCTCACTAAAATCAGTATCTTTGAATGATAGCGTAGTTGATTTAAGTGGAGAAGAAATTAAATATTTTGGAAGTCAAAGCGATGTTATGATTAAAATAAAGTCTCTTGATAATGAACCTGAAAACTTTGGTCAAATAGTTATTAATCATTTGTATGATTCTATGTCAGCTAAAGCGCCTGAGAACAAAAATGATTTCATTCTTTCACTAGGTTCAGTAAGTCCAAAAGTAGGTTCTGAATTAAGTGGAAAAGCATTTTGGTCTGTTGTATCTGCTTTAGTCTTAATTCTGTTCTATATATCTGTCAGGTTTGAGTTTAGATTTGCTCTAGGTGCTATTTTAGCCCTAGTTCATGATGTCGTTATTACACTAGGAATTTTTTCTCTAACTGGTTTTGAGATTACACTAAGTACTGTTGCTGCTTTTTTAACTATTGTTGGATACTCCTTAAATGATACAATTGTTATTTTGGATAGAATTAGAGAAAATATGAAATCTTCTGGTACTGTAATGTTTGAATCAACCATTAATAAAAGTATTAATCAATCTCTAAGCAGAACTTTAATTACTTCTTTAACGACATTGTTTGTTATTATTGTTTTACTCGTTTATGGCGGTGAAGTAATAAGACCATTCTCTTTTACTATGTTAGTTGGTGTCATTGTAGGTACTTATTCTAGTATTTATATTGCTAGTGCATTGCTTGCAACTATCTACCAATCTTCTAACAAATAATGAATAATAAGATTTTATTTCCATTCATTGCATTATGCGTGATTTGGGGCTCAACATGGTATTTCATTAAAATCTCTTTAAATGCTGGGGTTCCACCTTTTTATGGAGTGGGATTAAGATTTCTTTTTTCTGGGATTATTTTTTACCTATATATTTATTACAAAAAGCTATCTATACCATTTACCCCGCAAGCAATAAAATTATATCTCTCATTTGGACTATTAAACTTCAGTCTATCTTATGGAATGACTTATTGGGCTACTCAATATATTTTTTCTAGTATTTCATCGATTCTATGGGGTCTATTCCCCCTCTTTACAAGCTTAATGGCTCATTTTATGATTAAAGACGATCCTAATGAAAGATTAAATAAAAATAAAATCGCAGCTCTATTTACTGGTCTAGTAGGAGTCATAATTATGAGCACTAATCAAGAAATTGATTTAGCCTCTCAATCGTTTTTAGCAATTCTTGTTTTAATTGCGGTAATTATTATAGCAGCATATCCTAGTGTTCTATACAAAAAATACAATGATGAGGTTGGTCCATATCAAATGAATGCTGTATGCCAGGTATTAACAGGCTTCGTAATGCTCTCGATGTCATTTCTTGTGAAAGAAGATACATCAGTTATAGTATGGACAAATGAGCTTATACTTTCAACATTGTATCTTATAATTTTTGGTGGATTTATTTCTTGGGGGATTTATTTCTGGCTATACCAATACCTTAATGTAACACAAGTTACTTATGTAGCTATCTTTCCTCCAATCGTTGCGATATTACTTGGTTGGATATTTTTAGGAGAAATACTGACAACAAAAGAAATTGTTGGAACCTTATTTATTCTTGGAAGTTCTATACTTATATATAGGAAATAGAACCTATTTTATAATAAATTAAAATATGATTGAAAAAATAAAATCAAACCTACTTGCTGGTATAGCAACTATTGTTCCATTAGCATTAACTGTGTATGTAATTCAAGTTACAATAGAAATAACAATTTGGCTTGGTGGAACAGTTGCAGAACCCTTAGAAAGATTTGTTAATGTAACTTTCCCAGGGTTTGGTTTAATCAGCTCAATTGTAGGTCTTTTAATTGTTTTATTGGCTCTTATCATTTTTGGAGCTTTAGCTAGAAATGTCTTTGGTAAAAGAGTTGTTAATTGGTTTGAAGGAATCTTTAAAAAAATTCCTTTAATTGATACAATCTATGGAACAACTAAACAAATCATTGAAACAGTTTCTGGATCACAAAATAATTCTTTTCAAAAAGTTGTTTATGTTGAGTATCCAAGAAAAGGTACATGGACGTTAGGTTTTGTTACTAGCGAATCCACAAACGAAAATGATGAAGAGTTTTATCACCTTTTTGTACCAACTACACCAAATCCTACATCAGGATTTTTTCTTATCATTCCTAAAGAAGATACTACTTTAGCAGATTTAAATGTTGAAGAAGGCTTCAGAATGATTGTTTCAAGCGGAATGGTTGGAAGTCATAAAAATTCTATAGTAAAATAAAAAAAAGGAGCATCGAAATGCTCCTTTTTTTAATTAAACCTAATAAGATAAAAGTTTATTAACCTCTACCTCTAGCCATAGGTGCGCGAGATACATCACCGTCTTTATCGATGAAGTATAGGTAACCACTTTCACGTGTTACACCTGCGTCAGCAACTTTTTCAGCATTACCGCCACCAGATCCGCCTCTTGACATACCTGAGCGCCATACGTTACCATCTTTACCTAAGTAGTATAGATAGCCTTTTTCTTTACTAACACCACATGTTTTTACTTTTTCAGCCATTTTATTCTCCTTAAAAAGTTTAGTGAATAAGCTTATATTATTATTCTAACACTAAACTTGATTTTTTGCAAGAAATTTCTCGTCGGAGGCCCCTCGGAAGAATTTTACAAAAAAGCTTTAAAATTTTTATTAATTAGTTAAATTTGGCCCATGCCCCGGTAGCTCAGCTGGATAGAGCAACGGATTTCTAATCCGTAGGTCACAGGTTCAAATCCTGTCCGGGGTACGACGACAAACTCCCCTTTTTACTCTTTTAAAACACTCTTTATTTTACCAACTACACACCAACTACACAAATTCACTGATCTTCGGTCAACAGTTAGAAAATCCGTTGTGGTAATTAGTATTTTTTTTGGTAGTGAATTATTCTATATTTATTTCATGACATATAAAGACAAGAGAGAAGCCAAAGAATATCAAAAAAAACTAGATGAGTTTAATGCTAATGAAGCAGCAAATAAAAAAGGCGTATGGGAACAGATAAAAGAATTTTTCTTGTGGATAGCTGCTTTGGGTATTTGTTTTGGTGGTTTAGAATTACTTGATTGGTTAGATAATTTTGATAATCTTTTTATTGATATTATTCAAATTATATTGGCTATTTTTATATTAGCATGGGCTTTTCTATTAATGTCAGAGTTTAGAGAAGACAAGGATACATTTGATTCTTCTCATCCTCTTCCAATAAAAAGAAAAGCAATTAAACCTGAAATTAAAAATCAAGTATGGAATCGAGATGGTGGAAGATGTGTAAGATGTGGTTCAAATCAAAAACTTGAATTTGATCATATTATCCCTCATTCCAAAGGAGGTGCCGATACATATAGAAATCTTCAATTACTATGTGAAACCTGTAATCGTTCAAAAGGGGCAACTATCTAAATTCTGGAACAATGTTCCTTCAATTTTCTCGTCTATAAGTCAACGATTTTCTAATCCGTAGGTCACAGGTTCGAATCCTGTCCGGGGTACGACGACAAACTCCCCTTTTTACTCCTTTTAAAAACCTCAAAAAAACAACAATAGTGACAACAATAGTGAATTGATGTTTTCCTCGAATTTTTGGTACTACGGAGCTGAATCCGTTGTAATTATACATATTTATTTTAAGGTTGAATTAACCTATATTTTTTTATGAGAAAGATTTTATTACTACTACCCTTCTTTTTATGGACTTGTTCTGAAGGACCTACTGAACCTAAAGCTCCATTAGCATATAATTTGTCCTTGACTACAAATGAAGACACTGCTTTAACATTTACATTTGAAGATATTTCTAGTTCATCTGCCATATCTATATCAAGAAACACAAAAAACGGTACACTTACTCTTTCAGGTTCCTCTGCAACTTATACTCCTAATGATGACTTTAACGGAACTGATACATTTTCATATATTGTCGTCAAAAATGGATTAAACAGTAATACTGCCAATGCTGAAATAACTGTTTTACCGGTTAATGATGCTCCTACTATGGAAGATACCATTGTCAACGAAATGTTTAATAATAAGACAGTACAATTTCAAACAAATATAAACGACATTGATAGCGATAATTTTTCATTATCATTATTAACCCAACCAAAGAATGGCTATGTAAGCTTTAATAATAATACGGTGATTTATACAGCAACATCTAAGGGTGAAGAAAGTTTTAATATCCAAGCATCAGATGGAGAATTAAATTCAAACATTGCAGAAGTTTCAATCACAATAATTGATGATTTCTGGACTTCAGATTATTCACCAATTGGAATTCGTGTTAAGGAAAAAAATGATACGATAATAATTGCTGGAACAAATTTGAATGGATATAGTTATGATAAATCGTTAAGTATGATTGATTCTCAAGGAAATATATTACTACAACAAGAATTAGATTTTCATGGACGACTTATTCAAGATTTAATAATCACAAATTCAAATGATTTGTATATATCTGGCAGAGGTCCATCTTCATCAAATTATGAAGGAGGATACTTTGCAAAAATGGATTTAAACTTTTCGGTTCAATGGGTGAAAGAATTTTATAACGGTGGTGGTGATGGTCAAGTAGGTTTTGTTTATAATTTTATAGAATTGGAAAATGAAGAAATATTGGTTACTGGGAGAGATGGTAGCTCAAATAGAATACTGCATTATTCCTCTGATGGTTCATTACTAAATTATTATATAGCTTCAAATTCTAATGGTGAGTACAATTATGAACGTAGTAAATCAATTTCAATCATTAAAAAAAATAACATATTTATAATATCTCATATTAATGGAGATATTTTTGAATTGGATTTATCAAATGATACATACAATCTTGTAAAAAACATCGGAGATAATTGGGTCAATTCATTTGAAAAAACAAATGACGATGGTTTTATTGTTTCAGGAATTGAGGGAAGTGGTTCACCAAATCATCTAATTAAGAAACTAGATTCAAGCTATAATGTTGAATGGGAATCAAGTTTTGATAGTGGTTCTAATAATATATATTATTACAGAGAATCATTTGCACACTTGACGGTCAATGAAGTTCAAACTATTGATAACGATATTTATGTTATGGCGTACTTTTTTAGAGATGGAAATCGTGGAGTTATTGTAAAAAAATTTGATTTCAACGGTAATGAAGAATGGAGTAGAGAAATTTTATTTAAACAAACTATGTATCCAAGTTCATTTACAGTTTCATCAAATGATGAACTTATAGTTTCAGGATTTTATAAAGGATATTTTTCAAGTATGGAGGGAATCGAGGGAAGTATGATAATAATTAAAATTGATTCTCAAGGTAACATAATTAATTGAAAAATGTAATAGTTCTTAAATTTTATCCTCAAGAAGTCAACAATTTTCTAATCCGTAGGTCACAGGTTCGAATCCTGTCCGGGGTACAATAAATCCTTCCTTTATTTCATAAAAACAATCCATTATATTTATATAAACTAATTAGGAGAGTAATATGAAATTAGATATCAAAAGTTTTATAATCGGAATTTTAACAACTGTTAACCTATTTCTACTAATGGGATTTGATGATCATGATGAAGAAAATCAAAATGGTAGATACCAAGTAATCATTGATAGTAAAGGTGATCAATATTGGTATGATACTCGCTACGGAGATAAAATTGCAATCGGATCAAAATCTTATGGGTACATTTTACTCAAAGAAGAAGGTGGCATGAAAGAAAGATTTGATAAAGAATTTGAACTAGTAGAAGCTTTAAAAGAATTAGATTAGCTATTTAACTAGATAGAAATTCTTTGGCAAGTTCCTCCATCAAATGTCCACCCTTTTCATTCAAGTGAATATGATCGCAAAGCAACTGTAGCTTATACTTTTCTCCAATCTTTGTCCAACTCCAACCAAAGATATATCGAAGTATAACAGCTCTTAGACCTCGCAATCTTCGAAGTTCAGAAGTAGTGTATGGAACGCTATTACTAGAACTTATTTGTTCTTTGAATTTTGAAAATAAATCAAGGATTGATAGATCATATTTTAAAGCAATCCTTTTAATTACTTTATTGTGATTTTTAATGACACTTATGATTGATGCATCCTCTTGCTCACCAAGCCATGGAAGAGTTGTAATAGCAATTTTTGCAGAGGTTTTTGCTTTGATTTCCTTTACAAAAATTTCAATCTGCTCTTCGAACCAATCGATTGAAGGAACTTTTGGAAGATTTTTTGTTTGAATATAATA
>Ga0163109_10002780_pt1 | contig 13489 bp, 15 predicted proteins | sample CRUFie1St13metaG_FD_108704 | JGI IMG/M metagenome (GOLD analysis project Ga0163109, IMG submission 108704) | Marine microbial communities from the Costa Rica Dome - CRUD Field 142mm St13 metaG | ecosystem: Environmental > Aquatic > Marine > Oceanic > Photic zone | place: Costa Rica: the Eastern... | reverse complement strand
GGAGAAGTCGGTGGTGTGATCGGTCCAAACTTGGTTTCGATTGGAGCCAGCGCACCCGTTGACTATCTGATCGAGTCTCTTTTGGAACCGAGTAAGAAAATTAAGGAAGGATACCACACGAACCTGATTATTCTAAATAACGGTGATTCCTACGCGGGCGGTATTCTTAGCGAAACGGATAGTGAAGTGGTTGTTCGTGATCTTACCGGAAAGCGCAACCGAGTCGCGAAGAGGGACATTGCCAGTCAGACGATATCGCCGGTTTCTCTTATGCCGGTTGGTTTGACCTCTCAGTTGCGTGAGGATGAATTTGTGGACTTGGTACGTTTCATGGTCGAACTTGGAAAGGAAGGAGAGTTTAAAACCAGCTCCCGGCGTTTTGCCCGAAAATGGGAAGTCTTGCCGGCGGGCTCGCCCAATCCCGGAACGATTCACCATTATGGAGCCGGTATGTTCACTCAAGAGTTCAGTGGGTATGAATGGAAGCCCTTTTTCGCCATGGTGGGGGGAGGAATTCCCGTTGATGAAGTGCCGGTGGCGTTGAAAAGGCGGTCCGATGAATATCAGGTTTTGCGAACCCATGTCGAGGTGGCGAGAGCGGGTAAGCACAAGGTCCGCTTGAAGGGAGATTCAAGCAATATGGATTTGTTCCTTGAAGGGGAACCTATCGAGATACCGAGTGGTCGAAGGGAAACGGAACTTGCAATTGATTGCAAAAAGACGGGGAAACAGCAATTAATGCTTGTCCTTCAGGGACCCCAGTCGGATGGACAGGTTGCGCTGGAGGCCCTGTCCGAGGATTTGAACATGCTGAATTCTTTCTAAGCATGAGGGGTGCATGTTTTGCGATCATCAGTGCCCCACTGCTTTGTGTTGCAGGTTGGGCGAAACCTTTGATCGTCGCGCATAGAGGCTCTTCCTTCGAGCGTCCTGAAAATACCCTCCCTGCCTTTGAACTGGCATGGGAGCAAGGAGCCGATGCGATTGAGGGGGATTTTCTGCTTACCAAGGACAAACAGATCGTTTGTATTCACGACCATTCGACCAAGCGCTTGGCGAATCGCAATCTTGTGGTAGGGGAATCCACCCTTGAGGAGTTGCGAGAACTGGATGTGGGTTCGCACAAGGACCTGAGTTGGAAGGGAACGAGGATTCCCACCATCTCGGAGGTCTTCGCGACCATTCCGGATAAGAAGAAAATTTTCATCGAGGTGAAATGTGGAATGGAAATCATTCCCTATTTGGTCAAGGAAATCGGAAAGAGCAATCTGAAGCCCGAGCAAATCATATTGATTTGTTTCGATCAGGAGGTGATCAAGGCATTCAAGCAAGTCCTGCCGCAGAACAAGGCGTATTGGTTATCCGGTTTCAAGAAAGACAAGGCTGGGGATTGGCGTCCGACCCTAGACAAAGTCCTGATGACGCTCAAAGATACCAACGCGGATGGACTGGATTCCAGCAAGAACGTTCCCAGCGAGATTGCCCGGAAGGTCATGAGGGCAGGTTACGAATGGCATGCCTGGACCGTCAATGACGTAACCACCGCCAAAAACCTGAAAGCTCTCGGAATTCGATCCATCACCACCGACCGACCGGAATTGATCAAAGGTTCCTTGTGAAGGAGTTTCCCTTATTGAGATAAGGTCAATGATCTTATTGTTATCCGTACTTTCACTTATGGGCGCCGTTTATGCTCATCGCTTGGCGTTCAAGCTTGGAGTTAAGAAATCTTTTCTCTCGTAAGGAAATGCCAAGGTCGAGTTTGTGAAGGGCAACCGAGACCAGATGACCTACGAGTTCTTCAAACCCCCTTGCTCCGATCGATTTCATGATCAAGGGCTCAAACCCTTGAAAGGAATAAGCAAAGGAGGGAATGCGTTTTGGGAATCCGCCTAGACAACGGCATGGGTTTGGCCTTTACTGAAAGGCTATGAAAACCAAGAAACCAAACTTTCGTCTCGGCGGATTGCTTCTTTTACCAACTTTGTTCTGCCTTTCGGGGCTCAGCGCCTTGGATGGGAAGGAGATCGATCTTTTGACGCCGAAGGCAATAAGCCTAAACAAGAACTGGATTCTCGAAAAAGGGATTCTTTTCCCATCCGAAACTCCCGGTGGCATCATTTGGTCAAAGGAACAATTCGATGACTTCGAAATCAGCCTTCAATACAAAACTTCCAACAAGGCCAACAGTGGCCTGTTCTTCAGAACGGATCCGAAGAACGCAGTTCAGGGTGGGTTTGAAATCCAGATCGCCTCACCTGGCATTTACAGTGGCAAACATGTCGTTGGCTCCCTCTATGACGCCAAGGAGCCCATGGTTGAAGCAGGAAAACCCGATGGCGAATGGAATAGGTTAAAACTTATCTGCAAGGGGTCTGAGTTCACCGCTCACTTGAACGGAAAGAAAATCATCGATCTCAATATTGATGACTGGAATGAACCAAATAAAAACCCGGACGGATCCAAAAACAAGTTCAAGACCGCCTTGAACGAGCTCCCCCAAAAGGGTCATTTCGGCCTCCAATATCACGGTCAACCCGTTTGGTTCAGGAATATCAAAATCAAACCCTTATGATTTTAATCTTGAAATTCATTGCTTTGTAGACCCTGATTTGGAGATGCGCAGGGACCTTTCAAGTAAACATATATTTTATTGTGTTTATGGAAGCGCACTTACAAGATGACATTGTCCAATCTGATTAATACAGATAAATTTACATTAACCCGAACGATAAGGAATCAAAATGGCAGAACCAAAAGGACTGAGTAAACCCGTAAAACTGAAAAGCGACTTGGCTGCATTTCTTGGAGCCTCCGAGCTTCCTCGTACAGAAATCACCCAAAAACTTTGGGACTACATCAAATCGAACAAGTTGCAGACAAGAACTGAAAATGGACAGCCCGAAAACGCGGGTAAGTTCATTGTTGCAGACGCGAAGCTTCTGACGATCTTAAAAAACACCAACACCACGAGCAAAACTGGTAAAGTAACTGATTTAAGAAATCTCAAGGAAGGCGAAACCATCAACATGATGCAAATGGCATCGGTGGTCGGAGCCAATATCGAGTAATTTGAGAACCAACGAAACCTGATATTTTTTAGGTAAAAGAGAACGCGCTTTACTTGATGTGAGCGCGTTTTTTTTTGCGCTTGTAGATTTCATGCTTGCCACTCGCTCACTGATCGAAAGAGCATGGATCTGATCCTTCCTTAAAAACCTTTCCCATGTTCAAGCTACCATTCCTTGCGTGCCTGCTGATTTTTTTGAGTGGTTGCATACAGCAAAAATTTCTTCCTTATCCAGCCGGAACCTGGCGTTTCAACAAGCAAGACTTTCTATTTGGGGTTTCACATACCATCGATTTGTTTTCGGATAAGGCCTTTACCTTGAAAAGCCATAACAGATCCTCGAAAACTTTAGTGAACGATTATTCGATCAACGGTTTCGGAACTTACCTCATTGAGGGGAATGCGATCGAACTTAAGTTTGATGAACCCTACAGGGAAATGAGCTTAGTCGATGGTAATTGGACATTCGATGATCATTATCTCTTGTATGGAAAAATAGATGGCCCGAAAATGAAAATAAGTTTTCCCAACCGGGATATCACCTTTTTCAGAAACGGAAAGCTATGAAGAGGCGCAATCAGAAGGTTTGTCTTACAATTCTCGCGTTCGCCCTTGCGCTCTCTGGCAATGGATGCTTTGCCCCTCCCTCACTGTCCCTGCCCAAGCATCCGGAAAAGCTTTTCGTTTACGAAGGCTTACCTCATCCCTTTCGAGAGCGCGTCTTGTTCGAAAAGGAAAGAAGTGGACAGGAGAATGAGGAAATTCATGGCCATAGGTTTTATTCCCAGAAAACCGAGGCGAAAGGGAGGGATAGGGAGCGTATGTTACGTTTGCTTCGTCCGACGGGGGGGCTTAGTGCAAAACGGGTTCAAACCGACTGCGGTCCATTCCACCCGGACTTTGGAATTGCCTGGTCGGCGGAGGAGGATGAGTTTTTCCTTATGATTTGCTTTAGCTGCGGTGAGCTTGCTCTCTTGGAGAACGCAAAGGAAAAGCTTTTCAACCTTCCGGGAAAAAAACGGGACTGGGAGGAAGCTCTGGCCGTTTTTCAAATCAAAAAGCCAAAGAAAGAATGAATCTGAAAGACCGAAAGCAAATTTTCATCGGCATGATCCTCATCAACGTCGCCCGATTTCTGATGGCCGCAACCTTCATTACCACTCAGGATAGTTTCAACTCTTCGGATCTCTCTACGAACAAGATGAGCCATAAAGCCCCTTACTCTTCGTGAACCGAAGATCCATCTTCGTTCCCAGGGTATTCGATTTTATGATCGGAGTTTTTCTCTGGAGACGTCTCCTTTGCCTAGCTTTGGGTTGCCTTGGTTCCAACGTTCAGGTCTGGCTTGGTGCTGTCGGCAAGTTGGATGATTTGGAGAGGTTCGCGAATATGGATCCCAAGCCCTTTGTGCTGATTGAGGCGAGTGGCGATAAAATTAAGAATCGGGGTCAAGGGGTAGTGCTCAGTGAGGATGGGTTGGTGATCTCCGTGGGCCATGCTTCTTGGCTCGAAGAGGAGAGGGCTTATTCCAATCGGTTTCGGATTAGTTTTCGTGGGAAGAAGAACGGGTTGCCCGAAGGCGAAGTTCACCGGCACACCACCCGCTTTTCGGATCGCGAGGGGACAAGCTTCTTGGAGACTTACTATCAGGCCGAACAGATTCGTTTCGAGGGCTCGAGATTCTTGGACGGAGCGGATTTGGGTGTATTTAAGATAAGGGGGAAAGGGAGATTCCCTCGAATCGAATTCTTTTCTCAGAGCCAGCCTGATATGGAAATTGGAGAAACCCTATACTTATGCCATTATAATTTCCCTCATAAACCGGCCGACCCCTTTTTCCTGATCAATCCGATTGAGGTGGTTGGGGTTGCTCAAACATCCAGCGGAATGCAGTATTTGGCCAAGGGATATTATCGGGTTGGCTCGAGTGGAGGCGCCATCCTCAAGAATGGGAAGCTCATCGGAATCCAGAGTTCGGCTTATACCGTAAACGCAAAGGGGGTGGGAGAAATTCCGCTCGGATTGGTCTCTTTCCATTTGGTTTGGAAGGACCGTCTTTCCCCGATCCTCGAAACCAAACGCCCCGCAAAGCCCGAAAAGTAAGGAAGCCTAGTTTCGCGCGCTGGGTTTCCGTAGCTCAAAGGATGGAACCGCGCCTATGAAAAAACTGAAGAGACGGATCGTAAGATTGACAACCCGTCGATCAGTTACTTTCGCTGAGGGCTTCCAAAATAAGCAGAAAAAGATTTATGATGTCCAAGTAGATGTTTACCGCCAAATCGACAGCGGTTCCCCACGATTCGTCTCCCCTGGCCATGGCTTTTTCCAAACGATTGAAATCATATATGAGATAAAAGGTGAAGAGGACGATGCCCCCGATCGTCTGAATCATGCTGAAAGAACTGTCTTTGATGACGTAAGCCTTGAAAAGGCGAAGGATCACAAAGGCCAAAATGAAGAAAAACAGAAAACTGCCCAAGAAGCCGAAATCGGTTTCCGAGAAATATACGATTCCTGCGGTCATGAAAACGGAAAGAGTAGTTGCGACTAAGGCGAAGAAAACGTTATTTTGCCACTTCTGAGAATAAGGATCGTGGTCTTGGGTCAGCACTTCTTGCTTAAACCTGTTATGAACCTGAATCATTTCCTGGGAGTCGGCCTCATAAGTTTTTTCGGGAGAGTCTACGTAAAAATATACGGTTTTCTTGTTTTCGTCCCCTCCCCAAAAGCTTTTCTTCATTTGTACGGTTTTGCTCTTAAGTCCGAGTTTTTGCCTGTATTTTCTAAATTTGAATGACTCCCCGAACATGGTGATGGTGGGTCCCATACTCCATCCGATGCAAAAGGAAAAGGCGGCCAGGGCATAGAGGTTATTCGGAAAAACGTCCGCTTGGTTCCAAACGATGAAAAGGGTGAGAAAGGTGCCTCCAATCGTTAGAATCGATTCTAGGGTCGTTTCGTAAGCCTTGTTGATTCTTGCTGCGATGGACGTAATCACCAACATGCCACCGACTAGCACAAACGTTTTGAAAAATAGGACCTCATTCATGGTTTTGCTCCCTCTGCTGAAATTTAAGTTTAATGGTAAAAGCTAAAGCAGGCAGCTTAAGATTAATTTATGCAAGAAAATAATTGCCCTAATCAAATCTGTTTTTCTCCACGTCAGTTTTTCGGCTAGTAAGAGCTTTTCCCTTTACCGAAGACAATATGAGGAATGCAGGGCGGTTGAAGTTTTATTCCTTCTTACTTTTTTCAATAGGGAAAAGATCAAAGCCGAGAGGGCGCTCAAAGACGCTGGAAGCATTCATCTCTTGGCATTCATATCAAGACGCCAAAGCTTACGATGAGACTGATGGCACAGAAAGACCAAGCCGATTGCCAGGATCACGGCGTAAATCGGCACTCCGATGGAAAAATAACTACGGGCAGGGTCGAAATGAATGATCGCAGTATTGAGGGCCACAAAGTAGACCCTGATTTCAGTTGGGCCTATTCCCAAAAAATAGATTTCAAATTCGTTGGTGGCCGCGAAGCTCAAAAACGAATTTACCATATAGCCACTGGTTATTGCTAGAATTGCAAAAAACCACCACTCCAGATCTTGATCGATGGGGGCAATCATTGCATACGCTATGATCAACGCGCTTTGAAACACAAAATCCAAAAAGTGATCCATGTAGAATCCCCACTTCACGAGCCCAGTGTTTCGGGTTCGTCCGACTGCTCCGTCAAAAAGGTCGGTCAGGTACTGGAGGGCAATCGCAACAGAAACTCCCCAAAACCAAAGGATTTGTCCCGAGACGCGGACTTTCCATGCGCAGAAGATTACCAAACCGGTCCACACCAGCGTAAGCAGGGTGAGGTGATAGGTTTCCAACCAATTGGGTATTCGGTTTACCCAACGAAGGACAAATGCCTTCTCCCACGGACCAAGAATGGATTCTCCTTTTTTGAAGGCCCCTCCAAATCCTTTCTTCTCCATATGATTCCAGGGGTTTTCGAAGCGGGACGAACGATTGGTGGTTGAGTTTATCTTCAATCGATGAAGGAAACCGTTTGGTTTTCCCTGATTTTCTTAGAGTAGATTTTGCCGTCCAACTTATATTTCAGATCAAGAACCTTCACCGTTCCACCTGCCGGATCTTTGCCTGCAAGTTTGTTTGTCATGGCAAAATCGTACTGGAAATCATCGAGTTGTTTTTGAATGACTTTGCGAACGTCCATCTGGCGTTTTGGATTTCCCGCTTCCCCATAAATGGCGCTGAGCAATTCAATCTGAAGCTTTTGGAGGGGCCGGAAAATTTTATGTTTTTTGTCCCCCGCAGAGATGAAATAAGCAATTAAATCCTTAAGCTCCTCTGCATTCATCGTATTGATGAGACCACCCGGCATCATGGAAATCTTCGATCCCTTCTTGGCTTTTACGTCCGCCACCTTGACTTTTTTTAAGTTGAGTGGATCCAATCCTGATTGAACGAGGGCATATTCTCCGTTTTCTTCGGCGACCACTTGTCCCATAACGATGGAACCATCTTTCATGGTGAGCTCATGCTGTTCGAATTGTTCGGAAACCACCATGTTGGGGTGAATGGTGGATTCAAGGATCGATTTGTAATCACTCCGCTTCGCGAGATTCGTCAAGTCAGGGCCAACCCCGCCGCCTTCATCTCCAAAACGGTGGCAGGCAACGCATAGCCCGGCCGAGAACATTTTTTTCCCATTGCCGTAGTTACGGCCAGCCAAGGGTTCTTTGTTCAGCTCTTTGAGGGCGGATTCGACCGTCCATGCAATCCCGGGTCCTGCGGCTCGAGGAAGCTTGGCAAGATCCACGCTTTTCACTTCTCCCATGAGGTATTGCAAGGAGACCCTCTCCCTTTCCGGAACGGAGGCGATGGCGGATTCTCGGATTTTTTGGATATAACCGGAAAACATGTTTCCGCCCTTTTTGGAGGCGAGTTTCTGGAGCTCTTCCAGGTAGGCTTTTCGATCGTCCATGGACCAACCCGACTGCACGTCCTTTAGACAGAAAAGCAGATGGATGTTAAGGACGTTGGGGGCGGCATCCGCCTCCATGGTACTCAAAATCCGTCCTCCGTAACCTTTGTGACGTTTCATGACTTCAGCGTCAAAATCGGGAATCTTTGCCTGAGTCGTCTTCATCAGCGCGATGGTTTTGCGAACTACGGAAGGATGCTCCAGAAAGCATAAGACTCTGCACAGCTCTTCGTTCAGGTTGTCGTCCTCGGACGGGAAAAAGGGATCAAGTTGTTCGCCGATCGCCTTTGCCGTTTGGGTGCCAGGTTTGCCGCCACGGCTCATGATTACGGAATAGGTTCGAAGAAGAGCGAGTTGTCCCGATTTTCCCAAAGCCTTGAAATTGACTTTGAGCAAGCGTTTGACGCTAGGTTCGAGGCTGCCATTGAGATCGCTGCGAGCCAAGCCAAGGAGTGCGTGAATTGCAGCGAGATCGACGGTTTCGGCATAGGCTAGACCTGCCCAGGTTTTTGGGTCCTGCCACTCCAGGGCAATGCGAGCGGCATAACGGATATGATAGTCTTCACTGGCAAGATAAGGCCATGCCGTTTCGACTGCTCTCGGATGCCTTTTGCCATGGAAGGATTCAAGCGTTCTCCTCGTTGCCCGGGATTGGGCATGCAAACTGGTCGTGTCGAGTTCGGACAACTCGGTCGAAGCGTTTCCTTTGTAGGAGACCCGGTAGAGGTAGGATTGACCTCCCCGACCACCCACGCAGAAGTACATGTTTCCATCGGGTCCTACGTCAACGTCGGTCAACGCCAGGGCCCCTTGGGTATTGGAGAGAAATTCTCTTTTTTCTCCAACGTAAGAAGATCCGTTCGGCTTGAGATGAATGGAATACATGGTGGCAAAAGTCCAATCGCATATGAACAAGGCATCCCGGTAATGGGTGGGAAACTTGGCATGGGTTCCGGCGATCACTCCGGTTGGGCATCCGGGACCTACGTCCACTACGGATCCGACCGTATCAGGAAAGTATTTTCTCCATTTTTTGGAAGTCGCTCGCCATCCGCTCTCACCACCTGACACCCCATGATTGATCCGGGTGGGACGGTACCAGGGAGCTCCGATATCCCACTCCATGTCGGCATCGTAAACGAACAACTCTCCATCTCGGTTCAAGGCGAAGTCACATGGGTTTCTGTATCCCATGTTGAGCATTTCACGCTCCTTGCCATCCGGGCTCAACCTCATCACCCATCCACCCGGAGCCTTCCCTTGCGACATATGTCCGTAGGCGTAGTTTTCGAGAAGTACGTCGTCTTTCCAATTGGTGGGAATTCTCGAATTTTGGAATTTGGGGGCTTGGGTGGCATTCCCGGCAATCACGTAAATGCTTTTCCCATCCGGAGAAACGATTATGGAGTGCGGTCCGTGTTCGCCGCCTCCGGCCATCTCGGCCAAAAATTCCGTTGGTCCGAGACTTCCGTCCGCCATCACCTTGGCCCGCGTGAGCTTTCGGTTACCCATCATGTAAAGGTGATCGAAGGCATACAACATTCCGTAAAGGGAGGATTCCACGTTCAATTTTTTGATTTTAGTTTCGTCGACCTTCTCCCCGGCTTTGGGAATTTCCAAAGAAAAGGTGCCCGCTTTTTGCTGATCGGACACGGTCAGGCGACCTTGTTTGTCGAAAGCCATGGCAATCCATGAACCGTGCTTTTGCTTGTTGACCTTGTGAATGAGTTCGACTTCGAAACCAGGAGGTACGTTCAGTCCGGTGGATGGGTCAACGATTGGCTTTTCAAGCGGAGGCAGCGAATATTTCCCTAAAGATGATGAGACTAGGCTGATGAGGAAAAGTGTGGACAGGTTTATGGTACGCATGATTGAACCTCAATGGTTGGCGATAAGTGGAAGTTATGGGGAGACGAATACCCTTATAAGAACATTTGTAATCTTGAAAAAGGCAAAAAGGCGTTTCGGAAAGGAAGCAAGGAGTGGGAGTTGGCTTAAGGCTTTTGCGCACCCACCGATTGTTGAAAAACGTATTTGAGGAAATCGGCGCTGTTCATTTCCGGTTCCTCGTTCTCAGCGACTGAGATGTGGCATGGGATGCCAACCTGTTCGCACTTCGCCTTAAGCAGGCGCCCGAATCCGGCGTGGTGGATTCCGTCACCCTTGACTACCGGTACGGGGGCGGGTTTGCCGTATCGAATCCAAACCGGAGGATCGTCCTTGGTAACGTGAGTGAGGGGAGAGCATTCAAGGGAAAGCGCCTTATACTTGTCCCAGTCCTTCATGAGCTGCTCGTGGCTGGTTGCCCCGACGGTTTTCCAGATCATGGGGTGACGTATGCAAGCCGGGCCGATTTTCCTCTCCAACAGAAAAGGATCAAGAGTTGTTTGCCCCCCCATGGCTACGGCGCCACAGACACGGGAGGATTCGCGGAGCACGGGATCCTTGCTGTTGGGATCAGCCAGGTCTTCGTGGTAGGCAAGCCACATGCTTGATGCGGCTCCAGCCGAACCACCGGTTACGGCAATGCGGGTGGGGTCGAAATTCCAAGCTTTGGCCTTGGTCCGCAAAAATTGAATGGCCCGGGCGGCGTCATGGACGGCTGCGGGAAGCAAAGCCTTGCCGGCAAGACGATAGTCGATCGAAGCATAACTGTAACCATTGCTTAATTGATTTGTCCCAACGGTTTCATTTTTCTTGCCGCCAATCCAGCCTCCTCCGTGGATATGAACGAGTAGGGGGGTCGGTTTTTTGGAATCGATCTTCCAAAAATTAAGAACCATCTCCTCGTGCGGTCCATAGGAAACCTGTTTGTAGGTGGGATCCACCTTTTGGGCGAGAAGGGGCGAGAGTAGAAGGAGGGAAAAAAGGGAGGCAATCGACTTCTTGAACATAAGATTCTTATCTGCTCGAAGGATAGCTTGGGCAAGCTTTTCCTTGCCTTTGTCCCAAGATTTCGAATCCAATGCTCGATTATGATAGATTCCTCCTTGGCAATCGACTTCCATCGCAACCTTTCCGGTCCGGGATGAGGCATGCATCGTTTTGCATTCTCCCCGCCCTTTTCCTCTTCGTTCGCGTTTCCGGGAGTCCAGAAGGTGAAATCTCGGAGGCATCCATGCAGAAGACCGTGAAGGAGAAGCAGACGGTCGTTCTCGTTCATGGACAGGGTAGAACGAGGTTTTCCATGGTAATTTTGGAGAAGAGGTTTGCCTCGGCTGGATTTCGGACGGCGAATTTTCCCTACAACCAAGCCATTCATTCCTTGAATGAGATATCCAGCCAACTCATCGAATTCATCGAAACCAAGGTAGAGACCGAGAGCTATCACCTCATAGGTCATTCGCTCGGAGGCATCCTTATTCGGGACGCATTCCGAAAGGAATACCCCAAAGGTTTGGGCAAAGTGATTATGCTTGCTCCTCCGAATCGCCCGGCTCACTTGGCCAAGCTCTTGCAAGGAAACCCGATTTACCGTTGGATGACTGGTGACAGCGGACAGAAATTATCCGAGGAGGCTTTCTATGAAACTCTCCCCGTCCCCACTGTGCCCTTTGGAGTCATTGCCGGGGACAAGGGTCAGAAGCTGACCTTCAACGAACCTAATGACGGGGTGGTCACCGTCCGATCCACCAAGCTTGAGGGGATGGCGGATTGGGCACTTCTGAACCATGGGCATACCTTCATTATGAATTGTCGTGATACCTTCGAGTGCTGCCTGCGTTTCATCGAGACAACCCGCTTCCTTCCAAGCGAAGCGAATGCGACCGAATAGGGGAGCGAACGATTTATTTCCGGAGAATGGTCAGTCCAGATAAAGGGTGTCCGATTGCATGTCATATCGTTTCCAATCGGCATTCTGGAGATCCTTTTGATCGGGGAAGGCTCGAGGACAGATTTCCACGACGGCGTTTTCCCTGATGGCAACGCCCGCGTTTTTCAGCCACCGCTTCGCTCGTTTGATTTGATCGGCTTGGGAGCTTTCCAAGGAATCGACGCCAGTCCTATTTTTGACCGGAGAAAATTGATCCAAGCGGTCGGCCTCGAGGATCACAGGGTTCTTGGCGAGAGGTAGGGCGTCGAATACGAAGGTTTCGAACTTAACCGCATTCGGATTATCGGGTTCGATAAGCTTTCCCGCTTCATTCAGATGAGCGACTTTCTTTTCCGCCCGGTGGTAAGGCAACTTGATTTCTCCGCTTGCGAATTGCTGGATGAAATCCCTGCGTAGGAGGTGAATCGCCGGGCTGCCGGCACGGTATTTGATGCGCCCTTGGGCATCTTTTTCCAAAGCCTTGTCATTCGGCAGATCGGAATATTCTATGATCGCGAGACGGTCGCCGATGGATACGAAATTACCAAGCTTTTCAAAGGGGCCGGTTTTGGTGATGGAGCGACTGGACATATCCGATTTCTTCAAGTCGTGCAGTCCTATGAAAAAGGGATTGATGGGACTGACCAATGGATTGTCCACTTGAAAGTATGAGACGTGTTCGATTCCTCGGGTCTCCATGTCGGCGATCGAACCGGAATCGATCAGGGCCTTCAGCGAACCTCCGTGTCCATTGGGAGAGAGTGCGAGGGAGTCTTCGGTGGCCAGCAGAAGATTACCGTCGAAATCGGTCGCAGGCATTACCCCTTGGGCGAAGAATTTGAGGTTATTTTGGCCCAGACCATAAAACTTACGCTTGGTGAAGTGGGAAACGGTGGCTTCCAAATTCAAGGGGCTGCACATGACGTACCATGGAATGACGACTCCGTGCTTCTCCGACGTTCCCAGAATCTGTTCGGCGAAGAGCTGAAAGAGAGGCTTCCCATTGATTGGACTGACCGCGAGTGTCCCTTTGGGCCCATCGTAGCCAAGGCGGGTTCCCTGACCTCCGGCTACGGTGAAAGCCGCGATCTTTCCTGCTCGCACAAGGCTCTCACCATGCTCAAACGCTTGTTCATATAGAATTTTTTGCTCTGAGTTCTCGGGGATTAGGGGAAAGTAGGAGGCTGGGCCATAGCTTTCGGGCAAACCGGTCTCGTCCTTCTTGAAAATGCATTCCATCAAAGCGGTTTCGAGTTCGTCCCAATCGAGCGTTTCGACTTGTTGCGAAAGATTGGAGTTGGTGGCCGCCAATTTCCTCATGCGGAGCTTATTTCTTTGGATGACTTCCATGCTTTTGATTTTTAAGTTCGAAAACCGAGACTGGCAATTTTCAATCGTCTGCGATTGCGTAACGAATACCTCCGGAATGAAGGATGTGACTCGCTCTTTCTCAAAAACCGCAGAAAGGGGGAACGGACTAGGAAAAAAGCGCAAGTTGTGGTTTGCCTTTGTGAGCTACGGTGAAGGGGCGAACCGTCGGGCTGTAAAGCACGTGATCCACGGGTATGCCCAATCCATGGGCAATCGTCGCATTGAAATCGGGTATGGTC
>Ga0163109_10002779_pt1 | contig 13490 bp, 12 predicted proteins | sample CRUFie1St13metaG_FD_108704 | JGI IMG/M metagenome (GOLD analysis project Ga0163109, IMG submission 108704) | Marine microbial communities from the Costa Rica Dome - CRUD Field 142mm St13 metaG | ecosystem: Environmental > Aquatic > Marine > Oceanic > Photic zone | place: Costa Rica: the Eastern... | reverse complement strand
GAATTGGTTTTGGATTTGATGTTGGAACACCCTTCAGAAAAAAAAGTTCGCAGACCGTGAACCTTTCTTTTGGTTTCCTGTTGATGGAGGTGTGAGTGCAAGTCATTCACGAGATCGTAAGGTGTTTTGATCCAGTTTTTGGAACAAAGGGCGGCCCGCGAAAGCGGGCCGTTTCCTTGCCCAACATTTTCATCCCCACCAATGAGCATCCCCTCTTTTGACCGTCCATTTGTCGTTCACTGGTTTCGCCGCGACCTCCGGTTGAAGGACAATCGCGCCCTGCATGGCGCCTTGACTTCGGGTCATCCCGTCCTTCCCCTCTTTGTGTTTGACAAAAACATCCTGGACAAGTTGGAAGCCGTAGACGACTCCCGAGTCACCTTTCTTCACGACCGCATCTGCGAGATGCAGCGAGAAATCCAAGCCATGGGTTCTTCCATGCTTGTCATCCACGGCGACCCCTTGAGCGTCATCGAACGTTTGGCCACGTCGGGCAACCTTCTCGGAGTGCACACCAACGAAGACTACGAGCCGTATGCCTTGGAGCGGGATGCGTCCGTTCACAAAAGCCTGACATCTCGGGGAATCGAATGGCACACCTACACGGACCACGTCATCCAAGCACCTGGCGAAGTCACCAAGCCCGACGGCACACCTTACACCGTCTTCACCCCTTTCAGTAAGCGTTGGCACCTCAATTTGACGGACGCCAACATGGCGCAAGCCCCATCCGAAGCACACTTGAACCACCTGCTTCAGTGGACGTCTGAGGACATTCCCTCGCTGACCTCCATGGGGTTTCGGCGAAGTGACATCGCCGCACCCGAAGCCGTGGTGTCACCCAAGACCTTGGTGGCATACGCCGACATGAGAGACATCCCTGCCGTGAAAGGAACGACCCGACTAAGTGTGCACCTGAGGTTTGGCACCATGAGCATTCGAGAAGCGGCCCGTCAGGGGTTCAAGCACAGTGAAAAATGGTTGACCGAGCTGATTTGGCGTGACTTCTATCAACACATCATGCATGCCTTTCCCCACAGCATGAAAGACGCGTTTCGCCCGCAATACGACAGCGTCCCTTGGAGACACGACGAGGCAGACTTTGCGCGATGGCAACAAGGCCAAACGGGCTATCCACTCGTCGATGCCGGCATGCGGGAATTGCTCGCCACCGGATTCATGCACAACCGTGTCCGCATGGTGGTGGCGTCCTTCTTCTGCAAGCACTTGCTTTTGGACTGGCGTTGGGGCGAGCGGCATTTCGCAGCCCACCTCCTCGACTTTGAGCTGGCAAGCAACGTCGGGGGTTGGCAATGGGCGGCAGGCTCGGGATGCGATGCGGCCCCCTATTTCCGGGTCTTCAACCCAACGTCTCAGCTTGAGAAGTTCGACCGCCAACACGAATACGTCAAGCGTTGGGTGCCGGAGTTTGGCACCTCGGCCTATCCCGAGCCCATGGTGGACCACAAAATGGCACGCCAAAGGGCCATTGACACCTACAAAATGGCGCTCTCCCAAGCGACTTGATTCCGTACATTTCCTTCATGAAGGATTTGTTGAACGGTCTGAAGGTGATCGACTTGTCCAGCGTGTTGGCGGGGCCCTTGACCGGCTCCTTTTTGGCCGAATGCGGGGCCAACGTGCTGAAAGTTGAGGCCCCTGGAGGCGACGTGACGCGAACATGGCGGGCCCAAGGCGAACCGACACAACGCACTTCGGCCTACTTCGCCTCTGCCAACACGGGAAAAGCCTTCGCCACGTGTGACCTCAAAGCTGACGAGGGCGTGGCTTGGCTGAGGGCACAGCTGCGCGATTGCGACGTCTTGATCCAAAACATGAAATGGCAGGACCTCGAACGCATGGGCCTGATGCCCGATCAACTTCAAACTCAGTTCCCTTCATTGGTGCACGTGAGGCTGATTGGCTATGAAACGGACGCCTCACGCTTGGCCTACGATGTGGTGGTGCAGGCAGAGACCGGTTTCATGTCCATGAATGGACATGCGGACCGGCCACCAGCCAAAATGCCCGTCGCGTTGATGGACGTCTTGGCCTCCCACCAAATGAGGGCCGCCGTATTGGGCGGCCTCTACCGTCGGGAGCGGACGGGAGAAGGTTGGTACGCCGAAGTCAGCTTGCTTGGTTCAGGATTGACGGCGCTCGCCAACCAGGGCACCAACGCACTGGTCAACGGCAACATTCCCCAGCGCTTGGGCTCCTCTCATCCCAACATTGCCCCCTACGGCGACTTGCTTCACTGCCAAGATGGACACATCGTGTTGGCCGTTGGCAGCGACAACCAATTCAAGGGACTGTGCGAAGTGCTCGGGCTTTCAGACATCGTCCAACGTCCAGAATTCTCAAACAATGCCGCACGTGTCGCTCACCGAGATGCCCTGATGCTGGAATTGAACAACGCCTCAAAGAATCGAACGCGGGACGACCTGCACCAAACACTTCACAAGGCCAAGGTGCCCGCAGGGGCCGTGCTCAACGTTGTGGAGGCCTTGAATCAACCCGAGATTGCCGAACGTTACGTCGTGAAAGAAGATGGCCTGCCGCGCCTAAAAACCAGCGCCATCGCTGTCGATGGGCACTGATTCTCAGAAGGGCACGCGAATGGCGTAACTCTTGCCCTCGGCCACATCCAGCTGGGTTCCACGCAACCAAGGATTGATGGCCTTCAATTCGCGAAGGGTCGTTCCCGTGGCGAGGGCAAACGAGGCCAAATTTGACACGGTCGTGTCCACCACCACTTCTTGGCACGTCAACGGGGCGTAGACATCGCTGCGTCCCAGGTGGAAGCCATACGCTTCTGGCGCCTCCATCACTTCTCTCAACGCCGCGAGCCGGTACACGTATCGGGCCGTTTCTGAGTTGAGATGCAAATCCCAGTACGTCGATACCTGCTGGGTGGACAAGGCTTCCGCAACCCCCGCCTGTCCCATGTTGTAAGACGCAGCCGCCAGTACCCAACTGCCAAATCGCGCATGGGCCTCGTGCAAGTAGGCGCACGCAGCTCGGGTGGCCTTCTCGACGTGGTAACGCTCGTCCACGTTTCCACTCACCTCCAAACCGTATTCCGGGGCCGTGCGCTTCATGAATTGCCAAAACCCTGCGGCACCGGCTGGACTGACAACCTGACTCAATCCACTTTCGATGACCGCGAGGTATTTGAAATCGGTTGGGATGCCCTCCTCTTCGAGAATGGGCTCAATGACGGGAAACCAACGGGCCGCGCGTTTCAAGTACAAAATGGTCGAACTGTGCCGGTAGGTGTTCACCACCAGTTCGCGGTCCAAGGCTTCGCGTACCCCAAATGTCTCCAACGGCATGGGCTCGCCAAACAACATCAAATCCCCAGGCATCGCTGGAGAAATGACCGGCGCATGGCGTTTGGCCAAATCGTCAAAGTCGGGAACCTTGCTGGCCACCGTTTCTGATCCCAACCACGCCGTGCCGCCAAGAACAAGGGTCAACACAGCTGCATTTTTCAACGTCACAAAAGGCAATCGAGGCATGGTTGCGAAGTTCACGCACGCCTTCACGCGCAAAGGCCCTCACTGGAATCCATTGCCAACACAGCATCGCGGATAAACCTCGTCTTCCCGGTGGGCCCTGAAGCCATCACACCATGAACGGAGAATCAAATGCGGCGAACCGCGCTGCCTCTTGGTCTTTGGGGCTCACAAGGGGCTGTTCCATGCCCCAGTCGATGCCCAGGTCTGGGTCGTTCCAAAGCAAGCCGCCCTCCGACTCTTTGTTGTAGAGCGCAGTGCACAGGTACTGGAAGACCGTGTCGTCCTCCAAGGCCAAAAAGCCATGCGCAAACCCAGGTGGCACGTAGAACTGCCAGCGGTTGTGCTCGGTCAGCAACGCAGCGTGGTGTTGGCCGTAGGTGGGACTCCCCTTCCGTACATCCACAGCGACGTCCAACACACTCCCACGCGACACCCGCACCAATTTCCCTTGCGCGTGCGGCGGCGCTTGAAAGTGAAGTCCCCGAAGCGTGCCCGCCATGGAACGGCTCTCGTTCGCCTGCACGAACTGCACGTGCCCTCCGACCACGTCGTCGAAGGCCTTCTGATTCCATGTTTCACAAAACGAGCCTCGGTCGTCCTCAAAACTCCGCGGCCGAACCAAAACAAGGCCGTCGATGGGCGTTGATTGGACCTCCATCAATCTTGATTCAGGAACACTTGATAGCTCAACCACAGCGACGAGAACGTCGTGATGAGCTGGGCCACTGGGGACACGTCGGTCAACACCTCGCGCATCCTCTGGGGGTTGGACTCCACGTAAATGATGTCATTGGCTTGCACGATGGTCCGGGACGCTTCGAGTCCCTCCACCGTGCTCAAGTCCATTTGGAACACCAGGTTGTCCTCCCCTTTTTGACGAATCAACTTGATTTGGCTCGAACGGCCCCGTTGACGGATTCCGCCAGCTTGGGCAAGCACCTCAATCACGGTGGTGTTTTGGTTTTGCAGCGTGATGACTGTCGCTTGGCCCGCCTCCCCTGGGAAGACCAAAACGCGGTTGTTCACCACTTGCAACAGCGCGTAGGGGTCCACGTATTCCGCCTCGTAGGCTTCCTCAATCACCCTTTCGGCTTCGTCCAAGGTCAACCCCGCCAGCATCACAGCACCCACCTCGGGAAGTTCCACCGTTCCGTCGAGTTCAACGCGGTAGGTGAACATGGCCCTTTGTTGTTGCTGCAAGAGGTTGGCGCCTTGGCTGGCCTCGGCTGAACCGGCAGTCATGGCGATCAAGCGTTGTCCGCGGTTGGAGAACAACTGCAATTGCAAACGGTCGTTGGGGGCGAGCCGGTAGGCCTCTTGTTTGGTTTCGCTCAACGGCGCAAACTCGTAATCGGACCCCGTGCGAAACATGAGGTCCTGGTTGACGGTGCATCCAGCCGCCATGGCGACACAACAAAGGGCAAATACCATTCTCCGCATGGGCGCAAGGTACGGCTATCTTCGCAGCGTGTTGAAGTCAAGCCGCCATCGTTTGCGCGCCATGGAACCGCGCGATGTGTCCCAACTCCATGCGTGGGAAAACGCGAGTGAAGATTGGTGGATGGGGGCAAGTGTTCAACCCATCAGCATGGAAGCCATGCAGCAATTCGCCACGGGTCAACACGATTTGTACCGCGACCGGCAGCTCCGTTGGATGCTCGACGCACTTCTTTCGGAAGGCGAATGGAACACGGTAGGTGCCGTGGACCTGTACGACTTTGACCCGCGTCAACGGCGTGCGGGGGTGGCCATTCACGTGGACCAGGACCATCGACGGCTCGGTCACGCTTTGGGAGGACTGCTGCTGCTGGCGCGGTACGCACAGCAACACCTCGATTTGGTGCAACTCTATGCCGAAGTCCCTGCAACCCATCTTGCCTCACAGGGGTTGTTCAACCGTGCTGGCTTTGTCGCCACGGGGACGCGCAACATGTGGGTCCGCAAACCTGACGGAACGTGGGACGATGTCGTGACCATGCAGCTCGTGTTCGACAATGACGCGGAACCTCCGAGACCATCACCATGAAGAAACCGTCCCTTTCGCGCACCATCTTGGCCACCCTGGGGCTCGTGCTCTTGACGGGCGGAGCGTTGGGTCGTGGCGCTTGGCTGCGTTGGATGTCCGGCACCTGGTCTGAAGACGCCATTGTGGTCGAACTCGTGCCAGGCCTCGACACTCCAGGACGATTGGCCGCCCTTGAACGGCAACTTCCCGAGGAAGGACGGCGCGTGATTGAGCACATTGAATTCCGTTCCTGGGAGGGCCGACTCAGCGCCGGACGCTATGTTTTTCCCGCCGGAGAATCCGTGAAAAGCAGCGCCGCACGGTTGGTCACAGGAAACCGTGAAGCTGTGCGTGTTGTCGTGCCCTCCGGCCGGGACCTCGGCCCCATCGCAGGCACCACAAGCCGACGCATCCATGCGGACAGCACCGAAGTTTTGGCCCTTCTGTCGGAAGACTCCATGTTGTGGCGCATTGTGCCCAACACCTATGAAATGTGGTGGGAGAGTGACGCCGGAGATGTGGCCCAGCGGCTCATTCGTGAGCACCGCATTTGGTGGAACGAAGACCGCACCGCTGCGGCAAGGGCTCAGGGCCTGACACCCGAGGAGGCGACCATCTTGGCGTCGATTGTTCAGGCCGAGACCGCCGTGCTTTCTGAGGCTCCTGTGGTGGCTGGACTGTATTTGAACCGTCTGAACAAGGGAATGGCGCTGCAAGCGGATCCCACCTTGATTTTTGCCTTGGGCGACCCCACCATTCGCAGGGTGTTGGACGTGCACAAAGAGATCGACTCTCCGTTCAACACCTACAAGTTCAAAGGACTGCCTCCGGGCCCCATCCGCGTGGTGGACCCCCGGTATTTGATGGCCGTGCTCCAACCGTCCATTCACAGTCATCTCTACATGTGCGCCAAGCCAGGTGGAGACGGCACGCATGATTTCGCCACGTCTTACCGCGAACATTTGCGCAACGCAAGGGCTTACCAATCCTGGTTGAACAAACAACGCATCTACCGTTGAATCCGTCAAAAGAATGGTGTTGCACCGCCCTCGGTGCCGTATTTCTATTGTGTTGGAGTGCCTTCGATGGCAACGCTCAAGTCACATTCAATTTGAGTGATCAGGTTGCCGTGGCGTATCGGGTTGACACGCCCCCCACCATCGATGGCACATTGAACGATGTGGCATGGCGCACGGACCCCAGCGCCACACAATTCACCCAGAACCGCCCCTTCCCCCGAAGCGCGCCCACCCACCGCACGGAGGTTTGGATTGCCTACGACGACGACAACCTCTACATCGGGGCCCAAATGCACGACACAGCGCCTGATTCCATTTTGCAGCAACTGAGCGTGCGCGACCGGGTGGACAACTCCGACGAATTTGGCATTTGGTTCAGCCCGTACAACGACGGCATCAACTCGGTGGGCTTCAGCACGACCCCGAGGGGTGCGTTGAACGATTTCATCATGAATGCCCAGGGCTCAGACGATGCGTGGAATGGCGTTTGGGAAGTTCAAAGCCAAATCCACGCCGGAGGCTGGTCCACCGAAATTCGCGTGCCGTGGAGTCAGTTCCGGATGCCCACGCTTCCAGAGGGTGTGGAACAGGAATGGGGCATGAACATTTGGCGCAACGTGAGGCGCTCTCGTGAAGAGACGGTCTGGAATGCCCTGGATCCCACCATGAACGGCATGGTCAACCAAGGTGGCGTGCTTCGTGGCATCCAGGGGGTTGACACCCCGCCACGCATTGCCCTGTTCCCCTACGTGAGCGGATATGCGACCACAGCTGTGGGTGAAGATGGAATGCGAGAATGGGCCACACCGGTCAATGGCGGCCTCGACGCCAAAGTGGGCATCGGCGACGCCTTCACCGTGGACATGACCCTGATTCCTGATTTTGGGCAAGTGGTGACGGACAACTTGGTGCTGAACCTCAGCCCCTACGAAGTTCGATTTGACGAGAACCGCCCGTTTTTCCTCGAAGGCACCGACCTCTTCAACAAGGGAGGGCTGTTTTACAGCCGACGGATTGGCTCGGAAGGACAACTCTTCAATGCGACCAAATGCAGCGGGCGGACGGCTTCAAGCACCGGGATTGGTGTGTTTCAGGCTTTTGCACGGGACACCACGGACGGTGGGAATGCCCTGACGTCGTACAATGTGACCGTTGCAGACCAAAACCTGCCCAACAATGGCTACATCACGTTGCTTAGCACCAACACCCTTCGGTCGGACGACGGCCGCGATGCCTACGTGCAAGGCACCGAATTCTCACTCCGCAACAAGGACAACAGTTGGTCACTCAGCGGAAATGCCGCGCGAAACACCATGGCCCAAGGCGACACGTCACAACACCAAGAAGGACATCGATGGGGCATGATCCTCGCCAAAACGTCAGGGCAATGGAGGGGCGAACTGGAACACTACCGAGAATCGGAAGACTACAACCCCAACGACCTGGGTTACCTAGCCGCACCCAACGAAATCGTGACTTCCGGCAACCTCAAGTACGGCATCTACACTCCGTTTGGTGCATTCAACCGCATGTGGTGGACGTTCAACAGTCGGTTGACGCACCTCTATGCCCCTCGGGAATACAGCGAAATCAGGTGGGGTGCAGAATGGTCGGCGGTCACCACCACCTTTTGGTACAACAAGTTTGAAGTTGAAGGACAACCAGTCAATGGTATGGACTGGTTTGCATCGCGTTTGGAGGCCATTCCTTTCGAGACCCCAAAGTGGACGTCAGCCGAATTCTTCACGTCCACCGATTACCGAAGAACCGTGGCCCTAGACGGATTCATCAAACGGCGGTGGCGTCCCGATGTTCCCGATTGGAATGAGTTCTTCTTGCGGCTCGCCCCGAGGTTTCGCTTCAGCGACAAGCTCAGTGCCGACTACGTCTGGAGTTGGCAGGTTCGTCACAACGAACGGGGGTGGGTGTCGCTCGAAACGGACGCGATGGGCAACCCCGTCAGCTTGTTTGGCCGTCGAGAAAACACGAGCCACACCCATGTGCTGAATGCCAGCTACATCTTCACCCCCACCAGCAGTTTGTCCGCCCGCATTCGGCATTACTGGAGCATTGTGGACTACGAGGAATTTTTTGAGTTGAATGCGGATGGGACGCTCAATGGAGACACGCCATTCAACGATTTGATGGACGAGACCAATGGGACTTCCTCAAGAGATTTGAATTACAATGCGTGGAGCGTGGACTTGGTTTGGCGTTGGATTTTCTCCCCCGGCAGCGAATTCAGCGTGGTGTGGAAAAACACATTGAACGAGCGAGGCTCGGCCCTTCCCGCGGGGTATTGGTCCAATTGGCGGGGCATGTTGGACGAGGGGTTCACCAACTCCATCTCTGTTCGTGCCTTGTACTTCATGGACTACAGCCTGCTCGAATCGCGGAAAAAGCGCGGATCCCTCGACTAAGGCCACAGGATCGTCCCAGACCAGACGGCGTCGTTTCCAACTTCGTCGGTGGCCTTCAAGACGAGTTCAACAGGCTCTCCAAGCGGGTGCATCCCATCACTCGCTTCGTACGTCGCCATGTTGCGCTTGGGGTCCCAAACCAGTCTGGCCCATTCTCCATTGACCCGAAGTTCCAAATCGTCCAGCCCAGAAAGCGTGTCCTCCACGTACCACACGGCGTTGCCATTGGACACGATTGGGGTGCCGCTGTAATAGGGAAGCACCCTTGGCGGAACGGTGTCCAATTCAAGGGACCACTCCCCTCCTCGGGTCAAGTCCAGCTCAACCCTTCCATGCTCGATGACGGCTTTCGCCGTGGCGTCCACCTCGCCTTTCTCATCCCTCAAGACCGCCACCCAATTGTCGGCGGACGCGGCGTCCTCGGGAAGCACAGACCATCCCGCCTGCCACGAAGCTGCGGAAGCCATCATGGCCCATGACACGTGCATTGGTTTCCGATACGGCACGGCCTGGGGATGCAATGTTCCGCCCATTTCGTCAGACTTGGCGGTCCATCCGACCGAGGTGGGTTCGAAAAAGGTGCCCTCAGGCCAAGACAACGACACCCTTTCGTTGGACCACGCGCCTGCCTCTGTGGGCAAAGCCTCGACAGTACGGTCCGTCCAGTCCAATTCCACGGGCGTCCAGCCAGACGATGCCGCACTTGGGTCCCCCACCAAGGTCACCTCGCGGACCGTTTCATTGCCCGCCGCATCGGTGGCGCGAACCCGCAACGACGCAACTTCTCCACTCTCCAGTCGAATCCAACCGTCGTCTGCTGGCGTCCCATAAATCGCAAGCCGGTTGGTTGGCAACCGATGCAACCGATGCACTTGGTCCCGTTGGGATTGCCAAATGGGGTACAACGCATGCGCATTCATGTCTTTGTTCACCCCAAAGTCAAGCTCTGTCCACGAGGCAGAATATCTGAGTGCAAGTTCACCATTGCCCCTGGTGGCCTTGGCCTCCAGAGTCCGCAGTCCACATACGTTGGGCGCACCGTCAAGCAAATCGTATCCCTCCACGGAAAGCCGAACCTGCGTGGGGACCCGCAACGTGTCTCCTGCTGTCCATGTCCAAGTGCGCAAGGCCTCGGTCGTTTCCAACCACAGCGCGGGAAGCACAGGGGGCCGGGAATCTGTTTTGGCCACCCAACCGTCCAATGGGTTCAGTGGGTGCTGGTTCGCCGTGTTTCGGATTTCAAAATGAAGGTGTGGACCTCCACTGCTCCCTGAATTTCCACTCCATCCCAACGTGTCGCCGGCGCGAAACTCAAGCCCCTCAGAAAGGGATGGGCGTGCGTCCAACCCCAAACTTCGCCCGGCGTAGGTCCGCTCCACGGCCCACCGTTGGATGCGAGGTTCAAACCGCTGCAGATGGGCGTACACCGTGGTGATGCCGGCAGGCCCTTCGAGGTACAAGGCGTTGCCATACCCCCAAGGCGACATCTTCACCCTGGCAATGCGGCCATCGGTGGCCGCCACAACCACGAGTCCCTCACGTCCCTCCGTCTTGAAATCGAGGCCTGTGTGAAAGTGGTTGCCCCTCAACTCCCCGAAGTTTCCACTCAGGCGAGGGGCAATGTGCAACGGATCGGACCAAGCATGTTCCTGTTTGAATTGATCGGAACGGGCGTTCTTCTGCGCCATTAGTCTTCCTGTTCCAGTTGAAACAAAAAAACACAACGTGCTGAAAAACAAAATTTTCCAAAAACCCAAGTCCATCAAAACTCCACAAGTCAATGGCTTTGCGGCTTGGGGAAGAATTGCAATGGGCATGGTGCAAAACTACACGCGCCTGACCCTAGCTTGTTGCCCTTCATCGCCTACTTTTGTTTGCAAGCTGGAACCATGTCTTCCCCTCAAAATCAAATCTCTTCTCTGACCGATGCGGTGGGCCGTCTGATTGACGCGTACACCTCGATGAAAGCGCGCAACCGCGAGTTGCAAGAGAAGCTTGATGCTGCCGAAGAGGCGTTGATTGAGGCAAGACAGGCCAACAGCCACAACCACAACACTTCAACCCCAACGCCCGCCGCCCCAGCCTTGTCTGCGTCGGAACTGGATGCTTTGGTGGAAGAAATTGACTCTTGCATCGCCCTTCTCAAAACCTGAGAAACAACACCATGGAAACACTCGACGTAAGCCTCGGAGGACGTTCTTATCCCCTCACCCTCTCTCCCGAAGAGGTGAGCGTGGTGCGTGCCGCAGCCGAAGCCGTCGAGGCGCAGATTGCCCAACTCAAGGCGCAATATGCCATTTCAGACCGCATCGATTTGATGGCCATGGCCGCATTGCAAATTGCCGTTCAAGCCCAATCTGGAGCGACGCCCTCGGCCCCTGCCGCGGCACCCGCGTCTGACTGGCCCCAGGAGCAAGTCGAAGATCTTCTGCAAAGGATTCAATCCGCACTCGATGGCTGAGCCCAAGGGCCCAACCTAGCACACTATGAACCCCATCATCGCCGCAGCCGCCGGACTCCTTTTGGGAGGAGGCGCAGGCTACATTTTGTTCTTGCGCGTTTTGACTGGCAAAGCGAAAAGCATGATTCGCGAAGCCGAATTGCGAGGAGAAGCCATCAAGGAAAAGAAGATCCTGCAGGCCAAGGAAAAATTCATCGAACTCAAGGAGAAGAACGCGAACCAGAGGAAAGACTTGGACCGCAAACTCAACGAGCGCGAAGACAAAATCAAGCGCACCGAGTCGAACCTGCAACGGACCATTGACCAAAACAAAAATGCCGAGCGTCAGCTCAAGAAAGACCAAGAGAAGCTCGAGCAACGGCTGAATGCCCTTGAAAAGCGCCAGAAAGACCTCGACGCAGACCACAGCAAGGCCATTGAAGCGCTTGAAAAACTCAGCGGCATGACGGCCGACGATGCGAAAGCCGCCATGGTTGAGCAAATCAAGTCGGAGGCCAAGGCCATGGCTGCATCCCAGGCCCAAGACATCATCGACGAAGCCAAAGAGCGCGCGAATTCGGAGGCCAAGAAAATCGTCATCCAAACGATTCAGCGCGTGGCCACTGAACACAGCGTCGAGAACAGCGTGTCCGTCTTCCAAATCAAGAACGACGATGTGAAAGGACGCATCATTGGTCGTGAGGGACGGAACATCCGCGCCCTCGAGGCCGCCACCGGGGTTGAATTCATCGTTGACGACACGCCTGAAGCCATCATCTTGAGTTGCTTCGACCCCGTGCGCCGTGAGATCGCCCGCCTGTCGTTGCACCAATTGGTCACCGACGGACGCATTCACCCTGCCCGTATTGAAGAGGTTGTGACCAAGGTGACCAAGAAGATCGAAGAGGAAATCGCAGAAACGGGAAAACGCACGGTGATTGACTTGGGCATCCACAACATGAAAGGCGAACTCGTGCGGATGGTCGGCAGAATGAAGTACAGGTCTTCCTACGGCCAAAACCTCCTGCAGCACAGCCGCGAAGTCGCCAACTTGTGCGCCACAATGGCGGCGGAACTGGGCCTTGACGCCAAAGCCGCCAAACGTGCAGGCCTTCTCCACGACATCGGCAAGGTCAGCGACGAGGAAAGCGAATTGCCACACGCGCTTTTGGGCATGAAGATTGCCGAAAAAGCAGGCGAGCGTGGCGACGTGCTCAATGCCATCGGGGCGCACCATGACGAAATCGAAATGACCTCCCTCCTGTCTCCCATCATCCAGGTGTGTGACGCCATCAGTGGCGCCCGACCAGGGGCGCGACGCGAAATGGTGGAAGCGTACATCCAACGTTTGCGGGACCTCGAAAACCTCGCCTTGGAGTACCCAGGGGTGACCAAGTCCTACGCCATCCAAGCAGGACGCGAACTGCGTGTCATGGTGGAAAGCGACCAGGTGAGCGACGATCAAGCGGACCAGTTGTCGTTCGACATCAGCCAGCGGATCATGAACGAAATGACGTACCCGGGCCAGGTGAAAATCACCGTGATCCGTGAACGTCGTGCGGTAAGCATCGCCCGCTGATGGCAGCTGAAGGCCGCACGCCTTCATGGGGGGCTTCGCTCAGTTGGCAGAGCCTCAACGTCCTCTTGCAGGTCGCCCTGCAACTCATTTACATCCGCATTTTGGCGGGCCTTCTCACAGAAGAGGACTTTGGCGTCATGGCCATTGCGCTCATCGTTGTGGGGGTCGTCGAAATTTTCGCCCAAGTCGGGATTGGCCCTTCGGTTGTGCAATACGCCGACCTTGAGTCCCAACACATCTCATCTGCGTGGTGGTTCAGTGCCGCGCTCGGCCTGCTGTTCTTTGGCGGCATGTTCATTGCCGCACCGGAGATTGGCCACCACTATGGCGAACCCATTTTGCGTCCGGTGTTGCGCTGGATCTCCTTGAGCTTTGTCATTTCTGGATTCAGTGTGGTGTCGAGAAGTCTGCTTATCAGGGAAATGAATTTCAAAGCCCTGACCGCGTGTGCACTCGCAGGCATGGTGGTGGGCAATCTTGGCGTGGGACTGGCCATGGCGTACAAT
>Ga0163109_10002778_pt1 | contig 13494 bp, 12 predicted proteins | sample CRUFie1St13metaG_FD_108704 | JGI IMG/M metagenome (GOLD analysis project Ga0163109, IMG submission 108704) | Marine microbial communities from the Costa Rica Dome - CRUD Field 142mm St13 metaG | ecosystem: Environmental > Aquatic > Marine > Oceanic > Photic zone | place: Costa Rica: the Eastern... | reverse complement strand
CCAGCATCTTTACTGGTTAATGTTATTTCTAAAAGGTTAGATATTAATACAGCATCCTCAAAAAAACATTCAAAAAAATCTCCCAATCTATACAGTAACAACCTATCTTTATTTTCTTCTTTTAGAGTGACATAATGCTTCATTACAGGAGTTAATTTCAGTTTGGAAACTGTTTTGTAACTATAAGATTCTTCATTGATGCAAACGTTTTTATTATTTGAAATTAAATCAGTCTTGAATTTATTTATTAAATTAATCGAATTTTTTCTTTGTCTAGGTCTTTTTTTCGACTCTTTTTTTAAATCTTCCCAAGATAAATCTTCTGGAATTTTTGTTACTTCTTTTCGCTCATTGTTTTCATTATCAATAGCGAATAAATTCTTTTGAATTAACGTATCTTCTCTCATACTTTTTTAATTCCTAAATAGATATTAGGTAAAAAATTTTTTTTTGCATCCAACGTACCTAAAAGTATGTAAATTTTCTCTAAAAATAATCATTTTCATGAGATTATAGTACTTATAATAATCTGAAACTCAAGACTGAATTATGCAGGCTGTTAACTTTTTCTTTGTAAATGCTCTATTATTTGCTTCTTTAATCGCTGTAGTAGGTGTACCTGTTTTATATGTAACTCAACCTTCTACTGAGGAAGGACAGCGAGAAAGTAGGAGAAAAATTTACTCTATTGCTGCTGTATGGGTTGTTTTGGTTTTCGTTACAGGAATTGTTTCTTCATTAGTTTGAACTTGATACCTTTTCGTGAGAGTCTATTAATATACCGAAGTAAAACTTAATGGCTATTTTTGAGGGGTCTTTTACAAATGCATCTACTTTAAAAGTAGGAATTGTAATAGCAAGATTTAATGATTTAATCACCAATAAAGTTCTATCTGGCTGTCTTGATTGTCTAAAAAGGCATGGTTTAGATACTACTGAATTAAGTAATCAAGTAGATATAGTTTGGGTACCTGGTTCATTCGAATTGCCAATTGCAGCTAAAACCATCATCAAAAAAAAGAGTTATGACGTTGTTATTGCTCTTGGAGCTGTGATCCGTGGTGAAACCTCTCACTATGATGTAGTTATATCTGAAGCGAGCAAAGGTATTTCACAAGTTTCAAATGAGAATAATGTTCCAATTATTTTTGGGGTTCTAACTACTGATACTATGCAACAGGCATTAGAAAGAGCAGGGATTAAGAATAATCTTGGTTGGAATTATGCTCTGCAAGCAATTGAAATGGGATCTTTAATTAAAAATCTAAAATAGTTGAAAAAAATTAATTATTTCTATCATTGATCCCTTCTTTGAGATAAGATGAATTATATTCTGCGGATGTAGCTCAGTGGTAGAGCATCTCCTTGCCAAGGAGAATGTCGAGAGTTCGAATCTCTTCATCCGCTTTTAATTTTTGCATTTTTTAAAATTGCTATATAAAGAAATTTTGTAATGACAAGGTTAATTTCCATAGAAGATTTAAAGGGACTATTTACTAAACCTTATGGTGCAGATGCACCAACAAAAGAAAAATGGGCTGAATTTTACGATGAGAATGTTATTTTTGTAGATCCAACGCAGGAAACAGAGGGATTAGATTGTTATGTGAAAGCTCAAGAAAAACTCGTTAAAAGATGCGATGATGTTTTTTTAGAGACTCATGCGATCTCAATAACTGAAAATTATGGATTCGTTGAGTGGACGATGGGTTTAAAAATTATGGGAAAAGAATTTATTTACCCTGGAACTACTCGTTTATTATTCGGCGAAAATGGATTAATTACAGAGCATAGAGATTATTTTGATTTTTGTGGTCCAACTTTTGGACCTGTTCCAATTTTAGGGCCTTTTATAAGGTGGCTTTACAGCAAATTTGTATCTTAATTTTTCCAGTGAAAATGTGTTTTATATTTCACGAACTAATAAATTCTGAGACTTTACTTCCTTAAAATCGAACTGAGAATAGAATAATTTTTTATTTGTGGTCATTAGATATAATTTTTTTGTATTTTTGATTTTTTCAGAAGATAAGAGATTGTTGATAATTAATGAGCCAAAACCTTTGCCTTGGTGATTTTGATCTATTACGATATCCCACAGAACCCCCCGGTAAATCCCATCTGTTAAGGCTCTGCCAAAACCAACTATTTTATTCCCTATCCAAAGACTTACTATAACGTCACTATTTGCAAGACATTTTTTTAGATCACTCATTGTTCTATTTTTTGCCCAGAACGCATTAGAGTCTAGAAATTTTTGAAGCTTATTTAACCCATTGGTTGGTGTTAGATTAGGACCTAATCCAAAAAATCTTAATCCCATAGCTCCTTTGGAATGGTTGATTAGAGATATTTCATCCATTTTTTAAAAAGTTTAGAAAAATTAAAAGACCTAGGTTTCTTTATGATTTCAATTTAAACACCTTAGTCGATCATTTCTATAAAATGAAGAGTTATCATTTTTCTTCATTCTGTTGTAACGCACTAATTTATAATGTTTGTAATAGGATGAATTTCTAAAGGACTGTTACTTATGCTAAAACTTTTGTTTGGAGATCCGAATACACGAAAGTTAAAGCGCTATCAACCAATAGTGGAAGAGATATCTTTTTTAGAAGATGAAATTTCTAAATTAACTGATGATGAGTTGAGAAAAGAAACCCATTATCTTAAATCAAAAATATCATCAGAACTGGATACTAAGAAACAAAAAGAACTTCTAGACGAATTTCTTCCTAAAGCCTTTGCAATTGTCAGAGAGGCAAGTAAAAGAGTCCTCGATATGAGACATTTTGATGTTCAGCTGATAGGAGGAATCGTTTTACATGAGTGTCAAATTGCTGAGATGAAGACAGGTGAAGGGAAAACTCTTGTCGCGACATTACCTTGTTATTTAAATGCTTTAACTGGAAAAGGGGTTCATGTTGTTACCGTAAATGATTATTTAGCTAGGAGAGATGCTGAATGGATGGGACAAGTTCATCGTTTTTTAGGTTTATCAGTTGGCCTGATTCAGCAAGATATGAGCCCAGTTGAAAGAAAGAAAAATTACGACTGTGATATAACTTATGCAACAAATTCCGAATTAGGATTTGATTACTTAAGAGATAATATGGCTACCGATATTAATGAGGTAGTGCAGAGAAAATTTAATTACTGTGTAATTGATGAGGTTGATTCAATACTCATTGATGAAGCTAGAACACCTTTAATCATTTCTGGTCAAATTGAAAGACCCCAAGAAAAATACCAAAAAGCTTCAGAATTAGCTTTCGCATTGGTTAAAGCAAAAGAAATAAGTAAAGATGGTGTTGATCCTGAAGGCGATTACGAAGTGGATGAAAAGCAGAGGAGTTGTATCTTAACTGATCAAGGTTTCGCTAAATGTGAGGAATATTTGGCGATAAATGATTTATATAATCCTGAAGATCCTTGGGCTCACTACATAACCAATGCTTTAAAAGCCAAGGAATTATTTATCAGAGACGTAAACTATATTATAAAAAATGATGAGGCTGTTATAGTTGATGAATTTACAGGTAGGGTCATGCCTGGAAGGCGTTGGAGTGATGGGCAACATCAGGCAATAGAAGCAAAAGAGAATCTTAAAATTCAGCCTGAGACTCAAACATTAGCATCTATTACTTATCAGAACTTTTTCCTTTTATATCCTGGTCTTGCAGGTATGACAGGAACTGCAAAAACCGAAGAAGTTGAATTTGAAAAAACTTATAAGTTAGAGTCAACAGTAATACCGACTAATCAAATAAGGAAAAGACAAGACTGGTCTGATCAAGTATTTAAGACTGAGATAGGTAAATGGAAAGCAGTGGCTAAAGAAACTGCAACAATTCATAGAGATGGTAGACCTGTTTTGGTTGGAACGACAAGTGTTGAAAAAAGTGAATTATTAAGTTCACTCTTATCCGAAGAAAAAATTCCCCATAATTTATTAAATGCCAAGCCAGAGAATGTAGAGCGCGAGGCGGAAATTGTCGCTCAGGCCGGGAGGGCAGGTGCTGTTACTATTGCAACAAATATGGCTGGTAGGGGCACAGATATAATTCTTGGCGGTAACAGTGACTATATGGCAAGACTTAAATTGAAAGAGATTTTAATTCCTTTATTAGTAAAGCCAGATAATGAACATAAGCCACCAATTCCTAAACAAAGAAGTTCAAAAGCTAAGAGTGGTTTTTCTTCAAAAGGCGGCTCAAATTTGAAAAAGAAAATTCAAAACTCTTCAACAAATCTTTTCCCTTGCATACTTAATGAAGAAACAGAAAATAAACTTTCTCTATTATCTAATGAACTTGTTAAAAATTGGGGAGATAGGCAACTTTCTGTTTTGGAGCTGGATGACAGGATAGCTACTGCTGCAGAAAAAGCTCCAACCGATGATAAATCGATAAGACTTTTAAGAGAATCTTTATCAGATGTAAAAAAAGAATATGAAAAAGTTCTGATTTATGAAGAAAAGAAAGTTAGAGAAGCTGGAGGTTTGCATGTCATAGGCACTGAGAGACATGAATCAAGAAGAGTCGATAATCAACTTAGGGGTAGAGCTGGAAGACAAGGTGATCTCGGAAGTACAAGATTCTTTTTATCCCTAGAAGACAATCTACTAAGGATTTTTGGAGGCGACAGAGTAGCAAATCTTATGAATGCATTTAGGGTTGATGAAGATATGCCCATCGAGTCAGGAATGCTTACAAGATCTTTAGAAGGCGCTCAAAAGAAAGTAGAGACTTATTATTACGATATTAGAAAGCAGGTATTTGAATATGATGAGGTAATGAATAATCAAAGAAAAGCGGTTTATGGCGAAAGACTAAGAGTCTTACAAGGAATAGATTTAAAGAGGCAAGTCATAGGATATGGAGAAAGAACAATGAATGAAATTGTAGAGGCTTATATTAATCCTGATCTTCCTCCTGAGGAATGGAATATTGATCAATTAATTTCTAAAGTCAAAGAGTTTATATATTTATTAGATGATCTTAAAGCCGATGATGTTAATTTACTTTCAATAGAAGAATTAAAAAACTATCTTCAAGAACAGTTGCGAATAGCTTATGATTTAAAGGAATCCCAAATAGAAAAGATTCGCCCTGGATTAATGCGAGACGCTGAAAGATTTTTCATTTTGCAGCAAATTGATAACTTATGGCGAGAACATCTTCAAGCCATGGATTCTTTAAGGGAATCAGTCGGCCTTAGAGGTTATGGACAAAAAGATCCCTTAATCGAATATAAAAATGAAGGATATGATATGTTTCTTGAAATGATGACTAACATGAGACGAAATGTGATTTATTCGATGTTTATGTTTCAACCTAAAACTGATATTGATGCCAAAAGTTAAATCAAGATTCAATCATCTCCAAGGAATTCTATAATTTCTTTGTCTTTAAGATTTTGAGCATTACCAAGTTTTGAAATATCAATAGATTCTGAGTTAGCAAGACATTGCAGAGTTTTTTGTAATTTAAGAATTTCATTTTCAAGTAAGTCAATTCTATCCATTAAATTTTTAATCACATTTGCTTCTGCATCTGGTAATGCAGAGTGAGCTAATGGATTCACTTTAACCCCACTTTGATGCACCACTCTTCCTGGAACTCCAACCACAGTACTGTTGCCTTCTACATTACGAACCACTACCGAACCTGCACCGATACGGGTATTAGATCCTATATGGATGGATCCAAGAACTTTTGCGCCTGCTCCTACGACAACATTTTCCATTAATGTTGGGTGCCTTTTCCCGTGACTTTTGCCAGTACCTCCTAATGTTACTCCCTGATAGAGTAGACAATTGTTTCCTATTTCAGCTGTTTCACCAATGACAACTCCCATTCCATGATCTATAAAAACCCTCTTACCAATTTTGGCTCCAGGATGTATCTCAATACCTGTCACGAGCCGATTCAGATGGCTTAATAAGCGTGGAATTAAGGGAATTTTTTTTTGCCATAATTTATGCGTAAATCTATGAATAACTATTGATTGGAATCCTGGGTAGCAAAGAAAAATCTCGAAAATACCTCTAGCAGCAGGATCTCTCTCTTTTATAATTTCAATATCTGATTTAATAGTTTTAAGCATCATGATCTAATTAATAATTCCAATTTCTTTTTTTAATTGATTTATTGTTTCGATACTCAAGTAATTTTTGGCGCATATTATTTGAGGTAATCTCATAAGCTGAGAACGATTTTTTAATAATGTGTTTTCTACAACCCCTAAACTAGGGCCGTCGCAGACTATTTTGTTTGAAGCCTTTAAGAGTGCTAGTAATCTACTATTATTGTCTGAGATTGCTGTCATAATCATTAATTCACTACCTCGCATGCTGTGTATAATAACTTCGGCTGCTCTCAACAAGCCAGGACTAATACTAACAATACCCACACAACTTCCAGTATTTAATTCCTTGATAATTTTCAATTCCTTCTGAAAGTCGCTTAAGTCAACTGCAATTGCTCGAACCCCATGTTGTTTGGCAACTTTTTCTAAAGGCTGGAAAAAATATCTGCTTGTAACAATAGTACCATTATTGGAATTACTCAAAACTTTTTCTAATTCTTCTATAGGAACAACTTCAACTGGTACATTAACCATTGGAGAGAGGTCTTCAGCTATTAGCATAGAAGCGCCTATATCTTCTCTAGGAGTGCTAACTATAATTCTTGCTCCACATTTAATACGCCAATCAATTTCGTTGGTTAATATTTCCCTTGATTCTTGTAAGGTGCAGCCAAGATTTATGAAATTATCAATAGCCCTTTTTGCTTCTTGATCTGGTGGTTTGGTTGTTTTGTTTTTTGAGAAAACTGATTTTTTAATGTTTCTTTTTGTCAAATTATCTCTTACATAGATACCTGATCCAGCAATTGCTTCTACAACTCCATCTATTTCAAGTTGTCTGTAAACTTTACTTATAGTATTACGGTGAAGTCCAGTCTGCATTGCAAGCTGTCTTGTACTGGGTAGTCTGTGACCGGGAGGATAATGTCTTGCGGCTATTGCAAAGCAAATTTGATTATATAGTTGTGTAGATGCTGGAATATCACTTTCTTGTTGGATATGGAATCGCACTTTCTAAGAATCCTTATTACTGAATTATTGTGAATAGTGACACTTTAACATTTGTCATTGTTTTTCGATATCCTTTTCTTACTCTGTATCTTTTTTAATTAGCGGAGTTTTTCTAGGGCTTAAAAACATAATCATGTTTCGCCCTTCTCTTTTTGGCTTTTGTTGTACTTCTGATTGCTCTTCTAGATCAGTAGCCATTTTTAAAAGAAGAGTTTCAGCTAAATTGGAGTGTTGAATTTCTCTTCCCCTGAAAATTACAGTACATTTTACTTTATCTCCTGATTTTAAAAATTTCGTAGCTTGGCCGATTCGTACGTCATAATCATGCTTATCAATTTTGTATCTCATTTTTACTTCTTTAACTTCTGTTTGATGAGACTTTTTTCTGGCTTCTTTAGCTTTCTTCTCTTGTTCAAATTTATATTTGCCGTAATCCATGATTCTACAAACCGGTGGACTTGCTTTTTCGCTAACCAAAACTAAATCAAGTTCTCTTTGAGAGGCAATTTCTAATGCTTTCAATCTATCTATTACACCTAATTGTTTTCCATCTGAATCAACGACTCTCAATTGAGGATATTTTATTCTCTCATTAATATTTGGAAGCTCTCTTACAGGAGCGCGGCGGTCAAAGCGTGGGCGTGGTGGCATTCAGTTTACTTAATTAAGTTGATTGGATAGTGAACAAAATTTACAATTTTTTTTAAGTTAGCCTAAAAAAGATTCTATCTTAATTATTGCATCTTTTAGTAGGTTTTTGTTATTCAGCCATATAGGATTATTTTTTTTGCGAAACCATGTTCTCTGCCTTTTGGCAAATTGAATTGTTTTTGTAGTAGTTAACTCAATAGCTTTATCAATAGTTAAATGGTTATTTAAAAGTTCCTTAGCTTCACGGTAACCGATGGTTTTTAATATTGGTAAATCAGACCCATATAAAGCAATAAGGTGTTTAGTCTCTTCAATAATTCCGGAAAAAAACATATTTTTTGTTCTTTGTAAAATCCTTTCTTTTAAATCACTTCGATCTAATCCAAGCTCTATTATTTTCCAATTAGGTGGTTTTTGACCTTTTTGTATTGACAAAGGTTTTCCTGTTAAGTAAAAAACCTCTAAAGCCCTTATTGTTCTAATTTGATCAGAAGAACTGATTTTTTTTGTTGATATTGGATCACAATTTTTCAAAAGCTCCCAACATTCTCTCTGACCAAGTTCTTCTAATTGTCCTCTTAAATTATTTTGAGGTGGGACATTTGGCAAAAAAAACCCTTTGATTATTGAGTTCATATACAAACCGCTTCCTCCTACAAGAAAAGGTAAATTATTATTTTTAATTTCTTTATTAATTGATTTTTGAGCAATTTCTTGAAACTGTTTTACATTTATTGGATAAATAGGTTCTTCAATATCTATTAAAAAATGCTTTATTTTTTTTTGTTGATTCTTAGATGGTTTTGCTGTTCCAATATCCATAAACTTGTATATTTGTCGTGAGTCGATATTGTGTATATGAGTTTTAAAATGTTCAGCAATTTCGATGGCTAATTCCGTTTTACCACTTGCTGTGGGTCCAATTAAAACTATTACGTGAGGTGGGTAAGAAGACATATCAATTTCTGAAGAAAAATCTATTAGTTATATAATTAAAGTAATTAAATTTTTCATAGACTTCGAGCCTTTCTCTTTTGGCGGTGGTAAGTTAAATGAAAGAACTTTTAAAAATAAAAATTTAAAAGTTTAACGTTTTTTTTTTATATTAAATGAGTGAGGACAAAAGATCTAATATAATCTCAAATGATTATGGTGCGGAACAGATTCAGGTTTTAGAAGGCTTAGAACCAGTTCGTAAACGCCCGGGGATGTATATAGGCTCTACAGGTCCAAGAGGCTTGCATCATTTAGTATATGAGGTTGTCGATAACTCAGTTGATGAAGCGCTTGCAGGGCATTGTGATCATATAGAAATAGTTCTTCGAGAGGATGGATCTGCTCTAATATCTGATAATGGACGTGGTATTCCAACAGATATTCATCCAAGGACGGGGAAAAGTGCATTAGAAACTGTACTAACTGTTCTTCATGCAGGAGGTAAATTTGGAAGTGGCGGTTATAAAGTTTCTGGCGGATTGCATGGAGTAGGAATTTCTGTAGTTAATGCTTTAAGCGAATGGGTCAATGTGACTGTTTATAGAGATGGAAGCGAGTATAATCAAAGATTTGAAAAAGGTGTTTCAAAGGGTGAGTTGCAAACTAAAAAGCAGTCTGTAAAACCTTTAAAAAAAGGAACTACTATTTGTTTTAAACCTGATAAAACCATTTTTTCTGGAGGAATTGAATTTGAATTTGCTCTTCTTTCTTCTAGGTTAAGAGAACTAGCTTATCTTAATGGCGGTGTAAAAATTGTTTTTAGAGATGAGAGAAATGAATTATCAGATGGTTCTTTTAAAGAAGAAATTTATTTATATCAAGGAGGTATTAAGGAATATGTTGAATATATGAATGCAGCAAAGGAGTCTATTCATCCTGAAATAATTTATGTTGACTCACAGAAAGAAAACGTTTACGTAGAGGCAGCTATGCAGTGGTGTTCAGATGTATATTCAGATAATATTTTGGGTTTTGCAAATAATATTAGAACTATTGATGGAGGTACACATATTGAAGGATTAAAAACTGTTTTGACAAGAACTTTCAATAATCTTGCAAAAAAGAGAGGCAAAAGAAAAGATATTGAAAAAAATTTAGCTGGCGAAAATATTAGAGAGGGCTTGACTGTAGTCTTGTCTGTAAAAGTTCCAGATCCTGAATTTGAAGGACAAACAAAAACAAAATTAGGGAATACTGAGGTAAGAGGAATTGTTGATTCTCTTATTGGGGAGGCCCTCACAAAATTTATGGAATTCAATCCTGGAATTTTGGACTTGATTCTTGAAAAAGCAATTCAATCTTTTAATGCAGCAGAAGCTGCAAGAAGGGCTAGAGAATTAGTCAGAAGAAAAAGTGTTCTTGAAAGTTCAACACTGCCAGGTAAATTAGCAGATTGTAGTTCTAGAGATCCTTCAGAATCAGAAATTTATATTGTTGAGGGAGATTCTGCAGGAGGCTCTGCTAAACAAGGGAGAGATAGAAATTTTCAGGCTATTTTGCCACTCAGAGGTAAGATTCTTAATATAGAAAAAACCGATGATACAAAAATATATAAAAATACAGAAATCCAGTCATTAATCACGGCCTTAGGGTTAGGAATAAAGGGAGAGGAGTTCGATGTTAGTTCTTTGAGATATCACAGAGTTGTAATTATGACAGATGCTGATGTTGATGGGGCTCATATTAGGACTTTATTATTGACATTTTTTTATAGGTATCAACGAGAACTTGTTGAGAGAGGTTTTATATACATTGCTTGTCCTCCCCTGTATAAAGTTGAAAGAGGTAAGAATCATAAATACTGTTATAACGAGAATCAATTAAAGGATACAATTTCAGGTTTTGGAGAAAATGCGAATTATAATATACAAAGATTTAAGGGATTAGGTGAGATGATGCCAAAACAATTGTGGGATACAACGATGAATCCTCAAACTAGGATGATGAAAAGGGTTGAGATTGAAGATGCACTTGAAGCAGACAGAATCTTTAATATCTTAATGGGAGATAAAGTTGCTCCAAGAAGAGAGTTTATTGAAACTCATAGCAGCAACTTAGATCTGGCAACTTTGGATATATGATTAAAAATCTCCTTAAGAATTTTTGCTTAATTATTTTTGCGTTAATTGCTCCAATTACATTACCTGCTGGTGGAATTCAAAAAAGTTTAAATCAAAATCAGGTTGATAATAATACAAGAGAAATTTTATTGACCTCAAATACTTCTCTTTATACTTTTCCTGAAAAAAATGCTAAAAAATTATTAGCTCTTGATGTAGGAACAACTTTATCAGTTTTGCGTAATTGGAAAGTAAATCAAAGTGAAATTTGGGTGAGGGTAGAATTAGCTTCTAATAAATTGTTAGATGATCCTAATAAGGTTACAAAAGGCTGGATAAAAATGTAAATTTTGGACATATTATCAATTTTTATTATTTTATTTGGGAGTGCTTTTGGATTGATACTGAGAATATTGATACAAAATAATTTAAAAATTAATATTGGTTCTAATATTCAAAACACATCAATAATAAATTTTATATCATCATTCTTTTTAGGAATTTTTGTCGCATTAAATTTTATTAATAACCATATATTATTGTTATTTTATATAGGTTTTTTAGGATGTTTTAGTACATTTTCTTCTTTTATCTATCAACTATTTATTCTTTTCAAAAAGAGGAAATTCTTAAGATTGTTTTTTCACTACATCGAAGTAATATTGTTTTCATTTCTTTTCTTTTATTTAGGTTACTATCTTACTAAAATTTTTTAAATTGAAATTAAAAAGTCTTATCAATATGCTTTTAGCTTGTTATCTTGGGACTTTTTTAAGATTATTTATAGATAATAACTTTATTATTTCAATAATCGGATCATTTTTAGTTGGGTTTATCATTAATAAAAGTTTAAGTTACTCAAGTAAAAATTTGCTATTGAGTGGTTTCTTTTCTTGCTTTACATCATTTAGTGGATTTGTATATTTTTTGTACAAAATTTTGAATCAGGGAAATTGGATGAAATTTATAATTTTTTTTAATTTTATGATTATCTTAAATATATTGACGATGTATTTCGGGTTTTGGATAAGTAGAAAAATTACTTAGATTTCATATAATGGTGTTGTTACTTTGACGAGAGATAATATCTATGAATGAAGATAATCTTGAAACGGTTACATCCTTATCCTCAGATTTAAGTGCTCGAGAAAATATTACTTTTCAACTAAAAGAATTACTAGTTGCAGGTAATTATGAAGAAGCCAAGTTACTACTAGAACCTTCCCAACCTGTCGATAAAGCTGATGCTATTGGAAATCTTCCATTAATATTGCAAGCATTGGCATTTCGTTTACTAAAGAAAAATGAGGCAATTGAGGTTTATGAATATTTAGATCCCACAGTTCAGCAAACCTTATTGGACAGACTTCGTTCAGGAGAAGTCTTAGAAATTGTTGAAAAAATGTCACCTGACGATAGAGTCCAGCTTTTTGATGAGTTACCCGCAAAAGTTGTACGAAAATTTTTATCTGCTCTTAGTCCGGGTGAAAGGAAAGTAACGGCTGAATTACTTGGTTATGAGCCTGAAACGGCAGGAAGATTAATGACAACTGAATTTATAGATCTCAAAGAGATGCAAACAGCAGCGGAGGCATTATCTTTAGTGAGAAAAAAAGCTCCATTTACAGAAACTATTTATAGCTTATATGTCACGGATAAAGAAAGACATTTAACAGGTATTCTCTCGCTAAGAGATCTTGTGACAGCTGATCCTTCTAAGCCAATAGGAGATGTAATGACAAAAGATGTCGTTAATATTTCAACCAATACTAATCAAGAAGAAGTTGCAAGGGCAATACAAAGATATGATTTTTTAGCTCTTCCAGTTGTTGATAAAGAAAAAAGACTTGTTGGAATAGTCACAGTAGACGATTTAATTGATGTCATTGAGCAAGAGGCGACTAGAGATATTTATGCGGCTGGGGCAGTTCAACCAGGAGATGAAGATGATTATTTTCAGAGTAGTTTATTTACAATAGCCAGACGAAGAATTTTGTGGTTGTTAATTTTGGTTTTAGCAAATGGATTGACGACAAAAGTTATAGCTATGAATGATCAAATACTAAAAGAAATAGTTTTACTAGCTGCATTTATTCCACTACTTATAGGTACTGGGGGAAATGTTGGAGCTCAAAGTTCAACAGTTGTCATTAGAGGTTTAAGTACTCAAAAATTGAAGTCTCTTGGTGCAATAAAAGCAGTAGTCAAGGAGGCAATAACAGGAGCTATTTTGGGTATTTTTATGATGTTAGTCGTATTTCCCTTTGCTTGGTGGCAAGGAGAGGGTCCTTTAATTGCAGCTGCGGTTGGAATAAGTTTAATATCTATAACCACGCTAGCTGCAACAACTGGCGCTATTCTCCCCTTGTTGTTTGACAAAATGAGATTAGACCCAGCCTTAATGTCTTCTCCTTTCATAACAACGGTTACCGATATTGCAGGTGTTTTCATTTATCTAAGCACTGCAAAATGGTTATTAAGTTCTTCATTGATGTAAATTCACTAGGTATTTATTCTCATTTTTGTTAAATTGTGGATTTTTTTGTTTAACTTTACATTTCTTAATGGTATTGTTTACAAAACAATATTTACTTTTATGTCTACTGAAACATTGAGTGAGAATAAATTAGCGTCAATATCAAGTTTAAAAGCTGCTAACGATGTTGATCTTGTTAGATCATATTTG
>Ga0163109_10002777_pt1 | contig 13499 bp, 8 predicted proteins | sample CRUFie1St13metaG_FD_108704 | JGI IMG/M metagenome (GOLD analysis project Ga0163109, IMG submission 108704) | Marine microbial communities from the Costa Rica Dome - CRUD Field 142mm St13 metaG | ecosystem: Environmental > Aquatic > Marine > Oceanic > Photic zone | place: Costa Rica: the Eastern... | reverse complement strand
GTATCTGACGAACAAGATTGGTCTAACCCTGGGTGGAGTCACTATCTTAATTTCTTCGATAACCTGAAACCCACTGGCCAGTTCATTCCCTACGGTGTTATCTCGGATGTGCCGGGTGGCTGCCAATACACGACGTTTAACGGTATGACACGTAGTTTACAACCGGGGCTTGGCTACTGGGATCTGATCGATTATTATGGTGGTTCTTGGTACTCGATCTGTGCGACAGATTGGGGAGTTCAATTGCAAGATCTTGCTGGAGAGGTAACCGGTCGCAGAATGTTCGCTTTGGATGAATCTGATCCTATTGTCGATACAATCGAAGTAACAGTGAATGGTCAAATCACGACAACATGGGAATATGACGAAGAATCAAACTCTGTGGTTTTTGCTGATGGTCACGTTCCTGAAGAAGGACAAACGATACAAATAGATTATGCGGTCTGGGGTTGTGGAGAGTGAGTTGGCGTATAGGTACGATCCTAGCGGCATGCTTAGTTTGTGGTTTTTGGTTAGGAATTGGAATTAAATGGGCATACGAATCCAATACGTTCAAACCGTATGAGTGGAAGAACGCTCCTGTCATCGCCAATTGCTATGGAGAAGACTTTAGTGAATTGCAAATGATTCGTGCGATAGAGTATTGGACACTACGTGGTCATGAGATTGCTTTCTATGAACACAACCCGCCAGAGTCGCTCTGTAATTCCAAAGAAATGATTCACGGATTCATCGTTCTTAGAAAAGCCAAATGGTGGGAACTAGATGGACCGACTCTTGCGAACACAAGAAGAATGACATCAGGTCTTAGACTGGTAGCCGCGACCATCACTTACAGAGCAGGATCGCAAAATCTTGACTTACTCAACGAACATGAATTAGGGCACGCATTAGGATATGCACATGTTGAAGAAGATGGTCACGTCATGCACCCTCTCTATGGAAAGATGGGCCCAAAGTTTTGGGTACCCTAGGGTACAATTCTACTTGTCTTCATCCAACCGTTAATTCCATCGCATATCAAAGTGACACATTCTTTATTGTCATTAATAACGTATGATGCGTTACCATCGATTGTATCACCGGTGGCAGCGGATATGGTGATGTTGTTACTGGCAGCATTGCCTAATGCATCTTTGAATATAAGGGATCTGCCTCTTGATTCGTTCTTCGAAGGTAGCGTAATTGTGATGGCTTGGTTTTGTATACATCGGATAACATAATCTGATTCGTCAATATTGGAAGTTGCATTGACATCCCTTACGCTGTATGTTACAGATCCGTTGAAGCTAGCTTTGTTCGTAACATCTAAAGAATCCTTTACAGTTACTTGGCCCGCCAACAAAGTGCTATCTAGGGTGAAATCTGATTTTGACCTTCTATTTACTGATCTCGCTAAAAGCGAAAACTCATTTTCATTTGTCAACGAAAATTCATTCACGCCTATTTCGTCAGGTATTGTTATAGTACCACTCAGCGTATTGCCTGCTGAAAATCCAGCACCGGCCCAAAAATCTTCATAACCAAGCTTAAACCACGAAACTATGTTTTGTGCAATTGATGTCTGCGAAGGATCTTGCCAATAACCGCCATCGTAAATTTCGCTAATTTCTTCTTGTGTCAATAATTTATCCCAAAATACAGCATCCTGCATTGCACTACCATCATCCAGATAGATGGCTACATCGTCGATCGTGGCGGCTGTTCCTCCGACGGCACTGTAACCACTTGATGATTGCTCGACTCCATTCAGCCAAAGTCGTGGTACCCCTGTACTTAAATCTCCAACGTCAAAATGCGCAACTACATGATACCAATTTCCTTCAACTAAGTTGGTATCAAAAGTGGCTGTGCTATTTGACCCCGCGTGATTCTCGTAGATTAATTGTATATCTGGAAAACCTAGATGTAGGTTGTGGTGTTCGCCTGCTCCAAAGAAAATAACTCGAGAATTAGAACTCATGCCCGAACTATTTGTATCCAGCGCATAGTACCAGCAAGAAAATGTAAAGTCTTTATTGGTAAGGCCAGAGAAGCTTTCGTCTCTTAATACGGCTGTGAATGAGCTTGTGCCTTGAAGTGCATTCTTAGTTTCTGTGGCAAAAGGTTCAATTGACGTTGCACCCGTTATAGTGGCTGTATCTGATATTTTAATTGAACCAGAAACATCCAACTCGCAAGAAGGAAATGATTCCTGAGTACCGAACTCGGCTTTCCCCTCCCAGCCGAAGTTTCCTACGCCAACTCGGTTTATGGCTGTGATTACCATTCCTGCATATGTGCCTCCGCCGCCTGTTGTGAAAAAGTTTATGTCATCATTATTAGAATAATTTATTATGTCAAGATTATCGCCACCATCCAAGCCTATGCTAGCTCTATTGGAACCCGCAGGCTGTTCGAAAACAAGGCTTGAATTATGATCAAGTGTTCCAACTATTTTCAAAGCTTCACCAGTAGCTTCAAGATTGACATAAAGGCTTCCGGAAATTACAGTGTTTCCTGCAACGTCAAGTTTGGCCTCTGGACTGGGGCTAGCAGTACCGATCCCGACCCTATCGTCAGCACCATCGACAAACAACATATTATTATTGTTGTTGCTTTTCACTACGAAATCAACGTCGACTCCGCCGTCATTAAAAACAATCTTGTCTTGAGAATCATCCTCTGTCATTCGCATCATGTCGACACCGCCAACTTGGAATTGCATCTGATCATCAGCTGGAAAATCTAGATATGTATCTGAATCCCCCAGGTGTTGCAACCTTCTAGAAATCGCTATGTCTGAAGTGTGAGAGGAGTTATCGATACCGACAACGAATGTGCCTGCGCCCATACTGCTTACACCATCTGGACCGAAACCAAATCGACCGTCGGCTCTCGCTCTGAATATAATATCACCACCGCCTTTCTCCATCTCGAGAAGATTAGTGTTATTACCTGTTCCATCTGTATTTAATTTAAGTACGTGACCACTATTATTTTCATCGTTGTCTATTGTCGCGACATACGCACCATTGAGGTTTCCTTTTACATCAAGAGTAGACGAAGGGGAAGCAACGCCTATACCGACTTTTCCTGTTTCATCTATGATCATCCTTTCCGTACCAGCTGTATCAAAACGAATTTTGTTTTCGTTAGCAGATTTTTCTACTGTTATTTTGGTATTGTTATCTGCATCTTGTAAGGTGTCTTCGTTGACCTGCGAAGCTCTAATTCTAGTTTTTCCTGCCATTGTTATCTCCTATCCGCAATGATATGTGCATCCTACGAATGCTTTTCGGTATGTTTGTCCTTCGAACTCAAATTCGACACAGTCGTAATAAGGGTTATCTAGTTCGAAGTTGCAGTCTTGAGTTATTTTCGCCACAGTGTAATTATGAAGAAGATCATCATCTTGTAACATTCCATAGCCGGGTATCTCACATGTTGTTATGTAATCACCATTTTCGAAGTTCCCGTTGATACTGCACACCCAGACAGCACCCTCTCCAAGAGAGTTAATAATAAGTCGTTGTTCATCTTCTTCTGTGATAGGGTGACATGAGACCCAATTTCCAAATTTAAACGATATTGAGCCATCGTTGTCAGTGTCTTCAAAGCTTGACACCACTCCGAAACAAGACTTCTGATTTCTTTTCGTTGCCAATTCTACGAGCGGATGAGCATTGTTGACATTGATTTGCTTTTGGTTGTTTGGAATACGGCGAGTATTATACTTTCCGGTGGCCACCACGATAAGGCCTACATGTTCTTCTATTGTTACACTCTCGGACATTGACCTATGTTGTCCTGTGAAGTGGTTTAAGTCCAAACCACTATCGGTATGAGGTGCAGCACCTGCTCCAACTGAGGCTCCTTGGTCTGTATCTATATATCCGTGACGAGTTCCGTGATATGAGTTGTTTGTATCTGTAGGGAATGATCCATAACCATCATCACTGTAAAAGTTTTCATCTGTGTCCGCTGTCCACGTACTTCCACCATTGAAATAAAAGCCAAATCGGTCCACGTAGCCCATTCCTATAGACCATCGACCATAACGTTGTGGTTTCGAGGTGTCGGTCGTGGTGTTGGCTGAGTGCTCTGTCCCTTGCATGTTGATAAATGTTATTCCTCCGCCGCTGTATCTTTGCATGATATAGATACCGGACCGTCTATTCAAATTAGCTAAAGGGTTCAAAGATGATCGAGCTAGTTTCTCGTTGGTGTCAGCATTGGCATAGTCATAGGTGATTGGATACGAGTTCCACCTGTGGGTTTCGTTTGATCCAGCGCTGATATACAAACTAGAGCAGTTCTGTATTGTTCCTCCATAGGGGGCATTTTGGGTGGATCCATATCCTCTATTTCGGTAATCATGATGCATGATAATCGCACCTACACCCGTAATGGATCTATCTCCTGAACCTTGAGCTGGGTGATACCCACTACCGTAGTATTCATAATCACCCGTAGTATTTGCTGCACCTCTGAAATGGATGTTATTAATATTTGTGATACGAGTCACCAAATCGGAATCGCTTGGAAATTCTAAAGTACGATAAGGGTGATCACTGAAGAGAGCTCCTAATCCAAGAAGTGACAAAATTAATTGAGCTGCATTGTTTGTAACTTGCTCACCCTGTATGTATTTTAAGTCACCGACTCCGGGATAATAGAAAGACGTACCTTGTTTCGTCGACCCATCATTGGCGTTGTAGTAATTTCTAGGAAGTGCCAATAGCAGCGCATTTTCAACTGTTGTTGAACTTGTTGTATCTGTCACTTTAATGTCTATAGAATTAAGTTGAGGATCTTTTGATTCTATTTCTCTTGGCACATCTGGAAGAATGTGTGAACCGTCTGTTGAATACGTTGCACCATCCACGTATCTAGAACTAGCATTCCCTTGCCAAGACCCATAAGCTTGACCAATCGGCTCTAATGAAACTTCGAACACATCTAAGCTACCTCCGCCTGCTACGCCTTTTCTATAAACTACTACAGATGCATATTCAGGTAAATTCGCACCTGTAGGTCTTGAGCTATTAGTTGAAATTACTGGTGTCCATTCTTTTTCGAAAACAGAATCTAGCCCATTGTAAGCAACCGATTGACTACCAAGATCTTGCAATTGAAAAGAAATACCAGCGCCTGAAGTTTCTACATGATAGGATGTGTCATCTGGATAATAATATCCTCGTCCAGCGTTGTCAAATGACGACGCGTTCGCTATTACAGTTGCAGCATCGGAAAGAGTATCTTTGGTTGTCAGTGCATAGAAAAATAAGTCTGTTGTGTCTGTCAAATCAACTGATTTAATTCTTACTCTTAATTTGTATTTACTTGAGGTTATTCTAAAAGGAGCAGAGGCAATGCCGTATCTTTGGGAGGTGGTAGCACCTACATAAAATCGAACTCCTCGATTAGTAGTAGTGGAATTAGGACTGAATCTAAACTTAGTATCTGACCAATTCCAAGACGATATTTCCGCACCGAAATAATGCCAATTAGCTGGCCTTTTAAGATCGTCAGATCCGTTATACGCAAAAGAAGATGCAACTCTAATCGCTTCCCTAAAGTCAGCATTTCTAATTACGTTAAGTGGTGATATAGGTGTTTCACCACCTGCAAACCCAAGCTCAGAAAACACCCTTGCATCAGCGATTGATTCTGCGAGATCTTCTGTCATCGTAGATTGCGTTATTGTCATAGAATCAAGCCATACTGTCTGGAGATAACCGTCATTATCACCGCTAGGATCGTGATCTATCACAATTTCAAAAGAAACAGCCGTAGCAGATTCGTTTGGAATATAGCTACCAACAACATACCGCCAATCCGTAATGCTTTCACCAGCGTCATCATCTACAACATCCGCATCAATAATGACTTCTGTGGCAGGAGAAGACCCACTATACCTCATATCGATTAGGTTCAGGTTTTGAATAGTACCGGCTGTGTTGTTATTAGCGAATGTTTGGATGCTGACGCCTGTACTGGCATCAGGCGTTGCGATTGTTGAGCCGCTTGCTACGATAGTGTTAGCATCTGTGATCGATCCAAAATATTCATGGGCTTTAATTTGCACAGAGAAATCAGGTTCTTTTGATCCTGTTGCCATTCGACCGTATCCAAACCAAGCCGCTCCACCCGTAAAAAAGTATCTTTCTGAGTTACCGAGATCTGAAGTATTTCTAGTATGATACACTCTAATAGATCCTATTTGTAAATCCATCAGCGATGTTTGGTTAGATGTGCCATCATCCGCGATAAGTGCACAAACTAAAAACAGAGGATCCACTGGATCTGTCAAAACGGGGTTGCCAGAAAGAACTGTATCATTTGGCAATTGCATATATGTCCGACCGTCTAAGAAATTGGACTCTGGAAAAGTCCACGTTGCCCCGCCGTCTTCACTAAAGCCGTGTTTCCATCTGAACCGAGTGTTGGTAATATCTCCAGTTCCTGCGGTGTTTCTTAACTGGTAGTATATTCTTCCTCTATTCGAACCATCTGTCCACGCTTTTGTGAAACCATAGACTATACCAGCAATTGTGAGCTCATTTGAGCCTACAGTATCTACAGGAAATGGGTACTCGTAAAACTTAGCGGTGGAACTACCTTGGCCTGCAAGTTCCCAAGCTTTGTTACCCCCGTAACTAGTATTCCCTAGAGCAATTGTCAGAGGATCTTTATATGCTGCTGTTGTTGAGTAACTACTTTGGTTTATTGTTATTCCATCTGAGTAATTTGTGAAATCAAACATCTGATGTATAGAGTTGCCTGTATGGCCCGTTGCAGTCCCTTTCACTGATCTCGCTAACTGTTGAGGTGCTACTGACGTTGTTCCTTGTGGAAGCCTGAGCCCTTTTACTCGCAAGCCTATGTCAAATCTACCAACTGCTTCATCGCCGGCTGCAGTAATTGTTCTAGCAATGCCATACGGATTCTGAAGGACTTTCGATATTATTCCGGAAATATTTGAGGTTGCCGAATTATCAAATTCTACGTACGTACCTATAGAACCAAGCTGCTGGTTGTATACTCTTAATTTTGTTCCTTCTACAAGGGACGAACCAGTCGGCATCCAATACTTTGCATAATCATAAGCTCCGGATCTGAAGGTTGTCTGAAAATTACCGTTCGGTGCAAGTGTTTCACTTTCTGTACCTAAGTTTTCTTCGATTGTACCGAGCGTATTGGTGAGTGAACCAACAAGGCTACCGTCCACAACTTGACCATCTGGCGCCACACCTACGAGACCTTCGATTCTTCCTTCTGCAATAGTTTGAGCAAGATCTGCGTCAAAAGGTTGTGAAATTAAATTGACGTAATCAACGTACACGTATGGCACTTCATTATCATTGTTCGGGTCTGCATCAAACAAAATTTCAAACGAAACGTTTGTCGCACCGTCGGATGGAGTGTATGTACCCCCAATCATGTACCAATTAGCGTAGTTACTAGCATTTGAATCTTTGTCTCCATCAACTTCGTTGGTATCTACTGGAATATATTCTACGTATTGATCGTCACCTGCATCTTCGTAATTACTGGTGTAATCAGCATTGTAGTCAGGGTCGTAACCGGGAACAGTATCACGAGCATTTGAAAAGTTGATAACACTAATGGCCTGTATAGTTCCAACCGCATTATTTGTACTGTCATATTCGATTACAGTTGCTGCTGTGCCTCCATGATTAGCACCTGCCTTTGTACCTGTATATGAACTAGTTGCTGTAACTCCTAAACTACCACCAGTTCCTATAACGTGTGTTTGAGAACTAGTTATATGGTCGAAATATTCGTGGGCTCTTATTCTTACTCCTACAGGTTCTGCACTTCCAAGTCTAATTCTTGCAGAGATAGAATAAGTGCCAGTTACCTCTGTCGTTGCAGAAGTCTGGGGATTAGTCCACGTTGTAAACGTAGGTAATTGAATTGCTGTGGAAAGTACACCTCCAATTTCAGTACCTCCACCCGTGCCTGGCGTTAATCGAAGTGCACTTCCTCTAGCATTGAGGCCACTGACTACTGTTTCTTTATTCTGTTGAGCTGTTATTGTAGATTCAAAAGAAGGGATCACTCGTAAAGGATTAGATGCTCCTCTTGTTTCGTACCAACCTTGTGGTTTCTGTTTGTCTTCTGCATTTAGTTCCCATGCTCCAAATCCTGGATTCGCAATCATCGAACCAGTTTCTTGTGTAAAATTTTGCCCAACACCTTCGAGGTAACCAGATGTTTGTGCGACAGCTTCGTCTCTTCGCAATTCAGCAGTAGCGTCTGCTAGATCGAATGAGCAAACTTGCTCCTTCACTAGTATATAATCCACGGTGAAATCGTTAGCGGATGAAATAATAATAGAGGCCACTTTTGACGCATACGCACCAGTGTTCTGCAATTGGTTAGTCACTGTATCAATGGGATTTCTCTGCCACGTACCAAGCATAGATACATAATCAGAATCGTTTGTAGTATTAGGGGTTATAGAAAGACTATCTACGCCAACTCCGAGACCACTAGATGGATTTGCAGTTTCGTTATACACACCTGATACTGAATTAAAAGCCGTGGTTGTTCCATCACCTATTGTAACGTAATTAGTGCCACCACCAGAATCATCATAATAAAGTTGGCCGGTGCCATCTCCACCATTTTGCAAAATATACCCTACGCTCATCGTTATTGTTTGTCCCTGGGTGGAGCCTTTTATCGTTGCGCCAACAGCGAACTTATCAGCTGAGCCAAGTTGAAAAGGTGGAGATATAAGATACCTAGTTCCCGATGAATCAGATACAGTTATCTGTCTGTCATCATTGTCTGTTGCTAAAGCTAATGTGTTCGGTGATCTATATCCTGCTGGTTTTCCACCCGTACCTAACGCGGACATATTTGCATTGTAAATTAATGATCCTTGTTCTTTGATTAGAAATTCATTTATAGCAGTTACAAATCCTTCGGCATCAACATACGCTTGGTTCGATAATTCTGTTGCTATATCAACGGACGACCCTTGTTGTTTGCAGTAAAAATAATCGACGAGTAATTGACAATTAGATGTCGCTTCCAACCCCACACAGAACGTAGATGGAAGTCTGGTCTCAGATAGATCACTCATTGTAGATGTAGATCCAAAATTAATTTCTGAACCACTTGAATCATAAAACTTTTTTGTCGCAGTATACGTTCCAATAATATATACCCAATCACCTTCGATAGGTATTCCATCTCCATCGTTTCCAGCATTGTTATCCGCCACTGTCTGTGTAGTGCCAGCTCCGTTAGCTGTATCGCCGAGAGAGCCGCCAGCTTGCGGAGATCCATTTTCATCGATCCTGATTGTTGATACGTTCACTCGATTGGAAGAGAGTAATGACGTAAGAGGTGCGACATTATGCGCATCAAAAGTTGAATAATTTTCTGATGGTTGTTCAACTGCAAACAACTTTACGGTTGTACTGGTGTCACCAAGAGCTTTGACTTTCACGCCTATTGTGTATCTATCGGAAAGGGCACTCGTTTGTGATGATAAGATTCCGTGGACAGCACTATCTATATTTGAGATTTGAATCTTAATTGCATTGTCACCATTGGATTCACCATCCGTCGTATCAGTCAGAACAGTATTTGAGCCTGTACCTAATGCAGCCCAATTTGATTTATTCGACATTTTAGAATCTAGTATTTCATTTTCTGCTTCCGTAAGAAAATCATCTGCTGCAGTTTGTGCGATCTGTGTTATATCTGCGTTGGTTGGCGGAAGTTCTGTCATTACAATGTAGTCTATGTCTACGTACGCTCCTTGATAGTCTCTTAAATAAATAACAAGGGATGCATTCTTCACGTCACTAGAAGATCTTACATACTTAAAAGTCTTCACAGTGAAATCTGAGCTTATTGTGACTCCGTCTGTAGCTGCCGGATCACCTCCGTCCTGCGATGTACTAAGAAGAGGTGCAGTCCGCGTGATCGTATTGCTTTCCGCAGGGACATCACCACTGGCATTTGTTCCAAAAATCTGTGTATTTTTGCTGGTTTCCAACGAGACACCCGGGGGTGCACTTGAATCATAGATATAGAACTTGTCTACGTTGTTAGTGTTAATATCTTCTGTTGTTGTTTCGTGAAACTCTAAGAATAATCCTTCTGCTTGTCCATCGTCACTTAATGAATCTGCTTGCTCACCTTTGAATCGTATACGAATAGAGTACTGTTCTGACGTAATTGGTATCGATTGAAAAACTAAAGCTGCATTTCCTGTCCCTAAAAGTCTAGCGATTCCGACTTCTGGTACGCCGGTGCTAGCATCATTAGTAACAGACAACAATGTGCTTGTTTGACCCACTGTCGCTATATTAGCAATTTGCTGTGTGTATGTTCCTGTCGATGATGTTTCAACTATTGAGAATTCAGAGTTTGGAATTAAGGAAGAACCATATCTAGCTGAAGATGTATTTTGACTAGCAGTCCATCGTCTTGTTTCAATTTGTCTTAATTCATCTTCTTCTATAAGATCTAAGAATCCTTCGCCTCTGTGTCTTAATCTTATTATGCCATTTGGATCAACGCCTATAGCGGCTGGGTTATCTACATTTTGCTCTAATTGAATAACATCGTCAATTATAACTACACCTGCATCTCCTTGGATTGACCCAGAGACAACGACGTCTCCTCCAAAAACAGATGTCCCTGCAAGATTTGTACCTTTGCTTCCGTGTACTCCATCAAAATAAATAAGTGTATCGTCACCAAATCCAGCTATGTCGCCTGCAGGGCCTTTTCCGTCTGTTCCAATGGCCGCAACTACTTTGGTGTCTTTACCGATTAAGACACCATTGCCAAAAGTATACTGTGGAGAACCTTTCCATTTTCTTCTTTCCCCCTGAACAAGTCCTCCGGCACCGAGATCTTTTCTAGTAGAAGCGTCTGTATTGGATAAAGGACCTCTTACATTTAGTGATGCCGCATGCGTTGGATTATCAGTCAACCATTTTTCAAATTTTTCTATCTCTGAATTACCCGCTGTTGTCGCGACATTTCCTTCGGCCCCTTTCCAAAAAGCGTTGCTACCCGTAGGAAGTATATTAGGGCTAGTAAGATCACTGCTAGCATTCATAGCTGTCCATGCAGCGCTCAATGCGTTGTCAGCATTTCTATTGTTGTACGCATTGGTGATTGCAGTTGTGTACACTGCAATCTTTGTTTGAATAAAAGCTGAATATGCACTCGATGACATTGATAGCCTCCTACTTTATTTCACTAACTGATAACTTCATCTCTTGATTAAAGTCAGTACGCAATTGAATTAGTGGATTGAATGCTGCTCCTTTACGTTCTTGTACAATAGCTCCGTGAGGTTTGAGTAGTTGTCCTTCAATCTCGAGTCCTTCGAAGTCTATCTCGGTTTTCTGTTTGTAGACCACCTGAGGTTCTGGTTCGTCTTGGCCAAGTGCCAACGAAATAAATAATAACCACAACATAACTTTCTCCTTGTATATTCCTAATTATGCACGTGTCTATAACTTTTACGCATAGATCATTGTAATTAGTTATTTGTAAATCTACAAATTCTTAAGTAGAATTTAATTACACACACTCCGGGAATGTGATGAGAGAATTAATTAAGAACTTTCGTTCTTTTGATAGGTTTCTAAAAGATCAATTAATGATAGGCTTGTACATACAATGCACATGGGCGCTGGTGACGCCGTTGGTGCACAAGCTGCAGGGCATGCTATGGACTACTACGTATATATCGATATACTTGATTATGATGCGAATGAGTGGACTCATTGTGCCTTATTTCAAAGGGACACATATCAAGACGTCATACAGGAATATTATCTTTCTTAATTTTCTATATGTGTTAGGGACATGTCTTTATTTCTACGACCAAAACGTATTTTTGTGGGCCGAGTCTTTCTTATCTATTTTCTTCTGTGTCAATTCAGTTGTGTTACATATTGGCTGGGACGTTTATGTCGTAGAAAAGTACAGTAAAGAAACTTTTGAAGACTATAAATATTTGGCGACATTTCGTGATGGGCTTGGTGGTATCGGTGGTAACGTAATTGTTATCGGTATCTTTTCTATTTTAGACCAATTTCAATCTATGAAATTGTTTGTATTTCTTATGGTGTTTGTGTTATTATTACAACTGTACAACTACCGTACACACTACGCTAATATGGAGGTTAAGGAAAAATGAGTCAATGGTTTTATATACAACAGTGGAAACAGAAATCTTGGGAAAGACTATTAGAGAATCGTACTGTTCGTGTCAAGTGGGATGCTCCCGATAAAGACCAATCAGAAACAATGCCACAATATGTAAGGATACCAGACGAAATCGAACTTACAAATGAAGGAATCTGTAATTATCTTTCGAACACTTTCGGCTGGTGTGTATCTGATTGGACAGTTGCATATAGGGAGCAGTATGAAGCACGAGTTTAGAATGTACGTAGGACCCATGTTTGGTGGAAAGACTACCCGGATGTTATCTCAAGTCGAAAGGTATTCATACATGGGCGAAGAAGCTCTGTTATTCAAACCTAAAGTGGACGAAAGATACGAAGCTGGCTCTATTGTCTCACATACAGGGGCTAAACAAGAAGCGATCAGAGTCGAACACGGTGATGATATACAAAGAATTGTATCTGCCATTTATGGAGGCACTCCTTCTGTAGTGGCAATAGACGAGGCTTTTATGATCCCTGACTCTGGCAACGCTGCAATACAACTTTTTAAGAGAGGTCATACCGTTCTTGTCGCCTCTTTACAACTTTCATCTGATGGTTCCGCATACGAAGAAACACAAAAGATGTTTCCATACGCAACATACGTGGCTGTATGTCCAGCTGTAGATCCTATTTCCAAACAAGACGCGTTCTACACAGAGAAGTATGGCGGCCGTAAGGATCATGCAATCGAGGTTGGAGGTGCAGAAATGTATAGACCACGAGATTGGGAAGGGTTTTTCGGTACAGACAGATAATTAGTAATACAACTACCAATAGGAGAAAATCATGACTAACGAAAAATGCAAGTGTTGCGAATGCTGTAAGTGTGAATGCGAATCTTGTTGCTAAGGAGTGACCAATGAAAATAACAATGACCAAACTAAGACGCACTCTTCGCAGAGTGATCAAAGAACAATCGGCCGGACCTCTTAGGATTTCCGGCTATGGCAGTGAGTCTTATTCATTTGTTCTCGGCCAGGACGACTTCTTTCATGTCAGTGTGTATGACGATAATTTCGAAAAATTATTCATCGATAAATTAGAACAGGCTAGACAACAAGGATACGAAAATGTCCAGATGGCTGGTGAATATCTTACGATAGACGAAATGATACAGAAGGTTAGAGAAATCGAAGCTTCTATGTATTGAAAGTGAATAAGGGGCCGCAATGGTTTCGACGGGGCAGAATCAAGGGGAGTGTGCGTGCAGGTAAGATACAACCTTAATAGTTCAAAATAATTTAATTGCCAATAACAACGACAATTACGAATACG
>Ga0163109_10002775_pt1 | contig 13504 bp, 13 predicted proteins | sample CRUFie1St13metaG_FD_108704 | JGI IMG/M metagenome (GOLD analysis project Ga0163109, IMG submission 108704) | Marine microbial communities from the Costa Rica Dome - CRUD Field 142mm St13 metaG | ecosystem: Environmental > Aquatic > Marine > Oceanic > Photic zone | place: Costa Rica: the Eastern... | reverse complement strand
GTCACCGTCAAGTCCCGGTCGCGTCGCGTCGACGAGGACGATGTCGAGGTCGCGATGAAGCCGCCGATGCTGGAAGCCGTCGTCGAGGACCAGCAGGTCGAACGCATCGGGATCATCAGCGAGCAGAGCCCGTGCGTTCGCCGTCCGATCCGGACCCACGAGAAGTTCGAGCCAGGGATGGTGTTCACGATAGTCGAGGGCCTCGTCCGACTCACCGGAGCGACCGGCCCCGTATCCCCTGAGAGCGAGCGCCGGGCTGGCCCCCGCCGCACGAAGCGCTTCGAGAAGATGACCACAGACCGGGGTCTTTCCCGTCCCACCGACGGTCAGGTTCCCGACGGATATGACCGGCTTTGACAGCCTCGCGGCCCCTCCTGCGAGCTGCCTGCGGACATCCAGCATCCAGCCGAGTCGGTAGGCGCGTGCCAGGAGATAGCTCACCGGAGCGAGCATCCCCGGAAGCGGTCCGGAACCTCGATCCGAAGCGTTCATGCCGGTCCCTCCTCGTCGCCGGAGGCGTGACCCGCGGCACGACGGGATCGGTGGGTCTCAATGTCCGCCCGGAGTCTCACCGACGCCTCGAGGGCCTCCTTCATGAATTCCCGACGGTGCATCCGGAGACTGTTCACGACATCGACGGCCAGCAGGACGAGCATGAGGAAGATCAGCCCGAGCGCGGACAACCATGCGATGACGTAGCCGCCGGGCGCGACCTCCGGGTCCACGAAAGAGGCCGCGCGCACCAGCGCGAACGTGGCAAGCACGCCGAGCACGAGGGTTCCGCGACGCAGGTTTCGAGTCGAGACCGCGAACTGCTCCGCTCCCAAGCGGTGCCAGTACCAGATCGAGAGCAGCAGGAGGAAGCCGGCAAGTGGCAGTCCGATCTGCAGGGGAACATCGACCGCGGCGAGGAGTCTCATGCTCCACCTCCGACGAGTTCCCGCAACTGCGGCGCAAGCCGACGCATGGGAAGACCCATCACCGTATCCGGATCACCTTCGATCTCGATGGGCCATCCCCCCTCGAGTCGGTCCGCGAGGTTGTACCCTCCGGACTTGCCCATCCACTCCCCCGTCTCCACGTAGGCGTCGATCTGGTCCGCGGTCAGCCCTCCGACCCGGACCACCGTTTGATCGCTCCAGATCGACCGGAGCGATCCGCCGACGTCGACGAGGGCGACCCCGGTGATGGTGCGATGTTCGCGACCAGACAGCGACCTCAGCATCGCGAGCGCCTGCTCGGACGAGCCGGGCTTACCGAGCAGCACACCATCCGCCTCGCAGAGCGTGTCCGCGGCGAGGATGATGCCGGCTCCCGATCCGCCCCGATCCTCGAAACCGGGATCACGAAGGATCCGCTGGGCGGCCCGTGCCTTGAACCAGGCACGGGCGAGACAGGTCTCCTCGACGCCAGCCGAGGCCTCCTGAAGGACATCGTCATCGACCGGGGACACCAGCGTTCGTGGCGCGAAACCCGCGCGCTGGAGCATTCCGAGGCGCCGTTCCGATCCACTGGCAAGCCAGAGCGTCCTCATGACGCCCCCCCCATGCCGGTCGCCATCGCTTCGAGCACCATTTCGACGTCGATCGCCTGCATGCTCGGCGCGGGCTGGTCTCCCGAACGATAGTCGTGCCCGCGGCCGGATGCGTCCGGAACCCGGACGACCCGATCCCCTCGTCCGTAGGGCCCGACTTCCGACGGATCCGTCGGCCCGAAGAGGGCGACCAGCGGGCGGTCGAGACCGACCGCCATGTGCAGCGCCGCCGAATCACTGCCGACGACCATGACGCTGCGCTCGATGACGGCCATGAGCTGACCCACCGTGGTCCGACCCGCGAGCACGTGCATCCGGGGAGCGTCCGCACCCGAAGCTCCGATCAGATCGGCGAGCCGTTCGATCGAGGTCGCTTCGGAAGGACTGCCGACGAGCACGATGTCCTCGATCCCGAGTTCGCGGCATCGGAGGGCCAGCTCGCACCAGCGCTTCTGCGGCCATTCCTTGGATGGCCAGCGACTGCGGGGCGCGAACACCAGATACCCGCCATCGGGCCGACTTCCGGATCTCCCCCACCATTCGGAGGCCTCGACCGGCGGGTAGAGGCGCATGTCCATGACTCGAGGCAGTTCCAGAGCGTCCACCAGGGACATCATCCTGTCGACGGCGTGGATCTCCTCCGGAGTGACCGTGGTGGTGTAGTGGATCCAGCCGAGTTCCCGGGCGTCGGCGAAGCCGATCCGCCGTGACGCTCCGGTCAGCCTCGAGAAGAGTGCGCTCCGAGCGAGGCCCTGGCAGTCGATCGCCAGGTCCCATCCACCCTTGCGCAATCCCATGGCCCAGGAGATCGCGTCGCGAGTGCGTGCGGGCGAACGCCATGCACCGCGAAAACGGGCCCTCGGGAAGGACACCACCGAATCAAGCGCGGGATGCGCCGAAATCACCTCCGAGAATTCCTCCTGGACGAGCCAGTCGATCCGTGCCTCGGGCCAGGCGGCACGGAGCGAAGCCAGGACCGGGACGCTCCGACAGACATCGCCGAGCGCGCTCGGACGAATCAGGAGGATCGATCGGGGGGCCGGATGTGGCATCGTTTCCCAATTGCATGCAGCCGTTGACCGGATTGATGCGGAGGTGAGTGTTGTCGGGCCCATGGCGTGCCTGCCTTGACACCTCTCCGGGCGGAACGCATAGTCCGCCGGTAGTATCCCCTCTCCGGACGCCGATGTGACCACCGTGAGGTGAAAAAGTGTTCGCCTGGACGATGGAACGACACGGAACAAGACTTGAGCGAGACTGAGAAGAGAAAAGACCCGGAGACCGACTCCCGACCCACCCGCGGCGTGGAGGGTTCTCGCGAACCGGCATCGGATCCCCGGGAGGATTCCAGGGAGTCCTCGCGGACCGGCCAGGGCTTCGACACCGTGGTCGGCCGGGTGGTCGTGGACCGGGGACTGGTCACTTCGGACGAACTGGACGAGGCCCTCTCGATCGTCAACGAGAGGAGGAAGCTCGAACCGCAGACCGCACTGACCGACGTGCTGCTCGAGCAGGATCTGGTGACCTCACGCCAGCTGGACCGCATGCGCGGGGAGTTCGAGGAGGATCGCTCCAGCCAGAGCATCCCCGGCTACAAGATCCTCCAGAAGCTCGGATCAGGAGCCATGGCGACCGTCTTCCTCGCGAGGCAGCTCAGCCTCGACCGGCTGGTCGCGATCAAGGTGCTGCCGAAGAAGTTCTCCGCGAACGAGTCGTTCATCAAGCGGTTCTACAAGGAGGGTCGGGCCGCCGCGAAGCTCAACGACCAGAACATCGTCGCCGCCTACGACGTCAACCAAGCCGGTGAGCACCACTACTTCGTCATGGAGTACGTCGATGGCGAGACGCTCTACGACCGCATCAAGCGTGAACGAGGCATCGACGAACCCGACGCCCTCAAGATCGTCAGGCAGGTGGCTTCGGCGCTGAGGCACGCGCACGAACGCGGCTTCATACACCGGGACATCAAGCCGAAGAACATCATGCTGGGGAAGGCCGGTACCGTGAAGCTCGCGGACCTCGGACTGGCCCGGGGCCTCACCGACAAGGAGGCCGCGGAGGCCGAGGCCGGACGCGCCTACGGGACACCGTTCTACATCAGTCCGGAGCAGATCCGAGGCAAGGTGGAACTCGGCCCGGAGGCGGACATCTACGGCCTCGGGGCGACGATGTACCACATGATGACCGGCAGGGTGCCCTTCGAGGGGCGCACGCCCTCGCAGGTCATGCATCGGCATCTGCGGGACGAACTCGTCCCTCCGGATCACGTGAACTCGAAGATCTCACCGGGGTCGGCCCAGGTCATCGAGATGATGCTCGAGAAGCGTCCAAGCGATCGATACGGCTCAGCGGCCGATCTCATCGAGGACATCGATCTCATCCTCGGTGGCAAGAGTCCGCTTCACGCCGGGGGACGCGTGGACCTCTCCAGCGTGGCGGAGGCGCTCTCGGGGACCGAATCACAGCCGGCCCTCGACATCAGGACGGCCAAGAAGCAGAGCACCTCCATGCTCGGCGAGCCGATCGTGCTCATGCTGATGTCGCTTCTGGGCCTCGCGCTCTTCGTCATCATGCTGCTGGTGCTGGACCGGGCGGGCAGCTGAGGAACGACCGTCCGGACCTCACGGTGCGTAGCCGGGTCAGAGGACCTCTGCGATGAGCTCGATCTCGACGCAGGTGTTCAGCGGGAGCGCGACGGATCCGACTGCTGCTCGAGCATGACGCCCCGCGTCGCCGAAGACCTCAAGCACGAGCTCGCTGGCCCCGTTGGCCACCTTCGGCTGATCACCGAAACCCGGCTCGCTCTGGACGAAGACGCCCAACCGGACGATTCGCCGCACTTCCGACAAACCCTTATCGAGCTGTCCGGCCACCACTGCGATGGCATTGAGAGCGGCAACGCGGGCGGCCAGCACCGCGGACTCGACACTGACCTGATCGGGCACGCGGCCGGGGTGCAGCAGTTGACCGTCGCGGAACGGCAACTGACCGCTGACGTAGAGAAGATTCCCGGTTCTGACCGCGGGAACGTAGGCCGCGACCGGGGAAGGGGCGGTGGGAAGGGTCAAGCCAAGCTTCTGGAGTCGATCTTCGGGTGTCATGGGAATCACGATACCGCAGCAGGCCGGGAAGGAGATGCTTCGGGGCGAGCCCGGACAGGCCCTCATGGGCCAAATGGACGTTTGAGCATGATGAAGACGTCCAGGCAGGGATTCTGGGCGTCAGGAAGGGCATATTTCCCAGAAAGAGGGGCGATCGCTGGAACTTGACAGGTATCGAACGCGAAATAACGTAGAGTCTTCTTCAGCAAATGCATGGCCGAACGTCGGTCAGCGTGCGCGACTGTCGACCCGTGGAACTTGATTTCATACGAGCTCAGATCGCATTTCATCCATTTACTTCATTCACGCGATCACCTACCTGCTCAACCTGCCCTCATAAGGCCTTCCGGCCACTCATGACTCTCCACTCGTCGATGACAATCCGAGTACCAGCAAGAATCAGTCCTGCCGACTGAACTGCTTCCGCCAAAGACTGCAGCGATTGAACGGGCCCATGGGCTCGCTCGACGCATGTGTGACCCCAGGACGTCCGGACCCGAGCACGTACGGAGCCCGCACCGTCAGGTCCACCTGCATCCGGTGGCCGGAAGCCCGCATCAGGCCACAGACCGATTCCTGCGACCCAAGACCGTTTCATCTCGTGCCTCGAGGCTCCAGTGGGCCTCGGGTCGCCAAACAGTATCTGTACTTCATCGAGACATTCACCATCACTCTTCCCATCTAACGGAGATCACCATGCACAAGAGCCGCGGATTCACGCTCGTCGAACTGCTGGTCGTGATTGCGATCATTGCACTTCTGATCGGCCTGCTGTTGCCCGCACTTGCGAAGGCAAGACGATCGGCGCAGTCCACCAAGGATTCATCCCAGATCAACCAGACCCACAAGGGCCTGCTGATCTACGCCAACAGCGACAAGAAGAACCAGCTGCCCATCCCGGGCAAGATCTGGGGCATCCCCCAGACCGACATCAACGGCGCTCCGGTCCTCGGCCGCCCCGGGCAGGAACGTGGTCGGGTCAACAACCACCACAACCTGTGGTCCACCGCCATCGCCCAGGAGTTCTTCGGGCCCGAGATCCTCTACGGACCGACCGAAGTCAACGAGGTCGTGGTGCTCGATGACGACTACGACTACGAAATGTATCGTCCTGCAGCCGGCACCTTCTGGGATCCCAGCTTCACCGCTGACATCTCGGGCACCCAGGCCGGTCACTCCGACGATGCGACCCAGTTCGGCGGCAACGCCCGTCCCGACGAGCAGTGCAATGCCTCCTACGCCGCCATGGCGATCCACGCCCCGAACATCGGCGGCTCCGGGGAGAGCAACCGCCGTCGCGACCGCTTCTGGGTCAACTACGGTGCGCCCACCGTCGTCGTCCTCGGAACTCGCGGCACCAACCGGGGCATCGAGAACACCACCCGCTACGAGAAGTCCCCGACTCTCCAGCTGCACGGAGACGACAAGTCCTGGGCCGGCAACTTCTGCTTCGCCGACAACCACATGGAGTCGGTCAAGACCTTCTTCCCGAACCAGTACATGTGCGAGGACGCCGGCGGCAACGTCATCGACAACGTCTTCGACTTCGAGTTCGGCAACTGCGGCGACGGTTCCGCTCACATGCAGGCGGACTCCTGGATCGGCATGTGCGTGAAGGCCAACCCGGCCAGCTCGTCCGGCGCCGGCAGCATCAGCGTCATGAAGTCGGACACCCTGCTTCCGTAAGCGAAGCCGGCGTCGACACACACAGACACCACGAATCAAACGATTGGAAAACCAATGAACAAGAACCGCGGATTCACACTGATCGAGCTGCTGGTGGTGATGGCCATCATCGCCCTGCTGCTCGGAATCCTCCTGCCCGCACTGTCCAAGGCACGCCAGAAGGCGCGTCAGGTCAAGGACTCGACCCAGATCAGCCAGATCCACAAGGGCTGGAACACCTTCTCGACCGACAAGAAGGGGCTCTTCCCGACCCCCGGCCTTGTCGCACGCAACCAGTACCAGGGTGCCTGGGTGCCCGGCAAGGGAACCGAGAACCTGTTCAACAACCACCATGCGGCGCTGTATTCACTGCTCATCCAGCAGAACTACGCCTCCCCGGCCGTCCTGCTCTCCCCCAGCGAGAACAACGTCAAGGTGGTCTCGGACTCGAACTACCAGTTCGAACAGTACAAGCCGCTCCAGGGCGTCTACTGGGACCCGAACTTCAAGGCCGATCTCGCCACTGAATGCAACACCTCGTACGCCACCATGCTGCTGAACGGCAAGCGCAAGAAGACCGAGTGGAAGGGCGGCGGTCGCGCCGACTTCGTCGTCCTCGGGACGCGAGGCATCAACACCGGCAGTGGCACCGAGTATGTCCTCGACTACGGCGACGGTGGCAACATCGCGCTCTACGAGGAGAGCAAGATGCTCGACTACATGGGCGGACGTAACGAATGGTTCGGGAACCTGTGCTTCAATGACGGCCACGTCACGCACACCAACCAGTTCCGTCCCGACGGTCACCGCAAGTGGGTCAACTCCGACGGCGGCACCACCGAGGACGACGTCTTCGTCCACGAGAGCACCAGCAACGAGGCTCCGAACAACGGCAACGACGCGTTCCTCTGCGTCAGCAACCGTGTCCAGAGCGACGATCCCGATGACGTCAACAACATGAACCTCTCCTGGGACGACGACTGATCCAGGCTCGGGTTCTTGCCCATTCAGATTTTCAAAAACGGCCGCCCTTTCGGGCGGCCGTTTTTCTTGCCCCATCCCCCATCCCGGTAAGATCCGGTGATGAACCAGATCGTCTGCATCCTGTCCCTGGCCATCGCGGTGCTGCAGGCTCCAGCAGAGCAGACGGCACCCGTGGCGCCGCAGTCCGTGCCAGCCAGCAGGCAGGCGAGCCGTATCGCGCTCCTCGAGATCAAGGGTCCGATCGACCGACTGACCCTGCAATCGCTGCTGCGGAGGGCGGAGGAGGCCAAGTCCGACGGGGCGGACGTGCTCGTCCTCGAACTCGACACGCCCGGGGGCGACCTCGAGGCGACGCTCGAGATCTGCCTGTTCCTCAAGGAAAAGGCCGAGCTTCCCACCGGAGCCTGGGTGAATCCGGAGGCCTATTCGGCGGGAGCCATCATGGCGCTCGCCACCGACAACATCGTCATGGCTCCGGGCTCGCGGATGGGAGACGCGGCCCCCATACAACTGAGTCCGGTCGGCCTCGTCGAGCTTTCGACCACCGAGAGGGCCAAGATCGAGGCTCCCGTGCTGGCCGAGGTCGTCGACTCCGCCAGGCGGAACGGCTACGACGAGAAGCTCGTCCAGTCCATGGTCAGCGTCCGGTTCGCACTCTGGGAACTCCTGCGTGAAGAGACCGGGGAACGCCTGTTCGTGGATGCGAACGAATACCAGCGCGTGTTCGGCGAGGCCCCTCCCGTCCAGCGTGGCCGGGGCTCCGAACCCGCCGCGGCCTCGACGGCCCCTCCACTCGACGAGACGACGATGCAGGAGGTCGACGCCATCCAGGGCGCCTACAGCGACCGACCCTCCCTCGGACCGGAGGATGCCGACGACTGGATCCTCGTCGGGCAGGTGGTCGGCGACGAGGAGCTGCTCGTGGTGAATGCCGAGGAGGCAGTTCGGACAGGACTCTCGAAGGCAATCGTGGCCGATTCCTCCGCCCTCGAGCGTTGGTACGGGGCAAGGGCGCTCGTTCGCTACCCGGAAAGCTGGTCGGACGGGCTCATCCGCCTCCTCACCAGCTGGCCGATCAAGCTGATACTCATCGGCATAGTCGTCATCGGATTCATGATCGAGATCTCGGCACCGGGCACCAGCGTGTTCGGAGGCGCCGCACTCCTCGCCCTCGCAGTGCTCGTCGGAGCGCCGATGCTCGGCGGATTCCCGCAGTGGTGGGCGGTTCTGCTGATCATCACCGGGATCTCACTGGTCGGGGCGGAAGTCGTCCTGCTTCCCGGGGTCGGGGTGGCGGGAATCACCGGCACCGTGAGCCTGCTTTCCGGTCTCATCGCCCTCATGGTGACCGCGGACATGGGCACCAGCGAGGCCAACAACCAGATCGCCCTTGCGGTCACCGCGATCTTCGCTGCCATGCTCCTCGGAGGAACCGCGGCCTGGTGGATCGCGCGGCAGAGCGGTGGCTTCTGGCTCTTCCGGCGACTGGTCCTCGACGCCCAGTCCGGGACCTCCGCAGGCCCCCCACCATCACCATCACCGGCCTCCCCCGCCGATTCGAACGTCGGAACCGCCGTGACGGATCTTCGTCCTTCGGGGAAGATCCGTGTCGCGGACCGAGTCATGGTCGCTCGCTCGACCACCGGATGGGTCGATGCCGGGACGAGGGTTCGTCTTCTCCGGGAATTCGCTGGGGAATGGGAGGTCGCCCCGATGAAGACCTCCGGGCAGGAAGGTGAAGCATGAGCTGCATGGAACTGGTCATTGCCGTCACGGCGGGCCCCGCGGGAGGCACGGGCTCGGCATCCGAACCGAGCGTCGCCTTTCTGCTGGCCTCGTTCGCCCTCATAGCGGGTGCGGTGCTCTTCTTCACCCTGGAGATCTTCGTGCCGAGCGGCGGCCTGTTCGGTGCGTTGTGCGCGACCTGCTCGATCGGTTCGGTCATCGTGATGTTCCTGCACAATCCGATCCTCGGCGTGATCCTGATGACGCTGTACGTCGTCGTGGGCCCGTTCGCCATCTACTGGGGAATCAAGATCTGGGAGAACTCACCCGTCGGCCGAAAGCTCATCCTCGACGCGGAACTCGACTCGGCGTCGGCCGAGACGACCGGTGGACTCGAGTCCCCTTCCGGGATTCAGGCCACAAGGTCGGATCTGATCGGCCGGGAGGGCATCGCGGACTCCCAGCTTCGTCCGGTCGGGTTCGTCCAGATCGACGGGGCCCGACTCGACGCCATCGCGGAGGGCGATCTCATCGAGGTCGGAGCACGAGTCAGGATCGTGGACGCCTCTGACAATCAGCTGAAGGTGCGACTGATCGAGGACGGCCCTGAGGACCCGAAGAACTGCTAACCTGAGCACCCTTCCCGAAGAATCCCCATGGAGACTCTCAGAATGCTGCAACCCATGCCCGTGATCGCCATGGCCTGGTACTGGTGGATCCCGATCGGAATCGCAGGACTCTTCCTGCTCATAGCGACCCTGTTCATCATGCAGTACGCCTCGCTCTGGCTGCAGGCGAAACTCTCGAACGCTCCGGTCACCTTCTTCAGCCTGATCGGAATGCAGTTCCGGAAGGTCAAGCCTGACGTGGTGGTGCTGAACCGGATCTCGGCGAAGAAGGCCGGAATGGATCTTCCGACCAACCAGCTCGAAGCTCACTTCCTCGCCGGCGGAAACGTCAGCCGGGTGGTGCGGGCGATGATCGCCGCCGACAAGGCGAAGATCAATCTCTCATGGGAGAATGCGACCGCGATCGATCTCGCGGGACGTGACATCCTCGCCGCGGTGCAGACCTCGGTCGACCCCCGTGTCATCGACTGTCCCTCGCAGACATCGGCCAAGACCACCATCGCGGCCGTCGCGCAGGACGGCATCCAGCTCAGGGCCAAGGCCCGCGTCACCGTACGTACCAACATCGGGCGACTCGTGGGTGGCGCGACCGAGGAGACCATCATCGCTCGCGTGGGCGAAGGAATCGTCTCGGCGATCGGTTCGGCGGCGACTCACAAGGTCGTCCTCGAAAATCCCGACAACATCTCGAAGACCGTGCTCTCGAAGGGCCTCGACTCGGGCACCGCATTCGAGATCCTCTCCATCGACATCGCCGACATCGACGTCGGTGAGAACATCGGGGCGAAGCTCCAGGCCGACCAGGCGGAGGCCGACACCAAGAGGTATCAGGCGGAAGCCGAACAGAGGCGTGCCCTGGCGGTGGCTCAGGAGGCGGAGCACGTCGCGGATGCGCAGAAGAACCGTGCGCTCGTCATCCTCGCGGAGGCGGACGTTCCGAAGGCGATGGCCGACGCATTCCGTTCGGGAAATCTCGGCGTGATGGACTACTACAAGATGCAGAACGTGATCTCCGACACGGACATGCGGAACTCAATCGCGGGGCCGGACGACAAGAGCTGACCCGCGGAGGTCTCAGCCGTGCCAGCCCTTCATGTCGTCATCCCCTGCTACAACGAGGAGCAGACCCTTCAGGGCTGCGCCGAACGCGTGCTGAACGCACGCCTTCCCCGGGGATGGGACCTGCAGGTCATGATCGTCGACGACCACTCCCTCGACCGGACCGGAGGGATCGCGGAAACAGTGCATCGATCGGACGACCGGGTCCAGCTGGTCACTCATGCACGCAACCGCGGGAAGGGAGCGGCGGTTCGAAGTGGTTTCGAGCGTGTGCTCGAGAAGGCCGCCGAAGACGACCTCTGCGTCGTTCAGGACGCGGACCTCGAATACGACCCGAACGACCTCGCCCCGATGATCGACTCACTGCTGGCGACCTCCTCCGACGCCGTCTACGGAGATCGCTTCGACCGGGGAAGACGCCCGTCTCCCCTCGGTCATGCCCACACCTTCGTCAATCGGACCCTAACCGTGCTCAGCAACCTGATGACGGGACTCTCCGTCGCGGACATGGAATGCTGCTACAAGCTGATCAGAATCCCGATGCTCCGCCGTATCATCCATGAACTCGACGAGGAACGGTTCGGCATCGAGCCGCAGGTGACCGCGGCGCTCGCCCGGGCCGAAGCACGCATCCGGAACCACCACGTGAGCTATGCGCCGAGACGATTCGACGACGGCAAGAAGATCGGCGCACGGGACGGACTCCGAGCCATCCTCGTCATCGTAAGGGAACGACTGCGAGGTGGTTCCTCGTGAATGAGGAAGACGCTCACAAGCAAGACGTCGCGACGATCGACGACGTCCGCAGACGAATGCTCTCCCGCCGGAAGATCGTGTTCCAGGCCCTCGGTTTCCTCGCGGGGCTGGTGCTCATCGCCATCTGCTTCCGAACCGCCTTTCAGGACGGCGCGGACTGGAGCAGGATCCGGGAGGCGAGCCCCGCGCTGCTCACCGCCCTGCTGGTGACTGGCCTGCTCAGCACCGTCCTCGATGGAATGGTCTTCTGGGCGGTCATGCGACCGTACCACCGACTTGGTTTCATGGAGGTGCAGGGGGCGAACATGACCGCCTCCTTCCTGAACTACGGCCCCGTCCGGCTCGGAACCATCTTCAGGATCATCTTTCATGCGCGGGTCGACAAGATCCCGCTGATCCCGATCCTCGCATGGTTCGCGGCGATCACCGTCACGACCGCCGCCTGCATGGGGAGCGTCTTCGTCGCCACCCTACTCGTCGGCAAGCCGGGGGTCTCGTGGGCGTGCATCGTTGCCCTGCTCCTCGCCATTTCGGGCGTTTCCCTCTGGTTCGTGTCGCGCTCCTCGATGGTCCGCAGGAGAGCCAACGGAATCGAACGGATGTTCGGGGACCCTCAGGCCCTGACGGCGGGACTGGTGGGAAGACTGTTCGTGCTTGCCAGCATCTGCGTGCGCATGTCGCTCGCGGCCCAGATCCTGGAGCTGGACATCGAGACGGATCTCGTGATCATGATCTCGATCACCGCCCTGCTTTCCAGCTTCATCCCCCTCGGACGATTCGGATGGCGTGAGGCCACGGTCACCCTGGTCACGGCACGCTTCGCAGCGGAGTCACTGGGTGACGTCGACGTGACCGCAACCGCGGCACAGCTTGCACTGGTCGAATCCGCGGGCGAGGCGCTGGTGGTGGTCCCGCTCGGGACGCTCACCGCCATCTGGGCCTTCCGCAGAATGCTCGCCACCAGAAGAACCGGGAGCACCTCGAGTCCGGCAGCATCCGACCGGAAGTAGCAGGTCTCAAGGGACTCGCCAGGCTGCGATCAGGACACATCTCAGTCCGTCGTCGATTCGCAGGTGTCGGAATCTGACGAGCTCGATGCGGTTTCCGAGCCGCGGAGCGCGGCCGGAGTGCCGGTCGACGCGGCCGATGCCGGAACGGACGTCCTCGAGAGCCGCGACGGGCCTTGACTCCGCCGATCGCTCCGAACGGGAAGCCGCCGGGCGGTCCGACCCGGCCCAAAGGTCAGTTCGCGACACCATCCAGCGCGCCGCGGCCGATGAGTTCGGCCATGCGGACGGCAGCCTCGCCTCGATGACTTCGTGCATTCTTCTCGTCCGGCGATAGCTCAGCACTCGTCCGGTCCTCACCCTTCACCAGGAGGTGCGGGTCGTACCCGAAGCCGTTCGAACCACGTGGTTCGGTGACGATGCTGCCCTCGAAGGTGCCCCGCGTCTCGGCGAGCACCCTGCCATCTGGACCTGCGAGGCACATCGCGCACACGAACCGGGCTGATCGTTCCGACTCCGGAAGCTCCGAGACGAGTCGGATCAGCTTTCGGTTGTTCGCCGCGTCACGTTCCGAACGGTCGCCCCCCTGACCCGACCAGCGAGCGGAGTAGATCCCGGGAGCGCCTCCGAGTCCGTCGACCTCGAGCCCGGAGTCGTCGGCGAGGCAGACCTGGTTCGTGGCGCGGGCGTACTCGATCGCCTTGATGCGCGCGTTGGCCTCGAAGGTGTCGCCGTCCTCGACAGGCTCCGGCGGGACGTCCGCGAGGGAATCGAGACCGACCACCTCGATTCCCAGGGGGTGGAGGGTCGGTCTGACCTCGTCGAGCTTGTGGGGATTGCCGGTGGCGAGAAGGACTCGAATCATGAAGTGATGACCTCAGGTCTGGATGACGCCGGTCCGGAACGGACCGGAAGTGTCCGCACCCCCGGCGATCTGGAGGGCGGACGAAAGCTCCTCGCGGGTTCGAAGCGGATCGATGATCCGATCCACCCATCCCCTGGCTGCGCCGTAACGAATGTCCTGCTGCTGCTGGTAGGAATCGG
>Ga0163109_10002773_pt1 | contig 13508 bp, 5 predicted proteins | sample CRUFie1St13metaG_FD_108704 | JGI IMG/M metagenome (GOLD analysis project Ga0163109, IMG submission 108704) | Marine microbial communities from the Costa Rica Dome - CRUD Field 142mm St13 metaG | ecosystem: Environmental > Aquatic > Marine > Oceanic > Photic zone | place: Costa Rica: the Eastern... | reverse complement strand
TGGAACTGCTGATGCTTTTGACGAGATAGAAGCAACAGTCATGATCGCTAGAGATAAGAATGATGATGAGGAATCTAATCCCGATAGATCACTTCATGTGAAAGGTAATCAAATGATCGAGGGCGATGATGGAACATCAAGCACTCTGAAAATTACTAGTGTTACTGGACGAGCAGTCGATATCAACAGTGGAACTGTCTGGATAGATGATGCCGGTGAGGCAATGTTTCAGAAAGGAACAGATGGTATGACTTTGTCTGCCAGATTCAGTGACTCTGATGCTAGACCTAAACCTTTTGACTTGGAGCATCCAACTAAAGGTAAAGGACATCGTCTAAGATACGCTTGTATTGAGGGCCCAGAAGTTGGAGTTTATTATAGAGGAAGGTTGAAAGATTCCAACACAATCGAACTACCATACTATTGGAAAGATTTGGTTCATGCAGATAGTATCACTGTACAACTACAACCTATCGGAGACAGACATTATCATCTGAATGTAGTTGAGTTTGATAATGAAAAGATAATTGTATCAGAACCAGCTGGTAAACCTGTTGATTGTTTCTACCATGTATATGGGGAAAGAAAGGATATCAATCCACTGATTACTGAATATGAAGGTGATAAGTGTGACGATTATCCAGATCCTAATCATCATACAGTTCCTTATACTCAAAGAAACTACAATGATCCAAAATATAGAGGGCCTAGAAATACTATAACATCGTGAAGAAACTTTTGTATGTTGAAGAGAACTTTATAACTTCTAGTGAGTGTAAAACATTCATAGATTATTCTCTTACAAATAAGAAAGAAATACCTTATGGTAGTAAAAGTAGGGGTGGAGACACATATCTAACTACAGTGGAATGGAAAAATCAAGGTGCCAGATATCTTGGTGGTAATGTAGATAGTATAGTTCCGTCGTTAGAGGACAATGTAATTCACAGAGTAAATACACTCTGTAAGTCATTTGATAGTGAAATCGAACTTGATTATGTTGGTGTAGTTCGATGGCCAGTGGGAACATTCATGAAACCACATGTGGATGACAATAATGTTCATAATCCAGATGTATTTGCAGCAATGCTTTATTTGAATGACGATTTTACGGGAGGTCATACCCTCTTTGAGCAATATGACATAAAACCAGAGGTTGGAAAACTTGTTGTGTTCTCCAACTCCCAACTCCTTCACTATGTTAGCCAGGTGGAGGACAGTGAAAGATTTGTCCTATCCTTCTGGTACAAACGCTTGACATCGACCACCGAATGACTTAGAATACACAGGTAACCAAAGGAACACATGGAAGATTTTCTTGCTGGATCTGATGACGAGTATCTGACTCGTATAGTCATCGATGTTTCTTCTCGAACATTCCGTCTATACTCTAATGAAGGAGATGTTCGTGAAATTGAGTGTGATGGACACACAGACTTCTTGAACATTCTAGAGTTCATTCGTGAGTTCGAAGAGATTGGTCTTCTGGATTCCGATATCATCGCTTATTCTGAACCTACTGTATCTGTATGAGACCAGAAACAAGAAAGTCAATGGAGATGTTGTTTAGGGCAAGGTGGAATGTGCCTCGAGCAGCCAAACATTGTAACCTGACAGAGAAAGAAATGAAGATAACTTTCAATGAATATTGTGCATTCCATAAGGCCGACTTCGTTCAAGAAGATTATACTCAATTATTCTTACTCTAATGAATATCAACATCTGGTACTCTAGCCACTCTAAACAATGGAGATGGGTTCTGACTGAAGACAACCACCAAGAGAGTGGTGGTCAACCAAAACTCAGAGATGCAATGAATGATATTGCAAATACCATTGAGTATTTGGCAACGACTAGATTACCAGAATAAATATCGAAGTGTGAAGGAAGTGCCACCCTGTGTGGTAAGAACCACCTCTGATGGGTGGTTCTTTTTATGCATACTAAATAAGTTATACTAGATGTTGTGCGAGTAAGATGCCTCTCAGTCGCTTAGATAACTTTCTGAAGAACGTTCGTGGAAATACGATTTATGTAAATCCTCAGGACTTGGATGCTACTGACGATACCACTAATACTGGTAATTCGATGGGCAAACCCTTTAAAACTATTCAAAGGGCACTCATTGAAGCTTCTAGGTTCTCATACCAGAAAGGTTTTACCAACGATAGATTTGGAAAAACAACAATCATCCTTGGTGCAGGAGATCATTATATAGATAACCGTCCTGGTTGGATTCCTGATGGTGCAAACAATTTTAGACTTCGAAGTGGTGTAACATCGAATGATTTTAGTGAACTAACCAACACCACAAAGTATGATATAAATGACGAAACTAATATTTTATACAAAGTCAATAGTATCTACGGTGGTGTAATTGTTCCCCGTGGTACATCAATCATTGCTGAGGATGTCAAGAAGACAAGAATCCGTCCTCTGTATATTCCAAATCCTCTAAACAAAGATATTGAAACTTCAGCAATCTTTAGGATTACTGGTGGTTGTTATATTGCAAACTTCAGCATCATGGATGCTGATCCAAATGATTTGGTATATAATGATTACACTCTGATCAAGGTTGACCCAGCATATTCTCATCACAAACTGACAGCGTTTGAGTATGCTGATGGTGTAAACCCAACTCGTATTGACGATGAGTTCCAGACATTCTTTACAGAAAGAACTGATCTGGATATGTACTATGAGAAGATTGGTCTTCTCTATGGTCAACTGTCTGGTCGTGAAATCAAACCAGATTATCCTGATCCTGACGTAGATATTCAAACTAAAGTCGATGAGTATCGTATTGTTGGACCCATCAGTGGTGTCGTTGGTGTTACCAGTGTTAGATCTGGTAGTGGTTCCGTCCCTTCACCAATTATTACAGTTACCTTAGAAGAAGGTATTGATGGATTGGATACTGATAGTGCTATTATTGTTGATGGTGTATCTGATCCTCTCTACAATGGTTCCTACATTGTACAGAGTGTTGAGGTTCAAGACGCTAATGGTGCAACAACACAGTTTACTTATGAGGTTCCTGTTACACCCACCAATGGTCTTCCTCCAGTATCAGGATCTACCGTAACTCTTGATATTGATACCATAACTGGATCTGAACCTTTTATAGAATCTGTCACTCTAAGATCTGTTTATGGTATGTGTGGTGCACATGCTGATGGATCTAAGGTAGAAGGATTCAAGTCCATGTCGTTCAATGAGTTCACTGGTATTGGACTTCAAAAAGATGACAACGCATTTGTTAAGTTCAACTCTTCCAGTGGTACCTTCGATGACTCTACCTCTGTTGACAATATTCATGCAGATGCAAATGCCAAATATAAACCAGAATATTACAACTATCACATCAAAGCTTCTAACAGAGCATTCTGTCAGGTAACGTCTAACTTCTCTGTTGGTTATTCTCGTCAGTTAGTAGCAGAAAGTGGTGGTGAGTTTTCAGTCAGTGCTTCTAACTCTAACTATGGTCAGACTGCATTGTCCGCTTCAGGTTTCAGAAATGAGGCATTCCAGAAGGATGATGTTGGTTCTATTACGAACATTATTCCTCCGGTGGTTGTTGATCCATCATCACTAAACATTGAGTATGGTTCGATCGACGTAACACAAACTATTGGAGTTGCTAACACCAGTAGATTGTATCTCTATCAAGAGACAAACCAAGATAGTGTTCCTCCTACTGTTATCCAGGGATACAGAATTGGTGCAAAGAGTGATGATCGACTCTTAGTCAATATCGCCAGATCTGGAACACCAACTCTATACTTCTCTCGTATCATCATGCCAAACACGGCATATGGTACAAACGAAGTAACATCAGTCAAAGTTACTGAGGTTGGTAGAAATGTTGGAACTGGTAACAGTATTACTTCCAACACTCTCACCTTCAAAGAGAATCACCAGTTCCTGAATGGTGAGTCGATTAGAATTATTAGTGACAACGCTAGACTTCCTGATGGTCTGACATCTAACCAGATTTACTTTGCTATCACCTCTGGAGTTGATCCTAATCAGATTCAAATTGCTGCAACTCCTAACGATTCTATAAACGCTGTTCCTGTTACCATTAACAACCTTGGTGGAAACCTTACAGTTGAATCAAGAGTTAGTGATAAAGTTTGTGGTGATATTGGTCACCCTGTTCAGTTTGATGAGACTGTTGGTCAGTGGTATGTCAATGTAGCTACTGATAGTACAGAGAACACAATTTACAATACCATCACAGATCTTGGGGTTTCTGGACTGGGTGAAGCTACACCTAGAACGTTCATTACTAGAACACCAGCATCTAGAGGTTTGGATGACACTATCTACAGACTGAGATATGTTATCCCTGCTGGTAGTGGTATTACTTCTGCTAGACCTCCAAGAGAGACATTCGTTATTAGTTTGTCAAACAATGTCACTGGAGCTACAGATACAGAAGTAGAATATGCTTACAACCCAGGTTCAGTCACTCTGAATAATGAGAGTGATATGAGAAACTTCAGTTTCATTCGTAAGACTGGTTGGAACAATGGAACTGCTTCTTATACTACTGAACTTCCTCACAATCTTTCAGTTGGAGCTAAAGTCAAGATTAACAATGTAATCAGTACAAACAATACAACTGGTGTTGCTGGTTCTGCTTACAATGGTGAGTTCACTGTTACTGGTATCACAAGTGCAAACCAGTTTGAAGTAGCTGGTACCACTTATAATCCTGGACTGTTTACTAACGACACTTCAAACAGAATTACAACTCTTCCAACATTCCAAAAACTCACTGGTAATGTTAACTTCTACATCTATGATGTTAATCAGGTTTCTGAATATGTTGCCGGTGAACAGGATGGTGTTTATTATCTGACTGGTCTAGCTGCAGACAATGTTCCTCAGGTTACACCATTTAATGACTCTGATAAGTTTGCATTCTCACAACCTGTTGTGGATATGTATCCTCAGTTTGATAGAGATAATCCAATTTCAGATTTAAAATCATCTACATCATATGCACTTCCAAATCCTCTGGGTGAAGTTGTTGTTGATGATCTTAAAAACTCTGTTACGAAAGAATCTATTCAAAAACTCTTCGCAGACACTGGTGTTGGTGTTGCTATTACGGACATCATTTCAACAAGTAGTGACAACCACGTTATTCACACCGGTTTTGATCATGGTTTGAAGAGAATTACTAGTGTTAGTATTGCTAGTAGTGGTGTCGGATATGGTAATAGTACAGGTGCCACAGAATATCTCTACAACGCATCTTTGATTGGTTCTTCTACAGGTTTCAACGCAACCGCAAGAGTAACAGTTAATGTTCAGGGTCAGTTGACAGATGTTGAAATCATGTCTGGTGGTACTGGATATCAGGTTGGAGATACTCTAAGTGTTACTGGTATTGCAGTTACAACTGGTATCACAACTGGTACCGTTACAGTTACTAGTGTTTATGACAATATTGGTGATTCAGTAACTGTTACTGGTGTGTCTTCCGCATCATATCAACCATACAACACTGTCTATACGATTACTGGTATCTCATCAATCAACAGTATTAATGTTACTTCTGCAGAGTCAATCAGTGATTTTACAACCATTGGTATTGGTTCGGAACTCACTTCTAGTGCATCCGCATACACAAGTGGTAGAGTTCTGAATGTCTCTAGTATTGTTTACAACAATGATGTTGGTCTAGCAACTGTCACTACAACAGAGTCACATGGTTATAGAGTAGGTAACTCTATTAGAATTTCTGGTTCCTCAGAAACAAAATTCAATGACTTGTTTGCTATTACTCAGAATGTTGGACTTTCTACATTCGTTGTCAACGTTGGTATCAATACGGTAGCATTGACTCCCTCTGGTACAATGAAAGTGTATCAGTCTGGTCTCAACCCACAAAATGGTGCAGTTGGTTCTTATGATGAAAGATTTGGTGGTAGATCACTGAATATCTACGCTGGCATTACTACATCACTGAATACAGCAATCATCAACTCTACCACAGATGAAGTAGAAATTCAGAATATTCAGAACACTGACTTCAAGATTGGTGATTATCTGAGAATTGATGATGAGATTATGAGAATCAAAACTACTGTCACAGGTAATCCTGTTTCAGTATTCAGGGGTCTTTTTGGTACTCAGTCATCTACACATGAAGAAGGTGCAATTATCAGAAGAATTGTTGTTCCTGCTGTAGAACTGAGAAAACCATCTATCATCAAGGCATCTGGTCATACATTTGAATATATTGGTTACGGTCCTGGTAACTATTCAACAGCACGTCCTGAAAGACAGGACGAAGCTCCAACACAGAATGAACAACTTCTGTCACAATCACTCAGAGCTAATGGTGGTCAGAACGTCTATGTTGGTATGAATGATGTTGGTGACTACTACATTGGTAACAAGAAGATCTCATCTTCTACTGGTAGAGAGACAATCTTTGACACTCCTCTTCCCACTATTACTGGTCAGGATCCTTCATCTGTTAACGTTGAGGAACAGTTTAGTAAGACTGATTCTGATGAGGTTACAGTATCCAGAGACCTGATTGTTGAGGGTGGTCCCAACTCTGACATCATCTCTGAGTTCAATGGACCAGTTCTATTCACTCAGAAGATCACCTCTACATCTGATGATGGTATTGAAGCTGACAGCCTCTTCCTTCAGGGTAACACCAACATCTCTAGAAAGTATACAGTTGGCATTGCAAAACCATCACTAGCGGGTAACCCTGGTGATATTGTATACAACGCTAACCCTGAAGCTGGTGGAACTATTGGATGGTGTTATACCATTGAGAATGGTTGGTATACCTGGGGTGCAATCAGTGCTAGTGATGATGAGAACTTGATGTTCTTTGACAGACTGGGAGTTTCAACCAATAACCTTGAATCCTCAGGTGTAAAAGCTATCTTCCAGGTCGGTTCTGGTTCCTCTATCTTCCACCGTCAAGAAGATGGTAGAGTTGGTCTTGGTACTACGGCCAACGGTGCTGGTCTGAGAGTTAATCCAGATCTTGGTAATATTGTTGGTAAGTTTGTTGGTGATGGTTCTGGTCTAACTAATATCAATTCAACTACTAACTGGAAAATCTCTGATGATAACATTGGAATTTATCCAATTGAAGGTAAAAAGGTTGGTATTGGTCAAACTCAACCAACTTCAGATTTTGAACTCCAGGTTGGAACACCCAGTGCAGGAACTAATGACTTATTAGTATCTAACAATTCAAGATTTGATGGTCCAAGTGTATTCACATCATCTGTAAATATCACTGGTCTATTAACCTCCACTGACTTTAATCTTAATGATCCATCTTCTGGTGATATTAATACCAATACTTTAATAGCAAATGATATAGAAGTTGGTAACAATGTAATCAGTATTAAGACTGGTGGTGGTGTTGCCATTGGTAGAGAAGACGCTAGAGCTAGTTTGGATGTTGATGGTTCTGCTAGATTTAAGACATATTTCGAAGTATCAACATCAGTTAGTTCTTCTGCAAATGTTGTTGTTCTTGACCTCTCTGCGGCTCAGACATTTGAACACGTCACAACCGAGGACGTAAATAGATTTACTCTTACAAATGTTCCCACAGGTTCCACTACAACATTTACAATCAAGATTACTCAAGGTTCTACTCCAAGAACTGTAGACATTCTTGACTTCAGACAAAATGATGGAACTAGTATTCCTGTTTTCTGGAATGGTAATGTTCTTCCCACTGTTACACCTGCAGCAGGTGCTGTTGATGTTTATTCGTTTGTAACCTTTGATGGTGGTACAACACTTTATGGTGTTGTTTCTGGTCAGAACTTTGGTAATACTGGAACTGATGCCACACCAGATGACGGTCTATCATATGATGTTATCACTAAGACAGTTACTGTTACTGAGAATCTTAATGTCATCAAAGATGCAACATTTGGTGAAGACATCACTTGTAGAAACCTGACGGCTTCACAAAATATCACGGGTGTCAATGTCGAAGCTGCTTCTGATTCTAAACTGAAGTCTAATATAACCACAATTGAGAACGCACTTGAAATTCTTAATCAAATCGAGGGTGTTTCGTTTACTTGGAATGATACTGGGGAAGAATCACTGGGAGTCATAGCACAAAATGTTGAGTCAGTTTTACCACAATTGGTTCATGAATATAATGAAAGAAAAAATGTTAACTACAATGGTTTGACTGGTCTTCTTATTGAGTGTGTGAAACAACTTTCTAAGAGAGTTGAAGAACTTGAAAATAAATAGTCTTATAAGGAGATAAGATAAAATGAGTCCCGTAAACTTTAGTTTCTTTAGGTCCATTCCAACTAAAATTAAGTTGAATGGACCTTTACTGAAGATCGTTGACCAACCAAGTAATGCAACACCAAACTCTAGTAACTTTGTTACTTTTGAAGTTTCTACTGTTGCCGAGTATGTTCAGGGTGGTGGTAATGCAGATGGTAATTACCTATTCAACTGGTACTTAGGTGGTACACAGATAAAAGATGTTTCAGAATCCCCTAGCTCTAATGCCAGTATTGTCAATGTTGGAGGGACATCCACACTAACATTAACAAATATCGATCCTTCTTTTAATGGTAAAGAAGTATACGTTGAAATCGATTATCAATCTGCTCCTAAAGAAGGAATAGTTATAAACTCTCCATTGAGGTCAAATACTGTTATAATTGATGCTACTGGTTTACTTGAGATCACCACTCAACCAGAAGATTTTACTGGTGGCTCAGGATTAACTGCCGCATTCGATGTTGCAGCAAGAATAACACCAGATACAAGAACAATCTCCTATAGATGGCAAATGGGAGGAGAAGATCTTGTTGATGGAGTGATCAATACTCCAGAAGAAGTTCAAAGATATGGTATAGTTGGCAATTCTACAGGATTCTTCACTGTCAAAGAGGATGGTGTAAGTGGTTCGGAATTTACCATTGATTGGTCAGAAATTAACTCTTATAGTGGTTTTATCCCTGGAAAAACATATGTCATCAATAGTAATGCCGATATCACAACAAAAGTAGTTCTTCAGGGTGGTGGAGGAGGACAATCTGGATATAGAAAAGTTCGTGGTTCTTCGGGTGGATCTATTTCTGGAAACATGACCTTCTTGAAAGATAAAACATATTATCTACAAGTAGGATCTGCAGGGGAAGGTGGTGTCAAGAGATATAAGTCTGAAGTAGAACACGTATTTAATAGTAGAACGGATCAAACTATATCTCTTGATGAAAGTAATAATATCACAGTTACTGTGATGAATCCAAATCAAAATGATCCTACAACTCCATCTGGTATAAGACTTCCTTGTAATGGAGATATAAATGCCAGATACTATAAGATTAAATTTAACACACCATTCCAAGATACAAGTTATCAAATCAAAATTGTAAACTTGTCATCAATATCGGCTGGTGGTGGACCTGGTTTGTTTACTGTAGACACAATCAAGAATAAAACCGTTGATGGATTTGATGTTTGGTTCTGTAAAACAAATCCCAACAACGGAAGAACGGCTAACAGTTTCATTCGTTCATTTACTTTGAACGTTTTTGGAATGAAGGTTGGTGAAGATGAGAATGGTGAGGGTGGTTTCCCTGGTGGTGGTAGTAGTGTAGCAGATGAAAACAAACAAAATAAAGCAGCTGGTGGTGGTGGATATACAGGATTATTTGAAAATTCTGTATCACATAGTTCTGCTATCATTATTGCTGGAGGTGGTGGTGGTTCATCTTCAGATCCTGGTGTTGGTGGTGACGGTGGATTTATCCAAACCACAAATGGAGCAAGTGGTGCAGATGGATTGATTAGTGATAGTTCATCTGAGTTTGGTAGAGGTGCTACCAGTTCTTCTGGTGGTACTGGTGGAGGACAAGGTGGAGATGGTTCGGCTCTAAAAGGTGGAGATGGTTTCAATACCGGTGCCGGTGGTGGCGGTGGATATTATGGTGGTGGCGGTGGCGGCCGAGTAGGGCCTGGTTCTGGTGGTGGAGGGTCAAGTTATATTGATTCTGGACTTATTTTGGATATGAAAACTTCTGTTCTGTCATCTAATTATGGTGAGGATGGTAAAGCTATTTTTGAACTGATTGATATTTCTACACCACTCAATCCATCAATTCAAGTCAGTGGTGCATTCACACCAAACTTAAGATTGTTCACAGACACTGATAATGTTGGTGCAATTGTCAATTGCAACCTAACAGCACAAGCGACTAATTCACCTCTCCTCTCTAATATTGTAAGTTATCAGGTACTATCCAAACAACCTATTGTTTCGTTTGAAGCGATCGATACAGTTGAGAATTGGATTCAAACAAAAACAATTAACTTCAACAAAACCAATAGTTTCACACTCAACAGTTCAACCTTTGGTAGTCAGTATAAAGTTATTCAGTTTCACTCAAAAGAAACTGATTTTATTCTGACAATGGATATTAAATCTAGTGCTGGTTTATCCGTTGGTGGAAATGTTGGTGGTGAAGGTGGAACATCGAAAATCAAGATTAACATTAAGAAAGATTTTGAATACACCATTCTTGGTATATCAGACAATTCATCTATATTCATCTATGAGAAATCAAGATTGATTGCTGTTGTGGGACAAGGTGGTAATGCTGGTCAATCTGGTGTCGGTGGTGATGGAGGTGGAGCAAATGTCGATGGTAGAACAGGTGGTGGAATCAACCCTGGTGTTGGGGGTGAGAGACCAGTTTCTGGAACACTTACCACAAATGGAGTCTATGGTTCTATTCTCTCTGGTTCTAACATAACACTCTATTCAGAAGATAGTATTAGTTCAGTCCCCAACCCTGGTAGAACAATATCATGTTCCAAGGGTCTTCATTATATCAACAGTGGATTCTCACCCTGTGAGGATATAGGTGATACACAAATTCAGTTTGTTGACCAAAATGGAGTTACATATTCTCAGTCACCTTTGCTGAACAGAGGTTTCAAGGCTGGTTATACAGTAACTGACACAGCAGGTAGAGCATCAGATACCAAGAGTGGTAATGGTGGAAATGGTGCCACTGGTGGTCAAGGTGGTGTTGCTGGTGCTGGTGGTGGCGGTGGTAGTGGTTATGTTGATGAGGAAGTAATTGTTGTCAACACATCCTCTGGTGGTAATTCTGATGTTATTTCTAGTATTGTGTTCTCCATAGACTAAATAAAGATACCACTACAAGCGGGGATAGTGAACCGCGGGAGAACCAATGGGCGTAGCAAAGAATTTTGTTGTCAAGAATGGTATTGAGGTTTCAACAGACTTACTATTTTCAGATGTTCCATCTAATAATGTAGGCATCGGAACCACAATACCAACTAGAAAATTAGATGTAAATGGTAATTTTAATGTTGTAGATGATACTAGGATTGGTGGTATCGGTACAGTAGAAGGAAAGTTTGGTGTTGGTGTTGGTAATAGTGCATTATACGTTGATACTGGGACAGAGAGAGTTGGTATAAACACAACAGTTCCAGATTACAACTTAGAAATAATTGGTGATGTAGGTGTTTCTTCACACCTCAGTGTAGGTGGTATTACTACAACACCAATTCTTCATGTAACTGGTCTAACATCATCAGTTCATATGAATGTAACTGGTGTTACAACGATTGCTGATGTTAGAATCGAAGCTGGTTTTACCACAGTTAGTTTAGTTACAACCAACTTACTTTCAGCTACTAATGCAAATGTAACTGGTGTTGCTACAGTTGGTGGTGCAGTCACAATGTCATCAACTGGTATTGATGTTAATAACATTGATGTTGAGTCTTTAACTGGTAGAGGAATTAATATCACTGGGGGTATCACTGCTTCTGGTACCGTTGGTGCTAACAACTACACTGGTGATGGTAGTTCTCTTTCTGGTATTGTTACTACTCTTGTTGCTGGTGAAAATATCAGTATCAGTGGTGGTACCGGAACAGTAACTGTTACTGGTTTGGCAAAAACAGATAACATCAACGCTGATACTCTAGTTGTTACTGGTATTTCTACTCTTGGTATTGTTACCAATGTTACTTCTATTAAGGCTACTAACTTTTATGGTGGATCTTTCTTTGGTGATGGTTCTAACCTGAGTGGTATTGATACCTCTGGTAACTTCTCTGGTAAAACAATTGTTTGTGAAAATGTATTAGCTAGTAATCCTGGTGTTGGTACTTTTGGTTCTGTTGTTATCAACAACCCAACAGGTCGTATCACCGCCACCGAGTTTTATGGTAATGGTGCAAACCTAACCAACACTGGTGCATCTCTGGGATCTATTGATGCAACACAGAGATTGGTAACTACAGGTATCGCCACTGGTAGTAGAATGGTTTCCAGTGGTACTACATCCACACTAACATATAACCCAACCACAGACACACTCTCCTGTACTAATTTCTCTGGTGATGGTGCAAACCTAACCAACACTGGTTCAACTCTGACTGCAGCATCTGGAAGTCAAAGAGTTGTTCTGACTTCTCTGACTAGTGGAACAATGACATCATCAACTACTGATGGTGATCTGACGTTCAATGCCTCTACAAACACACTAAGTTGTACTAACTTTTCTGGGAATGGTGCAAACCTGACTAATACTGGTTCTACACTAAGTGCAGCATCTGGAACTGAAAGAGTCGTACTAACTAACCTAACTTCAGGAACAATGACATCATCTTCCACAGATGGTGATCTGACATTTACTGCTTCCACAAATACACTCTCCTGTACTAATTTCTCTGGTTCATTCAGTGGTAGTGGTGCATCACTGACCAGCATTCCCAACTCAGCACTGGATAACTCCACCATCTCTGGTGTATCTCTTGGTTCTAACCTGGCTACACTCACTAGAGGTAGTTATCTGACTGGTTCCAACTATAATGGTTCTACGGCCAGAACATGGGCAGTTGATGCCACATCAGCAAACACAGCATCTAAGGTTGTTGCTCGTGATGGCTCAGGTAACTTCTCAGCTGGAACTATTACAGCTACACTGAGTGGTACTGCATCAAATGCCACTAATTGTAGAGTTGATGCAGATAACTCTACAAATTCCACTCATTACATTACTTTTGTTGGTGGTACAACTGGTAACCAGAGATTGAATAGTGATACTGGATTAACATATAACCCTTCATCCAATACTATTACAGCTACGTTGAATGGTAACGCATCAACAGCATCCAATGCATCTAACGCTGGTCAGTTGGATGGTTACTCACAAAGCACTTCAGCGACCGCTAACACTATTGTCAGAAGAGATAGTAGTGGACACATCACTGGAAACTACGTATTCGGTGCATATATGAATATGAGTCACAATACTTCAACTAGAAATAGTGACAGTATTTTCTACTCATCTACTGATAATTACATTCGTAAGAATAATGCATCTGGGATGCGTTCATCACTGAATGTTCCTACTCGAACTGGTGGTAACGCTTCTGGTACTTGGGGTATTAGTATTAGTGGTAATGCTGCTACTGCA
>Ga0163109_10002772_pt1 | contig 13521 bp, 13 predicted proteins | sample CRUFie1St13metaG_FD_108704 | JGI IMG/M metagenome (GOLD analysis project Ga0163109, IMG submission 108704) | Marine microbial communities from the Costa Rica Dome - CRUD Field 142mm St13 metaG | ecosystem: Environmental > Aquatic > Marine > Oceanic > Photic zone | place: Costa Rica: the Eastern... | reverse complement strand
TTATATGATAAAAAATGGTGTAAATCACTTTATAGAAATAGGTCCAGGGAAAGTATTATCTGGCCTCATAAAAAGAATTGATAAAATAGTAAAAGTTGATGCAATTAATAATGAGGAGGATATAAATAATATTAAGAAAGATGATAAATTTTGCTAAAAAAAAAATTATAATAACTGGAGCAACAGGTGGTATTGGAAATGAATTAGTTAAAAAATTTATTTCTTTAAAAGGTGATGTTTTAGCAACGGGTACAAACGAAGAAAAATTAGAAAAATTAAAAAAAAATTATCCATCAGTAGAAATTTTAAAATTTGATATTTCAAAACATTCTGAGATTGAAAGTTTTATTGAACAAGCACATACAAAACTAAAGGGTTTGGACATTTTGGTAAATAATGCAGGTATTACATTAGACAACTTATCGTTAAGGATGAAAAATGAAGAGTGGCAAAAAGTTATAGATATAAACTTATCGTCTTCATTTTATACATGTAAACATGCGCTTAAAAAAATGCTTAAAAATAAATTTGGAAGAATTATTAATATTACATCTATTGTAGGGCACACTGGAAATATTGGACAAGCTAATTACACAGCTTCCAAAGCAGGCATGATTGCCATGTCAAAAAGTCTTGCAATAGAGTATGCCAGGAAAAACATTACAATAAATTGTGTATCACCAGGATTTATCCAAACAAATATGACTGATCAAATAAATGAAGAGGTGAAAAAAAGTCTGATGTCTAGAATTCCTATGAATAAATTGGGAAATGGTGAGGATGTATCAAATTCTGTTGCTTTTTTAGCCTCTGACGCAGCATCTTATATTACGGGCGAAACTATTCATGTTAATGGGGGCATGTATATGGCTTGACAAAGTTGAGTAATAATCTAATAACAAAAAAATATAAAAAAAAAGGATTTATATGTCTGATGATATTTCAAGCAAAGTAAAAAAAATTGTTGCTGACCATCTCGGTATCGAGGAGGCTAAGGTCACAGAGGAAGCTAGCTTTATTGATGATTTAGGTGCTGATAGTTTAGACACTGTAGAGCTAGTAATGGCTTTTGAGGAAGAATTTGGTTCAGAAATTTCTGATAGTGAAGCTGAAAAAATTCTTACAGTTGGAGATGCAATCAAATTTATCGAGAGTAAAAGTAACTAAATATTAATATATCCGATGTCGCCACAAAATGATGGTACAATAATTATATTGTCTTCTCCATCTGGTGCTGGAAAAACTACTTTAGTAAAGTTATTATCAGAAAAAAAAAACTTCAACATTTCAATTTCTCACACAACAAGAGAGCCAAGAAGTAATGAAAAAAATGGTAAAGATTATTTTTTTGTTAATCACTCGATTTTTAAAAATCTAATTAAAAATAATGAATTTTTAGAATATGCCGAAGTTTTTAATAATTTTTATGGTACTACAAAAAAACCGGTTATTGAACTTCTTAGTTTGGGTAAAAATGTAATATTTGACATTGATTGGCAAGGCACAAGACAGATTAAATCTCAAAACATTAAATATAAAATTATCACGTTTTTTGTATTACCACCAAGCAAAGAAGTTCTTTTTGAAAGACTTAGCAATAGAGATATGAAAGATAAACTTATAGCATCTGAGAGAATGAAAGACTTTTATAAAGATGTTAAACATTGGATAGACTATGATTTTGTAGTTATAAATGATGATTTAAATAAATGTTATGATGAAATAAGTCGCTTAATTGATTTATCCTTAAGTAATGAAAAACGAACTAACTATAATAAAAAAATAATATCAGATCACGTAAGCAAATTAATTAATTAATCTACAGATCCTCATATTTTGAGGCTAAATTACAGTATGTTTTAATATCAAGATTTTGAGGACGCAAGTCTTGATCAAGACTAAGTTGACTTATAATATTTTTGTTATTTTTAAAAATAAAATTAATTGATTTTCTAATTTTTTTTCTTCTTTGATTAAATAAAATCCTGGTGATTTTTTCTAAATTTTTAACATCTTTTAGAGGGAATTTTTTATCCTTTTCTTTAAACAATAGTAAAGAACTTTCAACTTTTGGTTTTGGAGAAAAAGAACTTGGTTTAATATCAAACAATTTTTTTATTTCAAATTTCCAGTTAGATAATATTGATAAACGACCATACTCTTTTGAATTTACTTTTGCCAGTATCCGATTTGCCATTTCTTTCTGAAACATAAATATTAAAGCTTTAAACTTAAAGTTATTATCTAGTATAAATTTTACTAGAATTTGAGATGATATATTATAAGGTAAATTACCAATTATAACAGTATTCTTGTTAAAAATTTTATAATCAAAAAACTTAAGAATATCCTTATTTATGATCTCAGCTTTACCAAAAAATTTATTCAATAAATTTTTGGATAGTTCTTGGTCTTTTTCTATTATAAAAATTTTTTTTGGGTTCTTATTAATCAAATAATCAGTAAGATTTCCTGTCCCTGGTCCAATTTCAACTATTTCGGTTTCATCATTTATAAGATTTATATCAACTATTTTTTTTAATACATTTTTATCTACTAAAAAGTTTTGACCAAGACTTTTTTTGGCCTTGGTTTTAACTGATTTTTTTTGCAAAATAAATTGCCTCTATTAAACTAGTTGGGTTAGATAGATTTTTTCCAATCATTTGGTTATTTGTTCCATGATCTGGAGTGACTCTCAAAAAAGGTAGTCCTAATGTTATATTTATTGCATTAAAGCCATATAAAGTTTTTATAGGCGTCAGAACTTGATCATGATACATACCAATTATTACATCAAACTTTTTTAAATTATTTTTTAAAAAAATTGTATCAGCAGCGTAAGGACCTTGTATATCAATACCTTTATTCCTCAATTTTTTGACTGCAGGCATTAATATTTTTTCATCTTCTGAAAATTTATCGTTTGTTTCACAATGTGGATTCAAACCTGTTATACCAATTCTGACTTTTTTTTTAAAATGGCATCTATAAAAGTCATTAATAGTGTTCACATTATTAAAAATTTTATCTTTAGTTATTCTTTTAAATATTTTTTTTAATGGCAAATGTGTTGTTAAAGGACATACAGCAAGGCTTTTATTAAAAATCAACATTACCTCTTTGCCTTTAGAATTAGTTTTTTGAGCAAAGTATTCAGTCATACCAAGAAATTTTTTTTGCAAAAAATGTTTCTTTGATATCGGACCATTAATCAATATTTTAATATTATTTCTTTTAACAAGAGATAAAGCAACATTTAGACAATCTTCTATATAAGGTTTAGATTTACTAGAAATTTTATCAAATGTTTTTTTTATTCCAAAATTAACGTTGATTAAATTAATTGTTTTATTAGTTAGCTTTTCCGTATCAAAATTAGATTTACGCACTTCTCTAATTTTAAATTTGTATTTAAATTTTTTCATCTGCTGAATAAGTAAATTTTTGGAACAAATCAAAATAATTGGATTTTTTAGCTTTTTAATTTTTTTTTGCCTAAGTGATTTAAAATAAATCTCTAAAAAAATACTATATGGTTCACCAGCAACAATTAAGATTGGTTTAATTGTCATAAATTTTAGTATTTAGTTCAGTTTTTTTATAATATATTGAGGAATATTGAGAAAGTTGACGATTTTGTTCAGCTAATATAATTTTTTTAAATTCTTCATCGAAGCTTAAATCTAGTTTAGATTTTCTTTTATCTTTTAAATATAAAAAAAGTTGACCTCCAGCAACATTTATTGGGCTTGAATAATCTCCGATTTTTAAATTTTTAATATTATTTAAAACTTCTTTTGTAAGTTGATTTTCTTTAACCCAACCTATTTTACCTCCTAGCTTGGAGGATTGTGCCTCACTTAGAATATTTGCTGTATTTTCAAAACCAATATCTTTAATACTTCTCTCAATTTTTAATTTATTAGTCTCTAAATCTGATATTTGCGAAGGTGTAAATAAAATTTCATACAACAAATATTCATCAAGAAAATTTGATGGGTTTTCTAAATCTTCTTTTAATTTTTTTTTTATTTTAATTTCATCAATAACTAATTTATCTTTATAAATAGTATATATTAACTTGTTCCACATCAATTCAATTTCAATTTTCTCATTTAAAAAATTCTCAGATATGTCTAAAGAATTTAGTAGGCCCTCAAACTCAGACTGATCTAAGTTTAAGTTATTTCGCAAAACTGTAATTTGCTTTTTTATTAAATTTTCGTTTCCGCCAAATTTAAAATTTTTAATGATTTCATTTTTTTTAACTTTTTCTTTAATAATAGATTTTGTCGCATATTGAATAAGTTCTTTCTCATCAATTGTTTTGAGTTCATCATTTAGCATTATTAAATAATTTATCTCTTTTGCTATATCTTTATTAGTAATTGGAAAGTTCTCAACTTTATATAAAATTTCAACTTTTTTTGCATAAAGATTATTTATTGTAAAAGAACTTAATATTAAAATTAAAAATATTATATTTTTTATTTTTCTCATACTAAATTACTTAAGATTTGTTGAGCTCATTTTTGAAAAAGGCATTATAGTCAGAGTAAATAGCAATTCTTCTTCAGGTTTAATATCACTATCAGCATAGAAAGTTTTATTATATTCAAGAGCAGCTCTTAAACAATCGTTCTCATATTGATACATAAGATTATAAAACTCAGTCATATCAATTTCTCTATTTGCTCTAGTTTTAAAAGCTAAACTATTAGTATTATTTAATTTTAGGTTTGTTTCATTTCCGAGGTAATGACTAGTACCAACTATATCATTTTCCTCTAAATATTCAAAAGTTGAAACGAGATTATTGACTGAAAAAGTTGTTTTCAAAGAGTTATAATTTGATGATGAAAGTCCATCATCTAACATAAAATCATAATCAAGTTTTAATATATCTGAAACTTTAAAATTTAAATTTCCAATTAGATCAGAATATTTTTTATTTAAAGAGCTTTTAATTGGTAAATCTTCATTTGTTGTATCGCTAATTACTTGTGCAATCTCTAATGATATTTTTTCATCACCAAATTTATCATTTTTTTTATAACCAAAACTTGCTGTTATTGAATGTCCTTCTTCGACTGTGCCATCTTCAGAAATTCTATTAAATGAGTTTATATTTGAAATATCTAATCTTCGGTCTTTATTTGAAATATTTTTAGTCTTATTAGGGCTAAATCTATAAGATATATTTGGTGTTATAAAACTATTATAATATTCTGATTGTTTTAATAGAGGGTAGCTCAAACTATACATAAACTGTGAAAGTAGTTGGTTTTTCGACTTGCTCTCGTTATTAGAACCAGTAGTATTTTTATTGGGGTTTAAAAGACTCAAATGAAAATTTTTAACCAAACCGCTATTTTCAAATTTTTTTGGAGAAGAGTAAATTATCGAATTATTTAATATTTGATCATACATGTTTGTGTCATACTGTTTTTGAAAAAATTCTGATTGGAAATTTAAAGACCCATCAAAATTAAAAATATTCTTCAAATCTTTTGAATAATTAAGATTAGGTATAATAATTTCATATCTATCCGATGTTCTTTTTGTAAGGTCTTCATAAACTTCTGTACTTAACACAACATAGCTATCTTCGTTATATCCACTAAACTCTAGAAATGAATGCATTAAAGTCTCACTTTTGATTAAAGGCGAATTAACTTTATACTTTTTTAGATAAGTGTCATTAGCCACTTGCTCTAAATTTAATTCAAGATTGTATTCCTCGAAAATTCCATCTTCATATTTAAATTTTGTATTTGAGAAAAAATGTGATTTAGATGTTTGATCATTATCACCGAATGCTGAAGTATAAAAACTAAAATCACTTAAATGATTATAATTTTTTCCTATTTTTCTGTATTCATTCTGTAAAATAATATCATTATTTGTAAATAATCTTGGTTGAATTGTCATATCCTCATTATCAGCAATAACTTTATAATATGGTATTTGGATCGATGTACCAGTATTTCCTGAGTCATTTAATTGTGGAATCAAAAAACCTGACTGTCTTTTCACAGTAGGGTCAGGATGAAAAAATTTTGGAAAATATAAAACTGGTTTATCGTAAACTTCTAGCCAAGCATTCAAATAATTTATAGTTTTTTTCCTTTTATCATGAGTTATTTTATCAGCTTTAAGTGTCCAGGGTGGACATCCATCTCTTTTCTTGCAAGTTGTAAAAATTCCTTTTGATACAGTGGTGATATTATTTTTAGACTCTAAAATATTACCGTATAATCTAGGTTCATTGAACGGGTTACCAAAAGATTTATTTGAAAAATTCATTTTTATGTCTTTTCCATAAAATTCATTTTTACCTATGTCACTAAAAAAAGTTTTAAAAAAAGAAATATTACTATCTTTATCTTCAATTGTTACATTATGCCCCTTAAGAATTTTATTAGAAATATTAAATAAAAAATCTTCTGTATTGAACTTATTTTTATATTTATCGATTACTGTCGTTTTATATTTAGATTTAATCTCTCCAGAATTTCTCAAATAAATTAAATTTTTAGTTTTTATTTGAATATTTTTTTGTATTTCAATTTCGGTATCATTAAATGTTTGAATTTCCTCCAAATTTTTTAAATATTTAATTTTATTAGTTTTAATAACGGTTTCATTAGTTTTATCATCTACAATTACATTTATGCTCACAATAAGTTCAGAATTTTTTTTATTATACTCAAATTCTTGTGCGGTTATAATAACACCACTCGTTGAGGAAATTTTAATCCCTTTATTTGATTTAAGAATTTCTCCATTATTGATAACTTGTATTTCTTCACCTTCGAAAAAAAAATCTTCTGCTAATAAACCTCTATTTAGCAAGGTTAAAAATATCATTAGAACATAAAGTAATAAAAATTTTTTTATCATTTATTTCTCGTTAATCCTTACTAATCCAATGCTACAAAATAAAAATATAATTAATAAAGGTAACCATATGGATAAATATTCAGGCAATTGTTCATTTTCTCCAAGAAGACTAGAGAAATAATTTATATAATAAATTACAACTGAGCAAAGCGTCCCTAAAATGAGATGAAAAATTTTTGAACTATTTCTCTTAATATTAAGCATTACAATACATCCAAATATGGTCATTATTGTTAAATTAATTGGATAAGAAGCAAGTTTGTGAAAATGAATATTTAAATTGATTATTGAATATCCTACACTTTTATATTCATTCTTAAGCTTATTAAGCTCTAAAAAGTTTAATGAGGATAAGTCAGAAAAAAGCTGATTTATCTGCTCTGCGTCGAAGTTACTTTCAAAAACTGTATTTTCACTTTTTTTTGTACTAGAGCTTCCACTAGAATAATTTGCATTTTTTAAGATCCATTTTTTTGATTTAATATTAATTTCATCAACTAAAATATTATTAATATTTTCGTAGTCCTTGGTAAATTGATTTATAGTTACATCATATAAAATTCCCTCAGAAATCCTTTCAGCATTTATAATATTAATATAATTATTTATCTCATCTTTAATCCACAAACCATTTTCAGTTACTACTGCTAGATACTTGTTGTCTTTAGAGTATTTATTTTTAAGATCTAAATAAACAAATTTAAGATTTGATGAAAGATTATAAAAAATTATTAAAATAAATATAGATATCGCAAATGCAAAACTCGACAAAATAGAAATTATTTTTAAATTACTTAAACTTACTTTTTTGAAAATATCTAGTTCCTCTTTATCAAGCAATCTAATAAATAAAAACTGTGTTGATATAAAAAAAATAAAAGGAAAAGTTTCATACACAATTGAAGGTGAATTAAGTAATGTTAAAAAAAGAGGAAACAATAAATTTGTATCAGTATCTCTTAGGTAGGACACTTCTTCAAAAATATTTAGAATAATAACAAGAGAAAAAAAAATTGAAAATACTACTAATAAAGTCTTTAAAAAGGATAAAATTAAGTATTTTTGATATACTTTAATCATTTAGCTACTCTCAGTTTAAATATAAAAAATAAATAACTAATTAAAAAAGTAATTAAAGGAAGAATTATAAAAAATTCAATTTTACTATTTCCTATGTATCTTGCCGTAATTTCAGACGTTACAATTACAAAAAATCCAATGACGAATAAAATATTTTGTGATCTACTATATTTATAAGAGTCTTTACTAGACAAAATAATTAAACATGCAATCAAAACGATACTTGGAATAAAAAAAGGCTTTATAACTCTTTTAAACAACTCCTCATCAATGTCATTCTCAGCTTTAGTTTCACATTGAAAGTAATCAGGTATTTTAGAAAGTATTATATTATAATTAAGTTTATATAAACATGATATAAGATTGATTGTAGATAGTTCTTGAAACTTAGGTGTTTTAGTACTCTTCGAGGAATATTTATCTAAATTTATATCAGTTCTTTTAAATGCAAATCTTGTTAGGTTGTTATTATTAATATCAATAAAACTACCATTATTTAAAACTAAAAAGTTCACACCATTCTCAGATACAAGTTTACCACTTTCAGCATAAATAATTTGAGACTGATTTGTTTTAACTAGATCTTTAAGATAAATATTTTTTAGGTTTCCATTTTCATCTTTAGACTCAACAAAAATTGTTAAGTTTTCAACAACATCAATAAATTTTTTTTCCTTAATTAGATTTGGAAAAAAGTCAACGTTTGAGTTTCTTATATATTCTCTTGCTGAGTTTAAGGTTTTTGGAACGATTAATGTATTTAAAAATATTTGTAATAATAAAAATAGAAAAGAGAATATAATTATTACATTTACAAACTTTATTTTATTGATACCTATATTCCAAAAAATTAATAATTCATTTTTATTTTCATATCTATTTAGTGTATAAAAAATACTTATAAAAACGCAGAATGGTAAAATTCTACTAAAAATTTTTGGAAAATTTAGTAATGTAATATTAAAGTAGGTCAAAATGCCATGTCCGTCTTCAGATATATAATCCAAAAAATTTACAGCTTGAATTACCCATATAATTAGTGACAAACTAAGACTTGATAATAAAAAAAACTTGGTGATATCTTTTAAAAGCTGGTTATAAATAATTTTTTTCATTGAAATTTACCTGATAATATCTATATAAGTTCAAATTTAGTTTATATTTTAAATACAACCTAAAGTACATATTTATTAAAAATGTCAATAAAAATAACCTTTAAAACAGCATCCAACGATAGAAGTATTAAAAATTACGTTTTGTTTTCCAATGAGGAATTCAAAATTAATGGTCTTAGCAAATTAAATATTAGCAAAAGCTCTAATCAGATTAGCAAATTGATAATTTCAAACAAATCCAAAAAAAAAGATTTCATCTCGTTTAATCTCAATCCTGATCAAAAGATAATCTTAATAAAAATTAAGAATAAACTTACAACAACCGATAATGAAAAGAATGGTGCAAATTTTTATAATTATCTTAAATCAAACCTAATTTTTGATGTTACTTTTTTAAGTAATAATACTAATGCTACCCAAAGTAACAATAAAACATTTATTGATGAGTTTCTGCACGGTATGCAACTAAAATCATATAGTTTTAATAAATATAAAACTAAGCACGAGGAAAAAAATATAGATGTTACTATTTTAGGTGCAAAAAAAAATAAAAAAAAATTAGATAGATTTTTATCAATTTTAGAAGGCACAAATTACACGAAAGATCTTGTCTCAGAACCAGGTAATATTCTTCATCCAGACGAATATGCAAAAAGACTTCTTAAATTAAAAAAAATTGGTTTGAAAGTGAGGGTATATAATCAGAAAGAACTTAGAAAATTAGGCATGGGAGCTCTTTTAGGAGTCGGTCAAGGAAGCGTAAGAGGATCATACCTTGTTACAATGGAATGGAATGGTAATAGGTCAAAAAGTAAGCCCTTAGCATTTGTTGGTAAAGGTGTATGTTTTGATACTGGCGGTTACTCACTAAAGCCCGCAAGGTTTATGGAAGACATGACATATGACATGGCAGGCTCTGCTGCTGTGGTCGGGTTAATGAAAACTTTAGCTCTAAGAAAAGCAACAGTCAATGCTGTAGGTGTAGTAGGTTTAGTTGAAAATATGGTAAGTGGAAATGCTCAAAGACCTGGAGATATAGTAAAATCTTATAGCGGAAAAACAATCGAAGTATTAAATACAGACGCAGAAGGAAGATTAGTTTTAGCGGATGCTCTTACTTTTACGGAAAAAAAATTTAAACCTAAATTTATAATTGATTTGGCAACCTTAACTGGTGCAATAATAGTTTCTTTGGGATCAGAATATGGAGGACTTTTTTCTAATAATGATAAACTTTCCAAACAATTAATTGATGCTGGTGAGAAAACTGATGAAAAATTATGGAGAATGCCTCTACATAAAAACTTTGATAAACTGATGGATTCTAAAAATGCAGATATGCAAAATATAAATTATGTAGGTGGAGCAGGCTCTACAACAGCGGCACAATTTCTACAAAGATTTATTTTAAATAAAACACCTTGGGCTCATCTTGATATAGCTGGCATGGCTTTTTCAAAATATGGCGGAGCATTAAACTCAAGTGGAGCTACAGGTTATGGAGTAAGATTGCTAAATAAATTAGTTGAAGATAATTATGAGTAATTTGGAACAAACTCTATCAATTATTAAACCAGATGCTGTAGAGAGAAATCTAGAGGATAAAATTAAAACAATATTTAAGAATGAGGGTTTTAAAATTGTTAAAGAAAAGAAAATTAAACTTGAAAAAATAGATGCTGAAAAATTTTACAAAGTACATGAAACTAAGCCATTCTATAATGATTTATGTGAATATCTATCCTCAGGACCAATAGTTGTAATGATACTAGAAAAAATTGGAGCAGTATTAGATAATAGAAAACTAATGGGTGCTACTGATCCAAAAAATGCAGAACATGGAACAATTAGAAAAGAATTTGGTTTATCTATAGATAAAAATTCGGTACATGGTTCAGATAGTATAGACAACGCAAAAGTTGAGATTAATTTTTTTTTCAACAACTAATTTAAAATCATTTTTAAAGCTTTGGGATAAATTTTATGCTCATGATTTAATATTCTTTTTTGCAAGCTTTTAGCACTATCGTTTTTAAAAATTTTTACTTTTTTCTGCAATATGATTTTACCTGAGTCTAATTTTGGAGTAACATAATGTACAGTACAGCCGGAGTACTTTTCTTTGTTATTAATAGCTCTATTATGTGTATCAAGACCTTTATATTTTGGCAATAAAGAAGGATGAATATTAATGATTTTACCCTTAAATTTTTTTATAAATTCTTTTGATAAAATTTTCATAAAACCTGCAAGACAAATAATTTTTATATTTTTTTTTTTTAAAATTTGTAAAACTTTTAACTCATCTTTAAAACGATTTTTAAAAGTATAAATTTTAAATTTTATATTATATTTTTTTGCAAAATTTAATCCTTTTGCATTCTTTTTATTAGAAATTACAACACAAATCTGCACTCTTGAATTTTTTTCTTTTGAAAAATAAAACAAACTTTTTAAATTTGATCCTCTTCCAGAAATAAATACAGCAACTTTTGTTTTATTGCCAAATGACTTTATCATAAAAAAGAGTTTTAATATTACCTTTTGTTATTTTACCGATTTGATAAGGTTTATACTCTTTCGAAAAAAATTTTTTTATTTTCTTTAAATTTTTTTTCTCAATAATTAAACAAAACCCAACGCCACAATTAAATGTTTTTAACATTTCCATTTCCTCAATATTTTGTTTTTTTATCCATTTAAAAATCTTTGGAACTTTTATCTTCGAAAGATCAATACTTGCACATAATCCATGTGGTATAACTCTTTTAATATTATCTATTATTCCGCCACCGGTAATATTTGCACATCCATTAATTAATTTTTTTTCATTAAGCAACAATATTTCTTTTGTATAAATTTTCGTTGGTTTAATTAATTCTCTTTTTAAAAAAATATTTTTTTTAAGATTAATTTTATTTTTTTTTAGAATATATCTAATTAATGAATATCCATTAGAATGAATACCACTTGATGGAATTGCAAGTATCAAATTACCTTTTTTTATTTTATTTTTATCAATAAAACTTTTATTGTCCACAACACCAACAGAAAATCCAGCTATATCAAATTTATTTTTCCCATATGTTCCTGGCATTTCTGCAGTTTCTCCACCTACAAGTTCGCAATCTGAAATTTTACATCCAATAATAATTCCTTTGATTATGGATTTAAGTTTTTTTAGTTCGATTTTATTTATTGATATATAATCCAAAAAGATCAAAGGTTTTGCACCTTGAACAATAAGATCATTGACACACATTGCAACTAAATCAATTCCTATTGTATCAAATTTATTTAAGTCATTTGCAATTTCAATTTTGGTACCAACTCCATCAGTGGAGGCAACTATTTTTGGGTTTTTAAATTTTTTTGGTATTTCTGATATTGAGCCAAAACCCCCAATATTTTTAAATTTCGATTTATTTTTACTTTGTTTTGCTTTTTTTGATATAAAATCTACAAATTTATCAGCTGCTGTTATATTTACGCCACTTTTTTCATATGTAAATTTTTTATTATTCATTAAAATAAATTATGCATTTAAATATTTCTATTTTGAGTCTGAAAAGAGCTTATATAATTTTTTTTAGCACAGTTCTATTTTTTAATTTTTCTAGCACAGAGTTAAAATCATCAATATTTAGTGTAAATGACATTGAAATAACTGAACCCTTTGAACTTAATTTTAAAAAAGAAAAAGTTGTGGACAAAGCATTTATTGAGGCTTTTAAAAGACTTATGAAAATGACAGTTATATCAAGTGAAGAGATTAAACTAAGTAGAATTAAAAATAATGAGATCAAAAATTTGATTGATTCCTTCAAAATTAAAGATGAAAGATTTATAAAAAATTATTTTTCTGCCAAATTTGATGTAAATTTTAATAAACAAAATACATTACTTTTTTTTGAAAAAAAAAATATTTTTCCCTCTCTACCTAAAAAAAAAAGTATTTTTATACTACCGATTTTAATTGATTCAAATAATACCTCTGTAAATCTTTTCAATCAAAATCCATTTTTTTTAAATTGGTTTGATGGAACAAGTAAACATTTTTTGTTAGATTATATATTGCCAACCGAAGACATTGATATAATAAATATTTTAAATCAGAACATTGAAAGTTTAGAAAATTTTAATTACTCAAGTATAATTAAGAAATACAATGTAAAAGATTTTATTGTTTGTTTAATATTCCAAGATAATGATAAAATTAGGGTTTTATCTAAAATAAATATTAATAATAACGAAAAAATACAAAATAACATTTATAACAATATAAATTTAGATAATGAAAATGAATTAATAAGCTTAATTATTTCAATAAAAAATAATTATGAAGATAACTGGAAAAAGATAAATCTAATAAATCGATCAGTTAAATTACCTTTAAATATTAGTGTTGATGCAAATGATT
>Ga0163109_10002771_pt1 | contig 13522 bp, 14 predicted proteins | sample CRUFie1St13metaG_FD_108704 | JGI IMG/M metagenome (GOLD analysis project Ga0163109, IMG submission 108704) | Marine microbial communities from the Costa Rica Dome - CRUD Field 142mm St13 metaG | ecosystem: Environmental > Aquatic > Marine > Oceanic > Photic zone | place: Costa Rica: the Eastern... | reverse complement strand
TTAATTACATCGAGGAACATTCGCTCTACGGATGTAAGCCTCCAATGCAGTGACAAGACAGAATGAGTGGGCAGGTAAAAGAGTTGAAGAGCAAGGTAATCGCGCAGCTGGTCGTGAAGGCACTGGAAGATCTTAAGGGCGAATCGATCCGTTCTATTGATGTCCAGAAATTGACAGAAATAACCGACTACATGGTTATCGTGACTGGTCGTTCCAGTACCCACATTAAGGCTTTGTCTGACTCGGTTGCGAAGAGGGTTAAAGAGGCAGGGCTCGATATTCTGGGTATGGAGGGTAAGCTGCAGTCTGAGTGGATTCTTGTTGATGTCGGAGGGGTAGTCGTGCACATCATGTTGGGATCAGTCAGGGCCCTTTACAACCTCGAGGAATTATGGAGCTTTGATGCGTCTAAAGGTGCAGCGCGGACGGTTTCTGCGAAAGGCCCTTCCCAAGACTGATGAAAACGCGCTTACTGTCAGTTGGCACCAAGATGGCTGATTGGGTGGTCGCGGGCACAGAGCATTACAGCAAGCGCATCGAGCGGGAGATGAATTTCTCTCTTGTTGAGATTCCGTTGGCCAAGAGGATAAAAAACCAGTCGCCGGTAGTCGGCAAAGCGAGAGAAGCGGCCGCTTTTTTATCTCAGATTAAACCAGACGACTACGTAGTAGCGCTGGACGTTAACGGCAGATCAATCAGCACTGCTCAACTTGCTGACAAGCTGCGTGCATTCCGGATTTCTGGAAAAGACCTGGCGCTTCTGATAGGTGGTCCTGACGGCCTGGATAGCGACTGTCTGGGGCGGGCCGATGAGTGTTGGTCCCTATCGGCGTTAACGTTTCCGCATCCGATGGTCAGGGTGCTGGTGACGGAGCAGTTGTATCGGGCGATGTCGATGATTAACGGTCATCCGTATCATCGCGAATGAGATTCCCGGGTTCGGGCGGAGACAGCTTCAAGCGGTAAACTTTTGATCTTTTTCGAGGTCTACATCCTCAAGAGCTTGCTTTTCAAGCGGGAGGACAAATTGCCGACTAAATTGAGCAGGTCGTTTTCATGATGATGGACATTTTTAGGGTGCTGGGTCTGCAATGACAGGTAAGTGGCAGCTAAAAGACCATGAGGCTGAGAAGCAGCTTTTTACCCGGCGGCTGGCTGTTGCTGCGGTGATCGTCGCGCTTCTGTTCGGCGCGCTGATTGTTAAACTGCTGGACCTTCAGGTTGTACAGTATGAGTACTTTTCGGCCCGGTCTGATGGCAACAGGCTTCACTCTCAATACGTGCCCCCTGCGCGAGGCCTGATTTTTGACAGCCAGGGAGAACTCCTGGCAGACAATCAGCCAATATTCAATTTAACCATTGTCAAAGAGCAGGTAGAGGATCTTGATTCCACCTTGGCTTACCTGGCGACACTGATTCGGCTGTCAGACGATGATATTGAGCAATTTCAAAACCGCTTGAGCCGCAATCGGGTACCCTTCTCCTCCGTTACGTTGCGATATCTGCTCAGTGAAGAAGAAAAGGCCAGAGTGGCGGTCAATAGCCACCAGCTTTCGGGCGTAGCAATTGAATCGCAATTTGTACGCAGTTATCCGCTCGGCTCACTGACAGCGCATTCGCTGGGCTATGTCTCTGAGATAAATCGCGAAGAGATGAATGCGCTTACCGATGCGCAAAAGGAAAATTACGGCGGCACCTACCATATCGGGAAAAGTGGTGTAGAGAGAACGTACGAGGCGTTGCTGCACGGCACTGTGGGCTATGAAATTGTTGAGAAAAATAATCGGGGCCAGATCATGCGGCGATTGGACCGTACTGACCCTGTTGCCGGGAAGAATCTGACGCTCCACTTGAATGCAAAGCTGCAAATTGCGGCGGAGCAAGCGTTGGGCGATTTTCGCGGTGCTGTTGTGGCCATTGAGCCGGATACTGGTGGCATTCTGGCAATGGTCAGCAAACCCGGGTTTGATCCGAATCTCTTCGTCACCGGCATCAGCAACAATGATTACTCAGTGCTGGTAAACGACGTGGTGAATACCCCGCTCTTCGATCGCTCGACCAATCCTTACCCACCCGGGTCAACGGTTAAGCCGTTCATTGGTCTGGCTGGGCTACAAAGCGGCACGATCGATTACGAGTTCACGATTCAGGATCCGGGGTATTTCAGGCTTCCAGGAGTGTCTTACCGTTGGGGTGACTACACGCTTCGCACCGCCATCGGGGGTGGTCACGGAGAGACAGACTTGCAAAAAGCGATTTATCAGAGCTGTGACACCTTTTTCTATGATCTGGGTCACCGCCTTGGTATTGACAGCATCCATGGGTTTCTTTCCCAATTTGGGTTTGGTGACAACTTCGCGCTTGACGTCGGCTATGCCAGAACCGGCGTCCTCCCTTCCCGCGACTGGAAGAGAGAAAGTAGGGGAGAACCTTGGTACCCCGGTGATACCATCAACTCGTCGATCGGGCAGGGCTACATGTGGGCAACACCGCTCCAGCTGGCGACAGCTACCGCCATTCTGGCCAATCGGGGAGCGGTGATTCAGCCGCGAATGCTGAAAGCAGTCGATGGCGTGCCTTTTGAGCCATTGAACAGTAACCCCAAGCCGGACGTCTTTGCCGACGACGCCGATTATTGGCGCTATATCCATGAAGCGATGACGATGGTAATACACCGGCCCTTTTCTGATGAGTTCCGGGACTACGGCACAGCCTATGAATCAATCGCGATGCAGGATCGCGCCATGCGTTACATGATGGCCGGAAAATCAGGGACCGCGCAGGTTGTCGGGATCAGCCAGGAGATCCTGTCCAGTGAAGACATTATCGTTTCTGACCTAAATAAGGATCACGGACTGTTCGTTTCTTTTGCTCCGGCGATGCACCCCGAGATTGACCCGAAAATCGCCGTCGCAGTCTTTGTCGAAAATGGTGAGCATGGCAGCAGCGTTGCCGGGCCCATTGCCAAGCAGGTCATTGATACCTATCTGCTTGATATACTCCGATTGGAATTGAAGGCGGCAGATTTTGAAGCTGCCGGGGCAATTGTGACGAAGTTAGATGAATAATCCTGATTTTGTGCGTCAGGCCAGCAGTTTTGATGCGTCCCGCAGAGGAGGCGTCAGCCTGTGGCAAATCCTTCACATTGATCCTCCGCTTCTGATCGGGGTCTCTTTACTCGGTGCATTCGGATTATTCGTGCTGAACAGTGCTACCGGCGGAGACCAGGCAGTGATTCAGCGTCAGGGGATTGTCATGGTCGTCGGCCTAATCGTCATGTGCGCTGTTGCGCAATTTAACGTACATTTATTTCGTCGCTGGGCACCGTCGATTTACGGGACCGGGATCACGTTGCTCATCCTGGTCCTGTTTATCGGTGCCGAGGTAAACGGTGCGAAAAGCTGGATAGATTTGCCTGGTTTGCCCAGATTCCAGCCCTCAGAAATTATGAAGTTTGTCGTGCCTGTGCTGCTCGCATGGTACCTGGCCAGCCGTCCTTTGCCGCCCAAGTTCAAACATCTCTTCTGGTCTGCTGTCATGATCGTCTTTCCTGCTGGACTGATTGTTCTGCAGAATGATACGGGCACGGCGATTATGGTGTTCATGTCTGGTGTTTTTGTGGTTTTTCTGGCGGGAATTGGCTGGCGTATAGTATTTACAGGACTGTTCGCGGGACTACTGGGCTCGCCTGCCTGGTATCTGTTCCTGGCCCAGGCGCATCAGAAAAACCGTATTCTGACCTTTCTGGATCCCTATCGCGACCCGACGGGTGCCGGTTACAACATCATCCAGTCTCAGATCGCGATTGGTTCGGGTGGCATTTATGGCAAAGGGTACGGCAACGGAGCGCAGTCTCATCTCGACTTTATACCGGAAAGCCACACAGACTTTATCCTGGCAGTTCTGGCCGAAGAATTCGGCCTGCTCGGTGTGCTATTTCTAATCGGGCTTTATCTTTTTGTATTGCTTAGGGGTTTCGCGATCGCTCATGCCGCAAGAGATTTATTTGGCCGTCTGCTGGCTGGCAGTATCACCCTGACGTTCTTTCTGTACGTTTTCATCAACATGGCTATGGTGTCCGGACTGGTGCCCGTCATCGGCTTGCCGTTGCCGCTGATCAGCAGAGGTGGCACTTCGATTGTGACTCTGTTCATTGGGTTCGGTCTGCTTATGTCAATTCAGACTCATGATCGCCAGAAATTTTCCTAAAATACTGGAAAATAAGAAAAATACTTCATTTCAGCCTACCAGGTGCCGACTTTTTTCTGTTTGCTCAATTATTCGGTGTAGCTGTAGGGACGAAGGTATTAAAAATTTCATGCAATCGGACGTTAAGTAACTCAAACGATTGACGTTTTTCGGTGACTGATTGTGTTAAAACATTTCCAGAGCTTGTGCTTGGGGCGCTTCTTTGCGGGTCTGATGGTGGCAATGACGCTGGCGGCCTGCAGTTCCGCGCCGAATTCATCCTCCACATCGAATTCAGCGGGTCGCTATTCGATTTCTCAAGATCGCGCCCCATCCGGGCAGGTACAACTCGGCGCCATCCCTGAAGTCATACCCGAGCCGGTGGCCCGAACCCAGGCAGGGAATCGCAGTCCCTATACGGTCCTAGGGAAGACCTATACGGTTCTGCCGACGGAGAAGGGGTATAGCGAAACTGGTATAGCCTCATGGTATGGCGAAAAATTCCATGGACATAAGACGTCAAATGGGGAAGTTTTTGACATGTATCAGGCCTCGGCGGCACATAAATCTTTACCCATTCCCAGTTTTCTCCGTGTGACCAACCTTGATAACAATCGCAGTTTAATTGTGCGAGTCAATGATCGCGGTCCTTTTCATGGAGACCGGATCATAGATTTGTCCTATGCGGCTGCGCTGAAACTCGGATATGCAGACCGCGGTACGGCGCGGGTCCAGTTAGATGCGATTGTTGTCAATGAAGACGGTCGGGCTGTGACGTATTCAAACAGTCGGGCGGGTTCGCCCGAGCGGGGTGGCAGAGAACGGGTGGGCGGTAGAAACTATCTTCAGGTCGGCGCATTCTCAGAGATGCATTCCGCGCAACGGGTTTCCGATCAGCTGCGCCAACTCACCCGTCATCCGGTGTTCATTCGGTCCGTCAACAGTGGTTCGGGTAACGTACTGCATCGCGTGAGAGTAGGCCCCTTGCGGGACATCCGAGAAATACGGGAACTGAGCCAGCGCGTGGTTGCTGCTGACTTGGGAAGCCCGTACACTGTGGCCGAGTAGCCAGTTTTCAGCGTGCACGAACGATTTTCACTGCCGGAAATGTCGGTCTTTCTCGTTCCATGAGTCCAGATTTTTTCTATTGGTATTCTTTATGTTCTTGAAGCACTTTCAGCCGTTCATGATTCGTTTATTTTGCAGTGTTGTACTGTTTGTGTCTCCGTCTCTCGCGACGGCGCAGGTCATCATTCCGCGTGCACCCGTTATCGCCGCCACCAGTTACGTGCTGCTGGACGCACAAACTGGGCAGATTCTGGTAGAAGAGAATTCTGATGAGCCCCTGCCGCCTGCCAGCCTGACCAAAATTATGACTGCCTACATTGCCATCGAAGAGATTATTAATGGCAATCTGGAACTGACTGACCCGGTCCACATCAGTGAAAAAGCCTGGCGTATGGAAGGCTCCAAAATGTTCGTTGACGTGAACTCCCAGGTCAGTGTTGAGGATCTGCTGCGCGGCATTATTATCCAGTCGGGTAATGACGCCAGCGTTGCCATTTCCGAACACATCGCCGGTAGTGAGGAAGCATTCGCGGATATGATGAATCAGTACAGCGAAGTGCTAGGCATGAAGGACAGTTTTTTTATGAATGCCAGCGGGTTGGACACCGAACTCTACTACAATACTATGTCAGCCAGAGATCTATCGATTCTTGCCACCGCGACCATACAACGGCACGGTCAGTTCTATCCCATGTACGCGGAAAGAGAATTTACCTATAACAACATCCGTCAAAGTAATCGAAATACGCTGCTCTTTCGCGACCGTAATGTGGATGGTCTGAAAACAGGCTGGACCGACGCTGCAGGCTATTGTTTGGTCGCGTCTGCCGAACGTGACGGTATGCGGTTGATTTCTGTCGTTATGGGAACGAGCAGCGAAGAGGCCCGAGCGATAGAGACGCAAAAACTGCTCACTTATGGCTTTCGATATTATGAAACGCATAAGCTGTATGATGCCGGTCAAGTTCTGGCGTCAGTGCCGGTCTACTCTGGTGCCGGTGATTCTGTTGAGCTGGCCATTGAGGAAGAGGTTTACGTAACAATTCCCAGGGGTGCGGCTGAATCTATGACGGCGACAGTTGATGTTGATGAAGTCATCCAAGCGCCTATTCAGCTGCGTCAGGCCATGGGAACAGTGAACGTGATGCTCGGTGACGAGCAGGTTTTTAGCGGCGAAGTGGTGGCTGCGCGGGCGGTCGAAGAGGGTGGGATATTCAAGCAATTTGTAGACTGGGTCAGCTTGATGTTCAGTGACGCGATTGTGGAATAGACGGTGTCTATGTGTGATGAGCCGGAGCGAGACCCCTCTTCTCCTGAAGAGGCGCTGCCGAAAATTGAGTTTCCCTGTCTCTACCCGATTAAGGTCATCGGTCACGCCGTGGACACTTTCCGGGCTCAAGTACTGGAGGCTATCGAGCGACATACTGGCGCGATTGATCCCAATTTAATTCAGCTCAAACCCAGCAAGCACAGTAATTATCTATCAATTACAGTCACTATTGCTGCGACTGGTGAGCCTCAGCTACAAAGCATCTTCAGCGACCTCAAAGAGATCGAAAGCGTCAAGTTGGTGCTGTAGCTTGCATTTGTCCGACTACAAATGGTTTGCCGCACGGCCTGCAGGAAGCGGCTCGTCTGCTGAGCTGGTGGTGCGCCGGCTTGGCTTGCAGGACTACGAGCCGATCTTCAAATCGATGCGCTATCTTGTCGGATATCCGAAGCCAGACCGGTCAGATGAAATATGGCTTCTGAGTCACAAGCCTGTTTACACTCAGGGACAGGCAGGCAAGCCGGAGCACATTCTGAACCCGGGCGCTATTCCTGTGGTGCAGGTCGATCGCGGTGGTCAGATTACCTATCACGGTCCTGGCCAGCTGGTAGCTTATCTACTGATTAATGTCAGGCGCAGAAAAATGGGTGTTCGCAGTCTGGTTGACCTAATCGAGCAGGCGATCATAAAAACTCTATCTGATTATGAAATTAAGGCGGCCACCCGGCCGGGTGCTCCCGGCGTGTATGTAAATGATGCTAAGATTGCGGCTCTGGGCCTGCGGATAAAGAACGGATGGACTTATCATGGTCTCAGTCTGAACGTAAACATGGACTTATCTCCTTTTGGCAACATCAATCCTTGCGGCTTCGAAAAGTTGCCAATTACTCAGGTTGCTGACCTTGTCCCGGGCGAAGAGGAGTTGCTGCAGTCGGTGAGTCGCAAGCTTGCTGATTCGCTCTTACAGGGACTGGGTTATAACCCGCATTACGGTCTGTCATTGTCAGAAGGCAGCCGCGCCACTCAGTTTGGATGAATCAGATTATGGCAGAGCGTAAAAGACGAAATGTATTGGTGGAAGGCGAGAAACTTAGGGGTGCGGAAAAAGTAAAGCGGATTCCCTTGAAGGTCATCCCTACCGTCGAATTGCCTGCCAAGCCGGACTGGATACGGGTCAAGATTCCGGCTTCCCCTAAGATAAGCCACATTAAACAAAAGCTGAGAGAACATCGTCTGGCTTCTGTGTGCGAAGAAGCGTCCTGCCCGAATCTCGGGGAATGCTTCAGTAACGGCACAGCAACTTTCATGATCATGGGAGATATCTGTACTCGGCGCTGTCCGTTCTGCGATGTGGCGCACGGAAAACCCAGGCCGCTCGACCCGGACGAGCCGACTGAGCTTGCCCGCGCCATACAGGAAATGGATCTGAGCTATGTTGTGATTACATCAGTCGACAGGGACGACCTGAAAGACAGCGGTGCGCGGCACTTCGCAGACTGCATCACCCAGACTAAATTACATAATCCTCACATTGAGGTCGAGGTGCTGGTGCCGGATTTCAGAGGGCGAATGGACATTGCGCTCGATATCCTGCAGTCCACGCCTCCTGATGTGTTTAACCACAATCTCGAGACGGTACCGAGGCTGTACCGTAAGGCTAGACCGGGCGCTGATTATCAATGGTCGTTAGATTTGCTAAAGGCCTATAAGGAGAGATGTCCGGAAGTGGTCACTAAGTCCGGCCTGATGCTGGGCTTGGGCGAGACTCTCGATGAAGTGAAGCAAGTTCTGCGTGATCTCAAGGCGCACAAGGTAGACATGATTACGCTGGGGCAATACCTTCAGCCCAGCAAGGACCACCTGAAAGTTGAGCGATTTGTGCATCCTTCCGAGTTTGAGGCGCTAAAGAAATTTGCTGAAATCCTCGGATTTGATCAGGTTGCCAGCGGCCCACTTGTGCGTTCTTCCTATCATGCTGACAAACAGGCTCACGGAGGAACGGTCGTCTGACAAAGTTTGGCAGCATGAATATTCGCGACTAAGAAGCAGACGACAAGTCGGCACTTGAAGAACTCATTCTGCGGGCTTGGAAACCCTTATTCGCTGATCTAGATCGCAGCATCAAGCCGGAAATTTACGAAGTCTTCGTGCCTGTCTGGAAGGTTGAACAGATGCGTTCCTTGAATACTGTCTGCGAGAGTGGCGACATCCATACTATCGTTGCCGAGCGAGATGAATAAATCCTTGGGTTTGCTGCCATGTCTTTCCATCCGGAAGCCTTTCTCGGCCAGATATTTGATCGGATTTGGCCCAGACTACCAGCAGAGAGGCATCGGCACTGCACACATTAGTGCCGGCATCGAAATTATCAAACAGCGCGGTTTCGCTCTCGGGATGATCGAAACTGGCGGGAACCCCTGCCACGCCGCAGCTAGAACGACCTATGAAAGAATGGGTTTTGATCTCTATCCCGTCGCCAGTTGTTTAAAAAGGGCTTAGCGAATGTTTGATACAACTGGTCTATCCGGCATCTTTGCTGGGCTCGGATAGCAAGGGCACCATGATTTCCGTCCGACAACTGATTTTAAGCCTGTTGGCAATGCTCACGGCCTTGGGCGTGCTGGCGGTTTTCCTCAGAAATCCTGAGTTTGTGGGTTCTCAGGCGCTAATTATCCGGGCTGCTATCCTTGACTCCGCCATATTGCTGGGTCTGATTGCCATCTATCCGTTGGCTCCGTTGTTTGCTAAACGGCCTGGAACATACGGTTTCGCGGTTTGCCTGCCTACACTGCTCCCTGCGATTTTGTATTTTGTTTGGCTGTTACCGCTGCGCAGTCCGGGGGAAATACATGGAGAATAACTGAACAGTACGCTGATCACAGACGCGTCCAGCAATGGATTGGTGGAGGTCGGTTTTGCGTACCCCATCTATACACCTCTCATCACTCTTCGAAATACTGGGTTATTTACCAAATATGTCAATGTGTTTCTAAGGGTGACCGATGCAAATGACGGATCTGCTTTATTCCGCGCGGTACGGGCCGAAGTGCCGGGTTCAGCCTTGAGCGTAGAGTCTTCGGTGCGCGGGATGCTCAGCGACAACAGTGACTACCGGTTTAATCCGCTGGTATTGCCGCCCGCCAAGAGAGTTCAAGGAAGGATGGTGTTGATCATTTCGAGCCTAGATGACGGCACCAGCTTTACCGATGCGCTGTCGAGTGCCTTCAAGGCTGAATTCGAAATCCGAAATCCCGCGACAGGGGCATTGATTACAAGTTTCCCGCTGGATAGGCTCTAAGGACACCTAGGCGTGAATGCCTGTGCCAGATTGCCTAGCATTTCGTATTCCAACCCAAAGCAGTGCCAGCGACACGATGAGATAGACGGAGCATATCAGTTGGTGTCCAGCAGTCAGTTGGAATAAAGATAGAAGCGCAACAGCACCGCCAAGTCTCAGTAACTCAAGCAAGACACTGGAAGTTCTTCCTTCTAACCAGAAGCCTTGAGTGCACAGCGAATAGGTTAAAAATGCGACCATCCAAACGGTTTTCTGATAGTCCCAGCCCGGCGCGTTGATCATGGTGTACAAGGCAAGCCCGGTGGTGACTAGGAATTGCCCGAAAACATAGACTCTTCCGAAGCGATTGATATGCGGGTTGAATTTTTCAACCTTGACTGAATGTATTTGTTTGCTCTGACAGTTGCTGGTATGACCGGGTGCTCGCCATCCGGGTCTACGGAACGGCAGTGAGAGTTTGTTCAGCAGGCCGGGGGTATGCCAGCAATCCAGCATGAGTCGCCAGTAAACATGCCCGTTTGCCCACAGTGGATTCCAGCTGTTTAATGGCTTGCGTAGGCCAAAAGTGACGGGTTCTTCCGTTAATTCGTCCTGAAAAGTGCCGAATAGGCGATCCCAGATAATAAAGACGCCCCCATAGTTACGATCGATATACTGTTCGTTTCGACCATGGTGTACGCGGTGATTCGAAGGGGTTACCAGGAGCCATTCCAGTGGCCCTAATTTCTGGATATGTTCGGTATGAACCCAAAACTGATAAATAAGATTGAGACTGACAACGGAGAACAGGACTTCTCCGGGGTAGCCAGCGGCGAAGAACGGGAGATAGAAAATGAAACTGTAAAAATCCGTGCTAGTTTGCCGGAGGGCGGTGCCAAGGTTGAAGTCTTCGCTTTGATGGTGTGCGACATGGGCTGCCCAGAACAGAGCGACTTCGTGTCCCCACCGATGCTTCCAGTAGTAAGCCAGATCATATAGCACAAAACAGGATAGCCAGGTCCAGTGGCTCTGCTCTGATAGTTGCGACAGCCCGAATGTGGTCGCAACAAATTCATACAGGCCAGCGGATGTCCCCACAACCACCAGTGCCTGCAACCTACTGAGGGTACCCATTGACAGGCTGTTGATCGTGTCATTAAGACGGTAGGTGTTTCGAGCGCACAGCAGGCCGTAGGTAAATTCCACGACAATTAGCAGGAAAAATGCCGGAATAGCATAAAGAATAAGATCCATGAGTCTCTAAAACCTGCTCACCGATTCTGGCCCGCTATAGGCCTGAGCGCCTAGACCTCGATACTCTGCGATTGCCAAGCCTGCAGCAACGCTGGTGAATGGGTCATGTTCAATCACTTTGTCTGGAAACAACTCGTCCAATAAATGTTTAACGGCAGGGATCAATGAGGAGCCACCGGTACGGAGGACCAACTGTATCTGCTCAGCTTTCATGTTTGCGCACTGTAAAATCTTCAAGATCGCTGCTTGCAACTCTGTCAGGACAGGTATGATGATTTCCTCGAAATGTTGACGGGATACAGTAAGATCTATATCAATCTCAGGGATGTCCAGTCTGGCCGTGTCATGACTGGATAGCTCAGCTTTAAGATCTTTCAATGCCTGAAAAACGAGATAGCTGTAATTGTTTTTTATCAAATCGTACAGACGTCGAAACTTAATCGACGCTTCGTCTTGTTCTTCGATACGCTGCATTAGCGGTGTGGTGAAGCGATTCTGATTGAGCATGTAGGAAACCGCCCAATTCAGCAGCAGCTCCTCGTAGTCTTCGAAGGGGAAGAGCGTTTCAATTTCTCGATCTGAGCCTGCCCGCCGCCAACGTTCGCCCTTGCCCAGAAGAGGAAAGAGCACTTTTTTAAACATCAGCTGGTCAATATGGTCGCCACCCAGTCCAACCCCGTGGGTGCCAATGACCTTGAAGCCTTCTTCGAAACGCTTGAGCAAACAAAGATCTAGCGTTCCACCGCCGAAATCTACGGCTAGGATGGTTTGCTGACTGGCAGCCGGATATTGATGAAGATAGTTCAAGGCTGCTGCGACGGGTTCCGGATACAGGCTCTGACGGCTAAAGCCGGCATGTCCGTAAGCTTCTTTGAGCAAGGTGAGGGCCAGCTGATTCCGTTCTTGCTCGGTCCCTTCGAAATTGACTGGATGGCCGATACAGGCGTGGTCAGCTGCCTTTGGATCTGACTCGAGTGTTAGAGTCAGCCGTTCAACACTCTGTTGAACACGTACTAACAGCGGGGTAATTAGTGCAACAAGGCGGAATGGTCGGTCAAACACCATCAGGCGTGGTGCGTTCCGGTTTCCCAAGAGTCGTTTTATACCGCGGAACAATCGACCCTGTAGTCCTCCGTCAAAGAACGATTGACCATAGATCAGTTCGGTCTGTGCCTCTTCCGGCAGTCCTTTGTCGCCGATTTGCCCGGTCGTGGAGCGGCCTTCACCGATTACCTCGGCACTGAGTTCAACGGTTCTTCCCATGTTACTTTCGACATAGCGATTAATGGCTGCCTGTCCCGTAGTGATTTTCAGCTCTTTGTCGATGTAAGTCGCGGAAGGCATTATGACAGAAGTCTCTTCGAGTGGGATCAGGTGTATCCGTCTGCCGTCATAGACAGCGGCAGCACTGTTACTGGTGCCAAAGTCCACACCAATGCCGATTCGCGGTGAAAATTCTGTTGAATTAGAGAAGGTCAATGTCTTGCTTCGGGTCTTGGTATCGTCCGGGCCTCGGGGGACAGCAGACCGAAGCACAGTGGCAGAAAGTTAATACGGAAAGTTAATGTCAATTAAGTTCGTGTAGTACAGCGTATGTTAACTCAGAATAGGGTTGCAGAGAAAAATAAGCTGAGCGTGAAACTGTTTGCATTGATTATTGAATGTGTTGATGTTTTGCGGCAGTTGACCTATCCTCCCTGCGCTAATTCAGGCGGAAAATCCCGTGTTAATTTCGTGCCTTCATTTACGTCGATTTCTATTGCCGCGCCGCTTGGTAAGGTTGCTCGGTTCCGTCGTTATTCTGGCTTTCAGCGCCTCTGGCCAGGCCGGCACGATTGTCAGGGTGAGTACCTCTGTCGGCGATTACTCGATAGAGCTTCTCGACGAGTCTGCGCCGGCTACGGTTCAGAACTTTCTTAATTACGTCAGACGCGGGGACTATAATGCCATCTATCTGCATCGGGTGCCCGATGATTTTGTCGTGCAAGGCGGTGCTTACAGATTTCAGCCTTATGTGGGGCCTGTCGATATTCCGACAGATCCACCGGTGAATAATGAATTCGGTGCCTCTAATATCAGAGGTACCGTAGCGATGGCCAAGATAGATGGCGATCCCGACAGTGCAACCAACCAATGGTTTGTGAATCTCAGTGACAATACCTCGCTGGATACATCAAACGGCGGTTTCACCGTGTTTGGCAGCGTTCTTGGTAACGGTATGGCGGTACTCGACACGATTAACGGTCTGCCCAAAATCAGCCTCGGCTTCAAGGCTCAGGATGCGCCTTTTATAACCGGGGTTTATAGTGACCCTCGCGATCTGGTTTACATGAACGTATCGGTTGTCGAGCGCTACAGCGAAGCGGCCCACGTTTTTGAGTCAAATTCGGGGTTGTTGATTACATCCGTTAACGTAAATAATGACGAAGATATCGTAAGCCTGTACCTGCGCCAGATTCCGTCCA
>Ga0163109_10002770_pt1 | contig 13522 bp, 9 predicted proteins | sample CRUFie1St13metaG_FD_108704 | JGI IMG/M metagenome (GOLD analysis project Ga0163109, IMG submission 108704) | Marine microbial communities from the Costa Rica Dome - CRUD Field 142mm St13 metaG | ecosystem: Environmental > Aquatic > Marine > Oceanic > Photic zone | place: Costa Rica: the Eastern... | reverse complement strand
TACTTAAGTGGGGGAAAAAGTTCAGTATTATATAAAAAACTTGTTGACAAAAAGAAATTAGCTCTTGAAGCAAGCGCTATTAATTTAGGGCAAGTTGATTATAATATGTTTGCCTTTTTCGCGCTACCACTAGGCGAAACCACTTTAGATACTCTTCTTGCTGAAATCGATGAAGAAATATTAAAAATGCAAAATGAACTTATTTCTGAAAGAGACTATCAAAAACTTCAAAATCAATTTGAATCACAATTTGTAAATTCCAATTCAAGTGTAGCTGGTATCGCAAGTTCTCTTGCAACATATTATCTTTTGTACGATAATGTTAATCTAATAAATGAACAAATAGATATTTATCGTTCTATTTCAAGAGAAGAAATCCAAAGTGTGGCTCAAAAGTATCTTAGCCCAAATCAAAGAATCGAAATTGAATATTTACCTGGAGAAGAATTAGGTGAAGAATAAAAAATGAAAAAAATGAAAAAATTTGTATTATTAGCATTAGCATTAATATTTTGTTTGAATATTAATGCTCAACTTGACCGATCAGTTATGCCAATCGGTGGCCCATCACCCAAAATTAAACTTGATAAACCAAAAGAGTTCAAGTTAAAAAACGGGATTAGAGTTTTGGTTGTTGAAAATCATAAATTACCAAGAATAAACTATTCTCTAAGGTTTGACAGAAAACCTATTGTTGAAGGCGAAAAAGCTGGTGTAATTTCTCTACTTGGTTCAATGCTTGGAAATGGAACAACAACTATCTCCAAGGACGATTTCAACGAAGAAGTAGATTTTTTAGGTGCTAGTGTAAATATTGGATTTGGATCTGGTTTTGCATTTACTCTTACAAAAAACAATAAAAGAGTGCTTGAACTTTTTGCTGATGCTGTAATTAATCCATTATTGACTCAAGAGGAGTTTGAAAAAGAAAAAGATAAATTAATTGAAGGATTAAAATCTCAGAAGAAAGATATTGATGCCATCTCAGGAAGAGTTGGTGACGCTCTATCCTACGGCAAAAGTCATGCCTATGGCGAATTTATTTCTGAGCAAACCATAAACAACATTAAATTCGAGGATGTAATTGAATATTATAATAAATATTTCATTCCAAATAACGTATATATTGTAGCAATTGGAGATGTAAATTATAAAGAGGTTAAATCTTTAATCTCTGAAAAATTTGGTGTCTGGAAAAAGGGTAAAACCGTTAATGACCCTGAACCAATCTTAACAGAGAATGTTGCATTAACCGAAATTAATTTTGTTGATTTACCTACTGCTACACAATCAGCAATACAGGTTACTAATAATGTTAACTTAAAGATGAATGATGAAGATTATTTTGCTGCCCTTATGGCAAATGACATTCTTGGTGGTGGAGGCGAAGGATATCTATTTAAAAACTTGAGAGAAGATAAAGGTTATACATATGGTGCATACTCAAGTCTTGGTTCCAACAGATATGGTGTTTCCAAATTTAGAGCAGGAGCAAAAGTAAGAAATATGGTGACCGACAGTGCTGTTTCTGAAATCGTAAAAGAGATCTCTAGAATAAGATTAGAAAAAGTTGATTCAGAACTACTTAAAAACGCAAAGGCAAAATATGTTGGTAACTTTATAAGGAATGCTGAAAACCCACAAACAATTGCAGGATATGCTCTAAATATTAAATTAAATAATCTTGATGATGACTATTATGAAAGCTATCTAGAAAATATAAATTCAGTTAATGAGGCTGATGTTAAAAGAGCCGCAAATAAATATTTCAAAATTGCTAATACCAGAATTGTTGTTGTTGGAAAGGGTAGTGATGTTGTTGCTAATTTAGAGGAGGTAGGTTTCCCAATAAACTACTATGACCAATATGCTAATCCAATAGCGAAGCCAATATTTAATAAGGCAATTCCTGAAGGATTAACAGCCATGAAGGTAATTAATAATTATATTAATGCTGTAGGAGGTAAAAATAATCTAAATTCGATTAATACATTAGTGATGAAGGCTAATGTGACAATTCCTGGAGCCCCTTTTGTTCCTGAAGCTACAATGAGGCAAAAATCTCCAAATAAGTATTCACAAAAAATTGAAGCAAATATGCAAGGCCAAACAATGACTTTGACCAAAACCACTTTTAACGGTGAAAGAGGATATACTGAAATGCAGGGACAAAGAATTGAATTTGATGAAAAGCAAATTGAAGACAGCAAAAATATTAAAGGAATATTTGAAGAGCTTTACTACTCTGAAGAACAATTAGAATTAGTCAGTATCAATTCTGTAAATTATCAAGATGCATATAAAGTAAAAGTGACGGTTGATGGAAATGAATCTCATAGATATTATTCTGTTGAAACTGGATTCTTATTAAGCTCTGAAGAAACAGATGATAATAATAATGTTGTTACTACAAATTATGGCGATTACCAATCTGTTGAAAATATTATGTTTCCATTTTTTATGGAACTACCAGCTCAAAAATTGGAGTTTAAAACTACTAGCGTGATATTTAATAAGGAGCTAAAAGACTCTAGTTTTTAGTACTTGACTGTTTGTTTGTTAATACAACACCAAAAACTATAATAATGGTTGCAATTAATTGATAGATGGAGAATTTTTCTCCATCTACTATTCCCCAAAAAATAGAAACTATGAGCATTGAATAGGTCACCGAAGATGCAAATACAGGGCTTGAAATCTTTATGAGCTTATTAAAAATTAACTTGGCTAATGCTGTTCCAAATAAGGCCAGTATGAATACATAAAATATTGAAATTTTAGTTTCATTATTATTCAGACTCTCCAATTTAAATTCAGATAATAAAAAAACGATTATTGCAGGAATTATTATCGCTGTAAAATGACCAACTGTAATAGTTATTGCAGAAAGATGTTGAAGGTATTTTTTTATAATATTAACATTCAAGGCATATAAAAATGAACACAGGATAACCAATCCTGCATAATTATAATTTTGATCAGGGTTAAGCTTTAACCCAGAAGAAATCAAAAGATATGTGCCAAAAAAACCAATAAGAACACCAATTATCTGTTTTTTAGTGGATTCGATTTTAAATATAATCATACCAATTATTAGGGTATTTAAAGGGACTATTGAATTAATAATTGAGGCAACTGAACTATCAATTTCTTTTTCAGCAAACGCAAAGAGAAAAGCAGGAAAAAAACTACCCAAAAACGCTGAAATAGTAATCCATTTCCATTCTAATTTTTTGATCGTTAATATTTTCTTCCACGCAATAACAAAAATTATAAATGAAGAAAATATTATTCTTAGAGAACCAAGTTGAGATGCTTCAAGTCCTACTAAAGCCTTTTTTATTAATATAAAGGAACTTCCCCAGATAACAGATAAGATTATTAAATAAAGCCATTTATTATCTTTCATTTATATTTCCAACTTAAGGATTCAACTAAAACCAAAATATCATTTTTGATGTATTGAATTGAGGGAAAAATAGAATCATATTTTGATTTTGATTTCAAATTCAATGATCCGCTCATAAAATTTGATGTACTATCAGTGATATAAAATTGAATGGGTGATGCAACATCTCCTCTTATCTCATAAATTTTTCCAAAGACTCTATCATTTAAATCTTCATATTCTCTAATAAATATGCCATTTGATTTTTTAGAATGAGTATCTAATATTATTGAAAAGTCACTAAGATTACTTTCCAGATCGTCTAATTTATTTATTTTGTTAAATGATAAATCAATGGAAAAATTCATTTTAGGATAATTAAGGGAAAGTTGTTGAAAATTTTTATTATTAATTTTTGTAACGCCTGAATTATAATAAAAGTCAACAGGAAAACTTGATTCTTCAAAAGGTGAATAATTAGGTTCTGGAAACTCAATTCTTAAAAATGCTCTTTGTTTTGGTAAATTAGAATCTATGCATGAAAAATTAAAAACAGAAAAAACAACCAGCAAACTAATTATTTTATTCATTATTTAATGAAAAATTTAATAAAACTAATTTAAAATTCTAAAAAGGAAGATCGTCAGACTCGTTAACAGGATCTGATATATCTTCTTCAGATTGTGTTTCACTAATTGCTTTGGTGTGATCATCCTGATTATTTGCCTCATTTTTATTAGACAAAAAGGTGAATTCAGTACAGTTAATTTCGGTTGAGTATCTGTCATTCCCTTTATCATCTTGCCATTTTCTGTTTTTGATCCTGCCTTCAATATAAACTTTGTCACCTTTAGATAGGTATTTCTCACAAATCTCAGCAGCTTTGTTTCTTAAAACTATATTATGCCACTCAGTATTTGACACTCTTTCATTTGTTTGCTTATTCATGTATGTTTCATTTGTCGCTAAAGGAAATCTTCCTACACAGCCACCGTCTTCAAAACGATGAATTTTCACATCATCACCTAAATGACCAATTAACATAACTTTATTTAAAGTTCCAGACATAATTTTAATTTTATCAATCTAATTTACCATTTTAAGTTCAGACAAGGCCAATTTAGCTTTATATTTTTTTATAAACTTGTGCATTAATTTTGACATTGGATAATCATCAAGTAATGTTGTAAATAATCCTTCTTTAATTGGAATTTTTTGATTTGTAACCCAGAAGTTTGATTTAATATAAATATGAGACAACTTATGCTCGATAAATTCACTGTTAATCTGTTTTAAGTTTAAATATTCAAGATTAAATTTATCTAAGAAAAATTTGGTAATTTCCTTTTTGTTTTTTTTTGTACTAGAAATATTTACCGGGAATTGATATAGATTTTTCCAAATACCCTCATCTATTCTTTCTATCAATATTTGATTATTATTCTTTACAAGCAAATATTCAAAGTATAATGTCCTTATTTTAGTTTTTTTAGCTTTTTTAGGAAATAATTCTACAACTTTATTCTTATAAGCAATACATTTGTTAGAAATCATACACGTGGAGCATAATGGGTTTTTAGGCTTGCATACTAATGATCCAAAATCCATTAAACCTTGATTATAATCTCCGTATCTACTACTTGGCATTAATTCATTTACTTTTTCTTTAAATAATTTTCTTGAACTATGAATATCTATTGGGTCCTTAATTTCAAAAATTCTTGAAATAATTCTAAAAACATTACCGTCAAGTACAGGTTGTTTTTTTTCGAAACTAATGGATGAAATAGCACTAGCGGTATAATCTCCAATTCCTTTTAGTTTTATTAATTCTGCATATGTACTAGGAAATTTTGAATCTAGTTCAAAAAATATAAATTTGGCTGTGTGATGTAAATTTCTTGCTCTTGAATAATATCCAAGTCCCTGCCATAATAATAAAACATCTTTTTCATTAGACTTTGCAAGAGATTCTAAACTTGGGAATTTTGAAATAAACCTATCATAATAATAAATCCCCTGCTCCATCCTTGTCTGTTGAAGTATTATTTCAGAAAGCCATATGTTATATGGGTTTTTTGTTTTTCTCCAAGGTAAATCTCTTTTATTATTATCATACCATTTTAAAATTAACTTGTTGAATTCCATAAACATAATTAACGATTGTAAATTTAATCTTTAGATGTAATAAATTAAATTATTAAGCAATTAAATATTGAAATAAAAAATACATATATTTGCAGGCGTTGTTGAATTATTAATGATAAAAAAAATTGATTTATGACAAAGGCTGATATTGTAGCAAATATTTCTGATAAATTAGGAATGGAAAAAGTTGATGTACAACTAACTGTTGAATCTCTTATGCAAGAAATTATTAATTCATTAGAAAATGGTGAAAATGTATACCTACGAGGTTTTGGAAGTTTTATTGTAAAGGAAAGAGCTGAAAAGACAGCAAGAAATATAAAAAAGAATACAACCATTAAAATTCCTGCTCATAATATACCAGCATTCAAACCATCAAAGTTTTTTATAGAGGGTGTTAAAACAAAATTAAAAATTAATTAAAAAATAATTTATGCCTAGCGGAAAAAAACGTAAAAGACATAAAGTAGCTACTCATAAAAGAAAAAAGAGACGAAGAGCTAATCGTCACAAGAAAAAAGACTAACTAGTTTTTTAAACCTTCATTAATAACACAGCTAAAGTTCTTTGAAATATATTCATTAGTACGTTGTAATAATAAATTTTACAATAGATGAATAATTGTAGTATATATATAAATTAGCATTAATGCAAAAAATTGAAAAAATGAATAAAGAATTGCTTATTCGTTCAAGTTCCAACAATGTTGATTTTGCCTTACTAAAAGACGGAAAACTTATAGAATTTCATAAGGATAATGACAATACAAAATTTCTGGTAGGTGACATATATCTAGCAAAAGTAAGAAAAACAATGCCCGCTTTGAATGCGGCATTTGTAAATGTAGGCTATAAAAAAGATGCATTTTTACATTATCACGACCTAGGTCCCAAATTTTCAACCCTACAAAAATTTGTTAAGGGTGTCAGTTCAGGAAAAATTAAAAATTTTTCAATAAATAATTACAGGTTTGAAGATGATATTGATAAAAATGGTGCTATTGCAGATGTACTTAGTCCAAACAAATCTGTTCTAATTCAAATTGTAAAAGAACCAATATCAACTAAAGGCCCTAGAGTCACTTCCGAATTATCTATTGCGGGAAGATTTTTAGTACTTGTTCCATTTTCTAATAGAATATCTATTTCTCAAAAAATAGAAAATCAAAAGGAAAAAGACAGGTTAAAAAGATTAGTCAAAAGTATTTCACCCAAGGGATTTGGTGTTATTATCAGAACCGTAGCTAAAGGCAAAAAAGTTGCAGAACTTGACAGAGATTTACAAAATCTTTATGGTAGATGGATTGCGATGTGTAAAAAAATTAGGAATGCAAATATTCCGAGTAAAGTAATGGATGAAATGAATATTTCATCTAAGATTCTACGAGATTTATTTGACGAAAATTTTACTTCAATCTTAGTTGATGACGAAGCATTGCATATTCAAATTAAAGATTATGTGCAAAAAATTGCACCAAAAAAAGAGTCTATAGTAAAACTATATAAATCTAAAGTTCCCATTTTTGAAAAATTTGGAATTGAAAGGCAAATTAAAACTTCATTCGGAAAAAACGTTTCTATGATTAAAGGGTCTTATTTAGTTATAGAACACACTGAGGCTTTACATGTGATAGATGTTAATAGCGGTAACAGATCCTCCTTAGCTAAAAATCAAGAGGAATCTGCGTTAGAAGTTAACCTAATTGCTGCTACTGAAATAGCAAGACAACTTCGACTTAGAGATATGGGAGGTATTATCGTAGTTGATTTTATTGATCAAAATAAGTCAGAGAACAGAAAAAAACTGTTTAATCATCTAAAGTCTGAAATGAAGGAAGATCGTGCAAAACATAAGATTCTTCCACCAAGTAAATTTGGATTGATTCAAATAACTAGACAAAGAGTTAGACCTGAAATGAATATAAAGACAAGGGAGGAAAACCGAAGTAATAATCAGGAAAATGAAGTCGAAGCTCCTATTATTTTAGTAGATAAAATTTCCGAAGAAATTGATACACTTGTCAATAAAGGTATAAATAATATTAATTTAAATATTCATCCTTTTATTGCCGCTTTCCTTGAAAAAGGATATCCATCGGTAAGACTAAAATGGTATTTTAAACATAAAAAATGGATTAAAATTGTACCACGAGATGCTTACAAATATCTTGAATATAATTTTTTAGATGAAAATGGTAAAACTATTTAAAAAAAACCCTATCTAATGATGGGGTTTTTTTTTTGCTAAATCTGCAAATTTATTGAAATAGGACAGTGATCACTATGTACAATATCTTTTAAAATTTTAGCTGATTTTAATTTTTTCTTCATTGAGGAAGAAACCATAATATAATCAATTCTCCATCCCTTATTATTGGCTCTTGCATTGGCTCTGTATGTCCACCAACTGTATTGATTTGGATCAGAATTATATTCTCTAAATGAATCAATAAATCCTGAATCAATAAATTTTTGCAACCAATCTCTTTCAACAGGTAAAAATCCTGAGACATTTTTATTTCTTATTGGATCATGAATATCAATAGATTTATGACATATATTAAAATCTCCTGCAATGATTAAGTTATCAATATTATCTCTCAAGTTATTAATGTAATTCAAAAAATCATCCATATAATTCAATTTAAACTCTAGCCTGTCTAGGTTTGTTCCGGAGGGAAGATATAAGCTCATAATAGAAAATTCTTTAAAATCCAATCTAAGATTTCTGCCCTCAAAATCCATATACGAAATACCAGTTCCATATTCAATATGGATCGGCTCATATTTTGATAAAATTGCTACCCCGCTATATCCCTTTTTTTGAGCACTAAACCAATAATTGTATTTAAAGCCAATAGACTCAAATTCAGAAACATTAATTTGTTCCTCTAAGGCCTTTATTTCTTGCAAACATATTATATCAGGTTTTTCTTTAATTAACCATTCGATTAATCCTTTATTCATTGCTGCCCTAATACCATTTACATTGTATGAGATCAATTTCATAATAAGAAAATTTATTTGGATAAAGATGGTAAAATATTTTCTATTATTTTTAGTTTATTCTATTATATGAGATTAACTCTAGGTTTATTTATCTTTTTATGCTTTTACATTTCTTATAGTCAAGAGTTAGATAGTGAAACATTACAAATGGATAATTATCAAATTATTGATTTTCAAAAGGAGTTAAAAAAATTTAAAGATTCGGTTTTTGATAATAATTATGAAATTATTTTACCAAATAAATACTCAAAACTTGACGATAAATTAATTATTAATAACACAAATAATCTAAATAAATTATACAAGTTGTCTGAAATTAGTGTTAATAAGAGAAAAAATATTGTATCAAAACTTACAACAAATGGTAGTATCTCTAGAGGGGTAACCATAGGAAATAATCAAAACTCTGTTCTTAATAGCGAACTTGATTTACAAATTACAGGTAAACTAAGTGAAAACGTGAAAATAAAAGCATCTATTCAAGACTCTAATATACCTCTTCAAAATGATGGTTATTCACAGCAAATAGATGAATTTGACCAAATTTTTATTGAAATTTCATCTGATGAATGGGAAATTAGAGGAGGTGATACTAACATAAATCAAAGTGAATCATTTTTTGGAAATTTTAACAAAAAGATTCAAGGTTTAGCAATTAATTATAAATTAAAAAATTCTATAGGTATCGAAGCAGCAGGAGCTATAGTTAAAGGCAAATACAAGAAAACTCAAATATTTACAGAAAATGGTAATCAGGGTCCGTATAAACTGATTGGTGAGAATGGTGAACTTTATGTTCTTGTGGTTTCAGGAAGTGAGTCTGTTTTTGTGAACGGCCAAAAAATTGAAAGGGGAATAGATAAGGATTATATAATAAATTATAATTCAGGTGAAATTATTTTTAATACAACATTTCCAATAATGGCTGACATGAGGGTCCAAATAGAATATCAAGTAAGTGAAAAGAACTACAATAGTTTTGTAGGATATACAAAATTGGAATTTGGAAAGAATAGATTTAAACATAAAATTTCATTTTACAATGAAAATGACATAAAAGACCAGCCTCTTCTTCAGAATATTTCTAATAATCAGATCGAGATTTTATCTAACGCTGGCGATGACTCCGAACTAATGACATCTCCAACAGGCAACGTAACAGTCTATAATGAAAATAGAATATTGTACAAAAAAGAAATTATTAATAATAATGAGATTTTTGTTTTTTCTAATAATCCTGAAGATGAATTATTTGAAGTAAATTTTACAAACGTCGGTCAAAATCAAGGTGATTATATTCTTATAACAACAAATACCATTGAAAATATTTATGAGTATATACCCCCATTAAACGGGGAAAAACAAGGTAATTATCAACCAACAATTAAATTAATTGCACCTGAAAAATTACAATTATTAACTTATAATTCGTCATATCAACCTAACAACAGATCAATAATAAATATTGAACTTGCGGCTAGTGAGAAAGATAAAAATCTATTTTCAAAGATTGATGATACTGATAATAAAGGGTTTGCTTCAAGATTAAATTATAAATATGAAAATCAAATAAACAACTCAACATTATTTACAAAGATTGATTTAAATTATATTGAAAAAAAGTTCCAACCAATAGAAAGAATTTACAATACAGAATTTAATAGAGATTGGGATTTTAATAAAAATTTACTGAATAATAAAAACCAGTTTTTTTCTAATACAATTTTTAGGCTTGATAACAAAAAAATAGGATCATTAGAATATGTATTTGAAAACTTAAATTTTGAAAATAATTATAAAGGGCTAAGGAATAGCCTAAATATAAACTCAAATTTAAGTCAGAATATAAAATTTAACTCAAATACTAGCATTATGAAATCAGACCAAAAAACATACTCAAGTGAATTTTTGGTTTCAAAAAATAAAATAATTTCAAATGGCAAAATTGGATGGGCAGAAGCTAATTATAATTTTGAAAAAAAACAAAGTTCAGGAATTCAAGATCTATTAAGACCAGACTTTGGTCAAAAATTATTTGGATTTAAAAAGGGATTTGGAGATATAGAAAAATCTTATGTTGAAATAGGTTATACAAAAAAAATAAATGACAGTATTGTAAATGGAGAGCTAAATAAAGTAAATTCTTATGATAGCTATTTTATAAATTCTCAAATAATAAATGAAAAGAAAACTAAACTAAACATTTATATAAATCAAAATAAATTATATTCTAATCAAGATAATTCTAAAGAAGATTTTCTTAATACAAAGCTAGTATATTATCAAAGGCTCTTTAAGAACATAATCGATTCAAATTTATATTTTGGAACTAGTTCTGGCAGTCTACCGAAACAAGATTATACGTTTGTAGAGGTTGAACCTGGACTTGGTAATTATAAGTGGATTGATATTAATGGTAATGGAATTCAAGAGTTAGAAGAATTTGAGGTCGCTGTTTTTGATGATGAAGCTATATATGTAAGAGTTCTATTACCAAATCAAATATTTATTAAAACTTATCAAAATAATTTAAACTATTCAATGAAAATGAATTTTTTAAATTGGAAAAATTCAAGTAAAAATATAAGAAGGTTAATGTCAAGAATTTCAAACCAATTTCAATATTCAATAGAGAAAAAAACAAATCTAGATGTTAATCCAAAAATTGAGTTAAACCCCTTTACTATTGATGAAAACAGTTTGCTTGCTTACAACTATTCGTTAAAAAACATATTTTATTTAAATAAGGCTAAGGAAAAATTTTCTTTCATGTTTACATATGCTGAAAACAAATCAAAAAATGATTATTCTTTTGGTTCTACAAAAATTAGTAATCAGCTTAGAAAATTAAATTTTCTGCATAAATTAAATAATTTGTTTTTATATGAGTTTGTTGCAGACGAACAGAAAACTAGTAATTGGAGTGAAAACTTTAGTGATAAGAATTATATGCTGAATGAATATAATATTAATCCAAAATTAACATATTTATCAGCAGATAATAATAGAATTAACTTTACATACAATTTATCAGATATTAGAAATTTAATTGGAAACAGGGAATCATTAAAGCAACAAAATTTTGGTATATCATTTTTTTTAAAAAATAAAGAAAAAAGAAGTCTCATAACTGAATTCAATTACTTTAAAAATAAATTTTCAGGAAATACAAATTCAATCATAAGCTACGTTATGATGAATGGGCTTCAAAAAGGTGAGAACTATACCTGGTCATTAAGACTACAAAGAAAAATTTCTAAACTACTTGATATCAATTTTGTTTATTTAGGAAGAAAAAGTGAAAATAGCAGATCGATCCATAATGGGTCAATACAGTTAAAAGCTATTTTTTAAAAAAAAAGAGGATGAATAATCATCCTCTTTTTTTTTTAATTATCGAACGATAATCCGTTCTGTTTTAAATCCTATCTCAGAATTTCCAAGTCTTACAAGATAAACACCTGCTTCATAAGAAGCCATATTTAAGTCATAAGTGTAAGTGGAATTAGTGGTTTTATATAGATTATCAGAAATGATAATTCTTCCATTAATATCATATATACTTAAATTTAATTTCTCATTATAATCTGTAATCAGATTAATATCAAAATTTAAATTATTGTTTGAGTAAATAATAAATTGAGATTCAGCAAATTCTATATCCCCGATACCCATTAAACTATCAACTATTTCAACTGTATAATCATGAACTTCACCATATGTATAATTAGCACATGGGTCAAGAACATTAGCTGGACCTCCAGTAACAGTTACATCAATGGCTTTTGCTCTTAAAATGTGAGTTCCCAATGGTGCATCTGCTGGAATAGGTAAAGTAAAGCTATCTAACTCTCCTGCTACTGTAAATAATTCACCTGAAATTAGTCTTTCATCATCTTCAAAAACTCCGTTATCATTGAAATCGATCCATACCGATAAAGCTTCACCAGTTGGATTTGCAGTCCAGTTGTGCTGAGCTTGAAGTATATGAGAACTATTCATTGGGTCTCTGTCAAGTTCAGTTGAAAGGTCAGTCCTATCAACGTAACCAAATTCGCTATTACATCCATTCTCACCATCGTCGGCATCTATAGTTCCTAAAACAAATCTCTTAATACCATCAATATTACAACCCTGTCCTTCGGTAATTGGTTGACATCCTACATGTGCAATATTTACACTTGAAGAATCATTTGAATCATCTGCATCACCAACAATAGAGGTGTAACAAGTAAATTCATAAGATCCAATTGACGATAAATCTACAGTTTGATCAAAAGTGAACTGAATTGTACTATTTCCAGCAAATGGAACATTTACAGTTTCTGTAACAACAATACCGTTAACATCATATGACACCTCAAAATTAGAAATAGTTGAACCACCAAAATTTGTAATTTCAACTGTGACCACCTCTGAGTCAGTGAGACCAACACCTGAAACCGGAGATATCATGGATGTAACACCCAAGTCAATAGGATTTAAGTGTTCAACGGTAACTTCAAAAGTATCGTTTTCTGCATTTTCATCACCATTAAGTGAAACAGTTGCTGAAATAATATAGGATGCACCCACAGTAGATAAATCAGCTGTTGCTGTAAAACTATATTCAGCACTCTGTCCAGATGCAATTGTACCGCTGAAAGTCTCAACTACAGCAGTTCCCCCATCAATAGAGAAGGAAACCTCAAAATCACTTGCATCGTTTTCTCCTGAATTTAGAAGCTGAATGGTTATAGTTTCAGCATTTGATAAACTTCCTGTAATTGGATTGCTGATACCCACAACTCCCAAGTCATTTTGTGAAGCAGGTAGTATATTGACCGTATAGTCTTCAGTTTCTCCAAAAGTATTACTATCATCACAGCCATCTGCAGGAACTTCCGCACCCCAAGCTGTTTTCACCCTCATTAGATGCTGACCAAAATTAGCATCTGATGGAATGGTTATTTGAGTGGTTTCAGTAAATGTTTGTTGT
>Ga0163109_10002769_pt1 | contig 13525 bp, 5 predicted proteins | sample CRUFie1St13metaG_FD_108704 | JGI IMG/M metagenome (GOLD analysis project Ga0163109, IMG submission 108704) | Marine microbial communities from the Costa Rica Dome - CRUD Field 142mm St13 metaG | ecosystem: Environmental > Aquatic > Marine > Oceanic > Photic zone | place: Costa Rica: the Eastern... | reverse complement strand
TACAGCCCCGGGTCTTCCACTAAAGTCGATGATTTCAATCAGTCAGGACTTGGCTTCGATGCCATTGGATTAATTACCTCTAAGCTCCCCGGGGGGTTGCTTATCCATCACAATACCTTCGCGTGGGAGAGCGGGGACGCTATTAACGATTACGACAATCGGGCTCAGACTGCCGCTATACATGTTAAAGAGTTTCCCGGACTCAAGGGCGACAACCTAAAAATTATGGATAACATCTTCTATGGTTACCAAACTGTGGAGAAAGATGATGACAACAAGAAGGCACCGCTACTAAACATAGAGGGCAAGCACGGTGGAGCACTTGATTTTGATGGCGAGGATGATTTTGCCACTTTTACCCATCCAGAATTAGTATTTGGCGAACAGGGCACGTTGGCCTTCTGGGTCTACCTTTATGATACTGGAAAGCGTAATACTCTGTTGCTTGGTCCGCAGGGCGAAGGCTATGCGGCGCGTAACGAGCGTACCGCTAATGATAAATCTTTTGAGTTTCAGATTAACGACAGCGGCAAGGCCTTCTTCTACCCCAATTACAGTGACCACATTTCCGGCGGCGAAGCCCTCGTACTCAGCGATACCGCCATCGAAGTATCTGAGGAGTGGCGTCACCTAGCCTACACGTGGGACAAGCAGGCGAACGGGGGGGAGGGCCGAATCTATCTCGACGGCTTTGAGGTTGAGTACAAGATCAGTTCAGCTGACCCGCCGGCTTACAGATACGACAACGACCTCTCCGAAAAGTGGCTCAATGCAGCTATTACTGCCAACGGACTCTTCTATATCGGTCGCGACCCAAAAGACGCTGAAGCCGGTAACCCTGACAAGAACCGCTACCTCTACGGACGCATCGACGACTTGGCAATCTTTAGTAAGGCACTCAATGTTGGGGAACTCGGCCTCATCCGCGAAGATACAGTTGCCCCCCATATTTCAACTTTTGGCAACGATTTGGCCGCCTACTGGCCCTTGGACGAAAAGTCCGGCTATGACCTGCTCGATGAGACTGGCAAAGTAACCCTTAAGCTGGGGAGAGGTTGGCAGGGACACGGACTTATTGTTCCAGCCACTGCAAAAGTCAGTAATAACCTATTCTTTCAGAATGACGTGGACTCGTCCCATGTCTTGGAGGAAGACAATGTTGCTGGTGATCCTCTCTTCCTAAAATTGTCAGGAGGTGTCTTGGCAAAGTATGCTCTCCAGGACGGCTCTCCAGCAGCTGGCTCTGCTTCAGACGGGATTTCCAACATTGGTGCCCGTCAGCCCGACCCACAGTCGGTCACCTTCGTCGTGGAGGACCAGTCTTTCAACGGCAAAGTCTATGGGGACACTCTTGATTTGAGTGCCACCGCCTCCTCTGACCTGATCGTGTCTTTTGAGGTTGTTGCCGACAAGAGTGAGGGCTCCGGCGTGCTGGCTGGCAATCAGCTTACCATCACCGGTGCGGGCAAAATCACCCTTCGGGCCACTCAGTTAGGCAACCCCAACTTCCATCCCGCCAATCCAGTCGAAATCGAATTCACCGCCGGCAAGGCCATGCTTACCGTGACGGCTGATGATGCCGTTCGTGGACTCAACGGCGCCAATCCCAGCTTCACCTACGCTTACTCCGGCTTTCTCCTCGAGGATACGCCTTCGGACATTGACACCTCACCCATTGCAAACACTACCGCCACTGCAGCTTCACCTGCCGGCGATTATTCCATCATCCTCACCGGTGGTACTGATAAGAATTATGACTTCACTTACGTTGAGGGCACTCTCACCATCAATGATCTACTTGATCAGACTATTAACTTTCCCGATTTTACGGACGTTCCTTATGGTGATTCCGTGGACCTCGCCGCCACCTCTAGCTCAGGGTTGGAGGTCGAATATGAAATTCTCCCTGAACAGAGCATTGGAGAGGGAACCCTCAATAAGAACGTGCTCACCGCAACCCGTGTCGGCGAAGTCACCGTTCGCGCTACCCAAAATGGGAATGCTACTTACAATGCTGCCTCACCCGTCGACAAGATCTTCACCATTACTAAGCGTACCCTACAGGTCACTGCCGCCGATTCCATCCGGCCTTTCGCCGAGTCCAATCCCGATTTCGGCTGGCTGATAGGCATGGAGGACACTGGGGTTGCTGCTGAGACCCAGTCCACCGGCGTGGCGGTGGGGCGCTCCGGCGACCTATACTGGACCGGTACCTTTGATGGTATCTTGGCCTTCGGTGACGATACTTTCCAGTCTGTAGGCAACCCGGATCTCTTTCTCGCCCGGTATACATCCGATGGCTCCTTGGTCTGGGCGCAGCACGCGGGCAAAGGCGTCGTTGACGGTAATGGTTCGGTGGCGCCATCGTCTATCGCCTCCGACGTAAACGGCAACGTCTACGTAGTGGGGACTTTCTCTGGTAAGGTCGAGCTGGGCGGTCAAGTTTCCGAGAGCCAGTCAACTCAAGATGTATTTCTTCTGAAATATGGGGAAACGGGAGCCTTCCTTTGGGCCGCCCAGACCTCCGGCATCAACGCCGAGGACCAAATACGTGCCGTTGGTGCCGCTGTTGACTCGGTAGGTAATACCTATGTGCTGGGCGAATTCAAGGGAAGTATCGGTTTTGGCGGTGGTACGGCTCTAGCCAGCGAGTTCGGTACCACAGATCTGTTTCTGGCACGGTTCACTGTAAATGGTTCACCCGACTGGGTGAAGCAGATAGGCGGCTACACCGAGGACTTTGGTGGAGGTATCACTCTAGACTTGGACGGACAGCCTGTTATCGCCGGCACCTTTCAGGGCTCGACCAAGCTTGATGCGGCCATCACCTTGAATGCCACTGCTTCCCGAGAAATGTTTGTGGCCAAGTACGATACCACAGGAGAACTAATCTGGTCCCGCCAGGTCGGCGGCGGCTCAACTTCCACCATCGAACCAGCCGACCTCAATACCGGTCCAAGCGGAGCGATTGGCGTAACCGGTAGATTCCATACCGATCTTATCCTCGGTGAGACCTCCTATGTTTCCGCTGGGGACTCCGATATCTTCTACACCATCTACGACTCCCATGGCGATCTGGTGCATGTGGACACCTTCGGAAGCGCCGGGGCAGATTCGGGTACTTCCGTCATTAAGGGATCAGGCGGCGTGACCTACATCGCTGGTACCTTCCAGCAGTCTATGGAACTGCCCGGTCAAGAAGGCACTCCGCTCCTCCCTCAGGGGGCCGGGGATGTCTTTGTGGCCAAGATGGACGCCACGGGTGCAGTCTTGTGGGCGCGCCAAAGCCTAGGTGACGGAGATAACCGTCTGGCCGACCTCGTCGTTGATAGCAAAGCTCACACCTATCTGGCTGGAAGCCTCCAGCAGACTCTTTCTCTTGGTAACAAGACTGAATCTACCTTGGCTCCCCGTGCCGCCTTCTTGGCCCAACTACGGCGCGATATCCCGTTGATTCCCATTAGTTACGAGGGTTTTCTAGAAGGGGAGGATGCCTCCGTACTTGACGAGCTCCCTGTGGCAAGCGTTGACGCCACCCCCGAAGACGATGCCGGCAGCGAATTTCCTATCTATTTTACAGGCGGCAAAGATGACAATTACGCATTCGACTTTACTGCCGGTACCTTCACCGTAGCCAAAGCCGCACAGGCCATCAATTTCTATCAAGACTTCTCCAATGTGCAATACAAGAACGTCGTACCCCTGACTGCCGTCGCCACGTCTGGGCTCGACGTCAGCTATAATATCGTATCAGGCAGAGAGATTGCCTTCCTTTCAGATGCAAGCACATTGCAGGTTGAGGGCGTTGGACCGATCCGCCTACAAGCCGAACAGCCGGGAAACAAAAACTATCTGCCCGCCCTTCCAGTCACTCGCGAGATCCTCGTTCCCCAGGCTAAACAGACCATCACCTGGGAACAGAACTACGAGGGCAAAGTCTACGGTGACACCTTCGATCTGCTCGCCCAGACTACCTCAGGACTGCGTATTTCTTACACCGTCAAGCAGGGTTCAGCTAATTTTGATGGCAACCGCGTCACCTTGACCGCTGCTGGTACACTCATTCTTGAAGCTACTCAATCAGGTACCTTCATATGGGAAGCCGCGCCTCCAGTGGAGCACGTTATCGAAGTGGCTAAGGCCAAGCTGAGTGTGCGGCCAACTGACACCGTTAGGATGGTTGGCGAGGAAGATCCTGTTTTCACCCTAAATTACACCGGATTCAAGCTACAGGACGATGTCTCTGTGCTTGATGAGGAGCCTACTGCATACACCTTGACCGATTCCACCACCGTCCCCGGAAGATATGATATCCTCCTCAGGGACGGCTCCGACGATAACTATTCCTATGAGCTCATAAACGCTGTTATGGTGGTTACTGAACAGCAGACGCAGACTCTCTACTTCGATCAAGACTTCTCTGGCCTTACCTATGGCGATACAGTTGACTTGACTGCTTTTACCGATGCCGGTCTGCCGGTTCAATACGCCATCGAAGGTGGTGTGGGGACGCTTCAGGGAAGTCAACTCCTGCTCGGCGCTGCAGGTGAGGTTGTTGTGCGTGCCACCCAGTCTGGCAATACCAAATTTTATCCTGCCACCGATGTTGTTCGGAAAATACCCGTAGGCAAGCGAGTCCTGCAGATCTTTGCTGAGTCCGTAGCCCGTAAGGAAGGTGAGGCTAACCCCGATTTCACTTTCACATACTCCGGTTTTGTATCCGGTGATGACGAAAACGTACTCGACGCGCTACCTCGTGCATCCACCCCGGCCACGCAAACTAGCCCCAGTGGCGAATACCCCATTGAAATAGACGGCGGATTTGACGGGAATTATCGGTTTAGTCTCTACGATGGTATGCTCACTGTCCTAGATAGTAACAAGCTGGATCAAGCCATTGAGTTCACGCAGGATCTGTCTTCCCTAAGATACGATTCTAGCATTGAACTCGAGGCAACCGCCTCCTCGGGCCTCGAAGTTTTCTACCAGATTGTTTCTGGTAGCAACATAGCACGGCTTACTGGTAATAAGCTTCGCATTGTAGGAGTAGGGGAGGTCGTCCTTCGGGCGACTCAGCTTGGTAACGAGACCTACAATCCAGCGCTTAACGTTGATCGTGTTCTCACTATTGATCCTATGCCGCAGACCTTGTTCTGGAGTCAGAACTTACCTGAGCTGCAGTACGGGAGTTCCATTGAACTCATCGGCACATCTTCTTCAGGTTTGCCTGTACAGTTCCGCGTCGTAACAGGTGAAGCCAGCTATGAAAACGGATTCCTCACTCCTATCGGTGTCGGTCAGCTCACCATCGAGGCCTATCAGTCCGGTGACGAGATCTTCTCCGTTTCCAATGTCGTTTCGAAGACTTTCTCCGTTAGCAAGGCTCCGTTGATTGTTCGCGCAGGCGATGTCGACCGTAAAGTCTTCCTCGCTAATCCCGAGCTTCACCTCTATTACGATAGTTTCCGTCTTGGTGACACCATCGACGATCTTGAAAAGCTTCCTGAAGCCTACACTACCGCTAACCCCGGCTCACCTGTCGGCCAGTATGCTATACAGATCCGACCCGGCGAATCCACTAAATATGAACTTAGCTACGTTGAAGGCGTCTTCACGATCACGACCGGTGACCCTCAGGAAATCACATTCAATCAGAAGCTAGACTCGGTTAGTGTGGGCGATATCGTCAGCTTCTCCGCCAAGGCTTCCTCCAAACTCGAGGTCGAGTATCGAATCTTAGCCGGTACTGCGATGGCGGAGTGGGAGGCTCCTAGTCGGCTCCGAATCACCGCTCCTGGCACTTTCTCCATCGAGGCATTCCAACCCGGCAATGCTGAGTTTGAACCCGCTGGCCCCATTGTGCGTACGTTCACCGTCCCCAAGGCTCCCCAGACTATTTTCTGGGAGCAGGAATTGGATGGTTTTCATTACGGTGACACTGCTATCTTGGATGCGTCTGCCTCTTCTTCCCTCCCTGTACGTTACCTAGTCAAAGAGGGAAATGCTAAAATCGATGGCAACCAGATAACCTTTACAGGCGCTGGGCGTATTGTCCTCGAAACTATTCAGAATGGAGATCTTGTCTATGCTCAGGCTGATCCCGTTGAGCGAATTTTCCAAATTCGTCCCGCTACTCTGCTTGCTTGGCCTCAAGAAACCTACCGCTACGCTGGCAAGGAGAATCCACTTTTTAAAATTCTTTACGATGGTTTTCTCTTCGGAGACGACGAAAACCTTCTGGATCGTATCCCTCGTGCCGAAACCCCTGCAACAGTCGATAGTGAACTCGGCGAGTATCCAGTCAACCTTTACGGGGGCCTTTCTCTAAATTACACTTTCAAATATCTCGAGGGTGCTCTCCATGTTGTTGAGCCGGGAAAAAAGGCGCAGTGGATTTACTTTGACCAGAACCTTGATGGTTTTCGTCCTGATGACTTCCTACGCCTCGAAGCGCGCACCAGTTCAGGCCTCGCCGTTACCTTTGAGATTATAGAGGGTCGTCATCTTATTGACCTACCTGAACCCGATGCGCTGAATCTTCTCGAGACTGGTTTGGTTATGGTTCGTGCTACTCAAATTGGAAACTCCGAGTATTATCCAGCTTCCTCCGTCATCCGAACATTCTCCATACAGGGTCTCGACCAAGAAATCATCTGGGACCAAAACTTTTCCAACGTTGTCTATGGCGACACTTTGGAACTGGATGCTTCAGCCTCGTCTGGGCTCCCAGTTGATTACAGCCTGCTCCAAGGGGATGCCTCCTTGGCGGGGAATCGGCTCACGCTCTTATCCGCTTCTCAGGATGTGGTTATTCAGGCTCGTCAAGTCGGCAATAATCGCTTTGCCCCTGCTGCAAGCTTGCTCAGAAACTTCCGTGTTAGCAAGGCTCCTCTGCACGTTTTCGCTAAGGATATAAGTCTCAAGGCAAATGCAACTAAGATGCCCAAGCTCTCCTTCTCATACGATGGCTTGCTAATGAATGACAAGAATAGCTCCATCGATGTCCCTCCAGAAATAGGCACAACCGCGACTCTTGAAAGCCCACCCGGACAATATCCGATTACCCTTTCTGGAGGCTCTGCAGCCAACTACCACTTTAAATTCCATGATGGAACTCTTACACGTCTTGCCAAAGGCAAGCGCACACAAAAGATCAACTTCAACCAAGATTTTTCTGAAGTCCGCCCAAGTGACACTGTAGCTTTAAACGCTACAGCCACCTCCAATCTGCCTGTAGTCTATGAGTTGATCGATGGTAATACCGTGGCTAAGCTTGAGGGCTCTACTCTCCAGATTCTTACCGCTGGACAGATTTCCATTCGCGTCCACCAGTCTGGTAACGAAACCTACAATCCTGCTTCTCTCGTCCGTATTATCTCTATCGAGAAATTAACTCAGGAAATCACTTGGCGCCAAGGCTTTGCTGGTGTCGCATATGGCAACATCATCGATCTTCTTGCAGAAACTTCTTCAGAGCTTGATGTAGTTTACGAGGTACTTGAAGGCTCTGCCATCATCTTAGGTGACCAACTTACTATTACCCGACCGGGTTCCATTTCTATCGTCGCTAAACAATCGGGGGATGCTCTATATGCCTCTGCTGATCCTGTAGTGCAGACTTTTATCGCTGGTAAAGCCCCTCTGCTTTGCATAGCTGATGGCAAAAGTGGCCGAACTGATCAGCCTATCCCTGAGTTGACTGTGAGCTATGAGGGCTTTGCTCTCGACGATGACGAATCAGTTATTGATATTCCGCCCGTTCCCTACACCGCAGCCACTTCCACCAGTCCAGCAGACACATATCCTATTAAGCTTCATACTGGCTATTCCGAACTATACCAAATTAAATATCAAGATGGCTTCCTCATACTGGAGGCTACTGATAATCCGCCGCAGTCCATAATATGGGAGCAGAGTTTGGAAGGTCTTGTCTACGGCGACCGAATCTTTCTAGAGGGGCTTAATGAAACTGTTCCTGGTAATCTCCGTTTCACTGTTTTAAATGATGGTTTGGCCGTCATAGATACTTCCGGTTTTCTTTCCCTACAATCTGTAGGGGAAATCCAAGTAGCCGCTCTTGCTGGTCCCACATCTGAATACAATTCTGCGCCCCCAGTTGTTCGTACTATAACAATCAGTAAGCGCCCCCTGAAGGCAATCGCTCAGAGTGCAAGCCGTCTACCCGGAACTACTAATCCTGAATTTCGCATAGTGTATGAGAATCTCGCCGAGTGGGATAAGCATCTACCAATTGAGGATGTATTAAACGAGCGCCCATTTACTTTCTGCGAAGCTGGCGCCGAAGATCCCGAAGGAACCTATCCAATATACATCGAAGGTGGCTACGATGACCAGTATGTCTTCCAGTATGCTAGCGGCCTGCTCACCATTCGTGATTGGGCTGATCTATGGGCACCCTACGAAGCCGACGAGACGGGCTGGAAAAATATTCCATGGTTCGGACGTATCTACGACTTCGGGGACAAGTGGATTTATCACGAGCAGCATGGTTATCTTTACGGACTAGGCTTCGACGAGACAGAGATTTGGTTCTACGACTCTGATATGGGCTGGATATGGACTGGAAAGGAAATGTATCCTCAGATCTACCGTTCCGATCCTGGAGTCTGGTACTACTACGTTATTGGTACTGATGATCCACGCTGGTTTCATGATTATTCGACACGCGATTGGACGGTTCTGGGTTATGAAGATGCTGACAATGATGGTATGCTTGATATCTGGGAAATCCGTACCTTTGGTGATATGAGCCGAAATGGAACCGGAGACTTCGACCGCGATGCATTAATTGACCTCCAAGAGTACAGGCTCGGAACTATTGGAAACCACCCAGATAGCGATGGGGATGGATTCACAGACGGATGGGAAGTCGTCCGCGGTTACGACCCCACCGACCCCGCTTCCCCGGAAGACTTCGCTGATCCTAATTTCGTGCCCAATTCTATTCCATAGCAGTCTGGTTCTAATAATCTTGATTCAAAACTGCCTTTCCATAGCTTCCTCGTTGATGAAACTACCGTCTTCAGGGCTCATTACCTTCGTGTGTCTTGCGTCCTTGTGCATGGAGGCAAAGGAACCGATCCGCACTTTCACCGATGCTGAAGGTCGCGAAATCAAAGCCCGTATTCACAACACTGATGGCCAGACCGTCCTACTTGAAACAGAGGATGGACAGGGTTTTAAGACCACCATTGAAGTATTTTCACTTGAAGACCAAGAATACATCAGGAATTGGGAACCGAGTCCTCCTCAGGAAGCTGAAGGTCCTGAACTAGATGAATCCGAAGCTGAAATTAGAGATGGCACCTACTTTAAAATTGGATCTGATCTTCCTCACACCGGTGTGTTGGTTTCAAAATTTGTTGACGACACCCTCGAAGCAAGTGTTGCGCTAAGCTATGGTGCTCAGCATGGCCCAACCACAATGTGGTATGATACAGGGGCAAAGAAGCTCAAAGCCATGTATCGCAATGGTGTACAGCATGATCTCACTTCTCTTTGGTATCCAGACGGAGAATTGAAGGCTGAAAGTGCATATGCTTTTGGGGCACAACACGGTCTAACAACTTTTTGGCACCCAAACAGCCAGAAGCGTTCTGAGGGTCTCTGGAGCCAAGGTCAGCGTGAGGGCATTCATACCAAGTGGGAGGATAATGGGCAAATGGTCTCTCAGATTTCATACACCCTTGGTCGACCAAATGGTGATGGTGCTGCCTGGTATCCTGATGGTAATAAAAAGATGCAGGGCACTTGGGCAAACGGTGTCAAAGACGGTCTTTATTCTGAATGGTACAACGATGGCCAACAGAAGATGGAGGTGAACTACGTTGATGGTGTGGTCACTGGTAAGCCTCTTTATTGGTCTCCTGAAGGCAAACGGCTCAAACGTAAACCTCCTGAATCAGTTTTAGGCGAGGGCTCTTCCAATAATCCTTCACTAGACGAACCCTCAAGCCAAGAGCCCAAAATTATCTCTGCACGTAAAGGTGGTGAGGGTTTCTATTTGAGTATCCTAGGCCGAATAAGTATTCCGAAGGATACGATTTGGTCCAGTACCCTAAAATCATCTGGGGACAATTTCGACCATACCGTTGAGGTTGGGTCGGGCTTATCTCTTGGGGCTGCTTTTGGCCGTGATTTCGGATTGTATCGTGCTGGTGTTGAGGGTGCTTTTTCTGCCTACAAGCCAACGAATATCATCTACAATCTACCCAATGGCGGATACAGCAAGGGATCTGCTAGTGGTGACATTCTCCAATACGGACTGCTTTTTAACAATGCCATCGATCTCGAGGTTACACCAAATATGGAAGTCTTCGGCGGAGCCGGCATCGGTTTCACTTACACTAATATCGATCTTCACCGAGGTTCTGCTTCATCTCAAAATGAAAATGGCCTGAAATTTGCCTATCAGCTTCTAACTGGTCTCAAATACAACCTTTCTGGCAACCATAACCTAACTGGTGGCTACAAGTACCTATCCAGTGCCGATCTTGGTGATTTTGAAGGCATAAAGTCTCACAACTTTGAGTTTGGCTACCGCTTGGATATTTAACCGTTATCCTCATGAAATCTTACCGCCTCCACACCTGCATTTTAACTGCTCTATTTATTTCTTCAATGACCCTTAAATCCGCTGATAAAACTAATTCTGTTTTCAGCCCAAAGCTACAGCATGTTGTTGCGTTCAAATTCAAGGAGGATGCAACAAATGAGCAGATCCTAAAGGTAGAGAAAGCATTTGTAGCTCTTAAAGGCAAAATACCTGAAATTGCAGACTTAGAATGGGGCACCAATAACAGTCCTGAAGGTCTTAACAAAGGCTTCACCCATTGTTTCATCGTGACTTTTCGTAATGAGAATGGGAGAGAGGTTTATCTTCCCCACCCCGACCACAAAGCCTTCGTAAAGATTCTTAAGCCAATTCTAGCGGATGTTTTCGTCATAGATTTCTGGACTAAAAATTAATCTATCCCATCCGGTTATCTTGTTTTTAACCTTCATGTGCGAATTAAATTGCCGTGATTTTCAGAATCTGACATCCGAAAACATAGATGGCACTCATCGATAACGAACTCTGGAGCAGGATTCATTCTAAAGACGAATCCGCCTTAGCTGAATTGTACGACAATTTCTCCTCCGCAATGTTTTCTCTATCGTATCAGATTCTCAACGATCAGTGGGAATCAGAGGAGGTGATTCAAGATATCTTCTCCTACATTTGGCGCAAGCCAGAAGCGTTCTCTCCTCAAAAAGGTAAATTCAGTAGTTGGCTCCTTGTCCTAACAAGAAATAGGAGTATTGATCGCTATAGATCTCGCAAACGTAGGGTATACTCTTCTGAATCTGATGAAATTCTTACCACTAGAGATGACCCCACCCAAATTGATAGCGCAGACCAAGCTGTAAAAAGTGATGAATTTTCTAATCTTCGCGAAGCTTTCAGCCGTATTCCTCCAGATCAACAAAAAGTTTTGGAGCTTTCTTACTTCAAAGGAATGAACCACGTAGAAATTTCTGAACACCTTGATCTCTCTCTCGGTACCGTAAAGTCCCGTATCAGACTCGGAGTTGAGAAACTTCGCCACCACCTATCCACACTACGAGCCTAACCTCCCCATAAATTGCAATTTAGCGAACAGACTGCCCTCGACTACCTTCTCGGTGTCTTACCCCGAGATGATTCTAATGCGTTTGAAGAGTCCCTTGAGACCGACTCCAATACTCTTCAACTATATCTACAGGCACAAGATGACTGCGCTAATATTTCCCTATCTGCTATCCCGCAAAAAACTTCAAGCGACTTGCGCTCTCGAATTTTGCAGGTTTCCTCGCAACCATTCGAACTAACATCACTCTTTGACACCTCTATCATAACCAACCTATGTGATGCCTACAGTTCAGGCTCCACGCGTTATATCGGTGGCGGAGTTAGTTCTTCCATTAAGGATGTTTCTGACTCCTACAGACGAGATACACTCCCAGCAGATTACCAAAATCTCCTTCAACTTTTCAATTTAGTTTCCGGCACTTCAAGCGCTTCCATGGGCATTAACGATGAACTCGAAGATTGGATTCGCTCAAACTCATCATCTGGCCCAGTCTTCAACACACCTTCACAGACCTCCGACCTGTCAGTTGATAACCCCTCACTTCAGTCGATTTCTAGAACATATCTTTCAGCTTTTCCATCTCTCTACTATTTTCTAGAAAAGGTAAGCTCAAAAAACTCTACGGTCGCAGATGTTCGCCGTCTTTTCTACCTTTGTCGTGACCAACTAAAGATCATGAGAGCTTCTTTCCGAGATCTAGATCGTGATCGTCTCGTTGAGGATGAAAAACTAATGCTACACGGTGCAGGTCTTCTACGATCCAAATGGTGGGGTGCTAACCACACTTTCTTTTCTCCCGCCAACCGTGTTATGTGCGGCAATTTCTTTGATGGTCCAGTCACTGAAAGGTGTGTAGAGTTCGCAGAGTATGACTCCAACCTTTATTGCCTCGCCAACCTTCTTTCTCCAAGATCAGTTGACTCCCAGTTTCACATTGAAACAGTTAAAGATATTTTGCCTGACGGTGTACTAGCAGTATGTTCCGCCAAGACTACCTCAAGTGCTCATGATGACATTTCAGATATCATTGATGGCAGACCATCTCCAAACGTTCCCTCCCGTGATGCACACCTTTGGAACTTAGTATCGCAATCAGTGCAGCGAGCCCATCAGCACATCTCCGGTGATGATGTAAAATCACAGAAATTCCTCGGATGTTATCGGCAAGACAGTTTCACTCACGTTTGGTTTTCTTGGCCCGCAATATTGAGCCAAGATGGTGCGGATGCTTCAACTGGAAAACCCTCACTATAGTGTGAGAGGACTGGTTCGCTGTTTGGCTCCCCCAAACCTGCTGAACCAAACAGATTTCCTCTGTATTGTGCAGCCTCCACCTTTTTAGGTTCATATGGTTTGTGCTTCACTACTGCTGTTGAACTTTTCCTATGGTTTCTTGAGGCCCAAAACCTGTATCTTTCCAGCAGGAATTCATCTAGGGAGCCTTTCTCTCTTGGGATTTCTTGATCTGTGATGGATGCCTGTATGTGCGACCGGGATTTCCCTCCGAACAAGATTCTATTCAAGTCAAAACTAACCTGTTGTCCGCTTTGCCGGCTTTTTATTTCAGAAAGGTTATAGGACAAGCCATACAGCAATCTAGCTGCTACTACAGAAACGAAATCTGCAGCATCTAGAGAATAAAACCAAACGCCTCTTCGGCCCTCTTCGTCCCTAACGTAGGTACGCAGGTTGATCTCTAAAAAACTGCCCCATTTCAAGAAGCGAATCGGAAACACTCGAAGGTTGCTGAGTTTGAACACTACAACACTCGCCCATGCTTGCCCGTTATATAGGTCTGGTCTAAGGTCTTCGGGAGTAGTTTCTGAAACCTTTCGTTCAGGGACCGGCCAATGTAACATGATCAACTCCGACCAATTTTGTGTCATAAAGCT
>Ga0163109_10002768_pt1 | contig 13539 bp, 15 predicted proteins | sample CRUFie1St13metaG_FD_108704 | JGI IMG/M metagenome (GOLD analysis project Ga0163109, IMG submission 108704) | Marine microbial communities from the Costa Rica Dome - CRUD Field 142mm St13 metaG | ecosystem: Environmental > Aquatic > Marine > Oceanic > Photic zone | place: Costa Rica: the Eastern... | reverse complement strand
TAGAGAAAGATGGAAATAATTTTGTCGGTAAGGCAAAAATAATGAATACTCCGATGGGTAATATAGTTAAAGGACTATTGAATGATGGTGCAAAACTAGGCGTTTCCAGTAGGGGTATGGGTTCTGTTTCACAGAAAAATGATGCACAATATGTCCAAGACGACTTCATGCTTGCAACTGCAGCTGACATCGTGGCCGACCCTTCTGCACCAGATGCTTTTGTAGATGGTATTATGGAAGGTGTTGAATGGATAAAAGAAAGCGGTGTATTTAGAGCCGTAGAGATTGAATCATGGAAAGACCAGATTCGACAAACCAAACAACGCCAATTGGAAGAGAAGAAGTTAGAAATTATGAAAAACTTCTTGTCAAAACTATAAAAGTTATAAATACATAGTAAAGAACAAAAATTTCGTTCTTAATTTGTAATTATAGTAATTATTAATAGGGGAATACACAAATGTCAGAAGATATCAAAAATCAAGACGAAGTAACTGAAGCTTCTGCTCCAGTTGCTAAAGGTGGTGTTACTCCAGAAAAAGACCCAGTACCTAAGTCTCTTGCATCTGTAGATAAAGCAGGTGATGCTACTAAACCTAGTAAAAAGAGAAAAGGTGACCAAGATAAGAAAGATGCACCTCAAAAGTTAAATGCTAACTATGAGGAAGCTGAAAATGATGAGGAAGTTGTAGTCGAAGATATGACTAAAATGGAAGCTCTCAGAAAAATTATCGAGGAACTTAAGGGTTTTGATAAGGAAGACATCCAGTCCTTAGTTAATGAAATGATGAAAGACAAAGATGACGAAGAAGACGATGAAGACGAAGATGAAAAATCAGAGTCTACAAAAGCTGACCTTCTTAAGAAAATTGCTGAACATTTCAAATCAGAGGACGAAGAAGTTGTGAAGGAATCTTTAACTGCAATCTTAGAAGCATCTAAAGAAGATGACGAAGAAGATGAAGACGAAGACGAAAAAGAAGTCAAAGAAGCATCAGAAGATGACGAAGAAGATGAAGACGAAGACGAAAAAGAAGAGTCTAAGAAAGAATCTTTCGATATGTCAGCAGATATCGATGCTTTAGTCGGTGGTGAAGACCTTTCAGAAGAATTTAAAACCAAAGCAAGAACAGTATTTGAAGCTGCTGTATCTGCAAAAGTTAGAGATGTTAAAGAAGAACTTGAATCTCAAAAGAGAGACGAGATTGTCGAAGCATCTAACGAAATAAAAGAAGAATTAGTTAACAAAGTTGACTCTTTCTTAGGTTATGTTGCAGAAGAGTGGGTTAAAGATAACGAACTTGCAATCGAAAGAGGACTTAAGTCTGAGTTAACAGAAAACTTTATACAAGGACTTAAAGCTTTATTTGAAGACCATTATGTTGAAGTTCCAGATGACAAATTAGATGTCGTTGACGAACTTGCAAGTAAAATCGAAGAAGTAGAAGCTAAACTAAATGAAGAGGTTTCTAAAAATATCGATTTATCTCAAGAGAGAGATGAACTTGTACGAAACAAGGTGGTTTCAGAAGTTTCTAAAGATTTGACAGAGAGTGAAATCGAGAAACTTACAAGATTGATTGAAGACTTAGACCAAGACGAAGAATTTGAGTCTAATGTTCAAACAATTAAGGAGTCTTACTTTAGTGATTCGAAAGAAAAACTACAGTTAGATGAAGAAGTGGTTAGTGATAGCGATGAAAATGCTTCGACTGAGGAGAAAATCCTTGACCCAAGCATGGCTGCATATTCTGCCGCAATAGGAAAAATTGACCCTAACAAATATAAGTAAGGTCAATTTATTATTAACACTTTTTAAAAATAAGGGGATATAAAAAATGTTTATGTCAGAAACTTTACAAGAGAAGTGGCAGCCAGTATTGAGTCATCCAGATTTACCAGAAATCACTGACCCATACAAAAAAGCTGTAACTTCTGTGGTTCTTGAGAACCAAGAAAGAGCCCTAAACGAAGAAAGAGGATACATCTCCGAGGATGCACCAGTTAACAATGCTGGTGGAGCAGTCGGTGGAACAGGTATCGATAATTGGAATCCAATTCTAATTTCTTTAGTTCGTAGGTCTCTTCCAAACCTAATTGCATACGACATCTGTGGTGTGCAACCAATGACTGGCCCAACAGGATTAGTTTTCTGTATGAAAGCCAGATATAACGATAATACTTCAAGGTTAGCAATGACCGAAGCATTATTCGATGAAGCTGATACAGACTTCGCTGGTGCGGGTACACATGCTGGTACAGACCCATTTGGGGATGCTGCTACATATGGTACTGGTACTGGTATGACAACAGCTGCAGCTGAAGCAAAAGGTGACTCTGCGAGTAACCCATTTGCATCAATGGCTTTCACAATCGAGAAAGCAACTGTAACTGCTAAGTCAAGAGCTCTTAAAGCAGAATACACAATTGAACTTGCACAAGACCTTAAAGCAATTCATGGTCTTGATGCTGAAACAGAACTTGCAAACATTCTATCTGCTGAAATCCTTGCGGAAATCAACAGAGAAGTTGTAAGAACTGTTAACCTTCAAGCAAAAGCTGGTGCTCAAACTGGTGTTGCTAATGCTGGTAGATTCGACTTAGATGTTGATTCATCTGGTAGATGGTCAGTTGAGAAGTTCAAAGGTTTACTCTTCCAAGTTGAAAGAGATGCAAACACTATTGATAGAGAGTCAAGAAGAGGGAAAGGTAACTTTATCCTTTGCTCATCTGATGTAGCTTCTGCATTGTCAATGGCTGGTGTATTAGATTACGCTCCAGCACTTAACACTGAGTTAAATGTTGACGACGCTGGTAACACATTCGTTGGTACTCTAAATGGTAAGTACAAAGTCTATATTGACCCATACTACACTTTAGACCCAGTAAGTGGACACAACAACGAAGGTTACATGACTATTGGTTATAGAGGTTCAAACGCATTTGATGCTGGTGTTTTCTACTGCCCATATGTTCCATTACAAATGGTTCGTGCAGTTGGTGAAAACAGTTTCCAACCAAAAATTGGTTTTAAAACTAGATATGGAATGATTTCTAATCCTTTCGTAGGTAGTTCACCAAGTGATGGTTTAGCATCTGCTGGAACTAACTTCTACTACAGAAAAATCGAAGTAGAAAATATTCTATAAGATTTTTTAAAAGTCGTAGACTTTTGTTAAAAGGGACTCTTCGGAGTCCCTTTTTTTATGCATAAAAAAACCCACCTCTGGGGAAGGTTGCGAACCTTCTATATCTACCCAAGGTGGGGTCGTGTCTCTTTCGACATCTAGAGACTAATCCGCCGTTACTTTAGTCCATTTCTTTCTATCAATACCTCACTCATTAAAAACATATTATACTAAATTATGTACCTATGATGCAAGTGTTATAAATACTAGTATGACAACAAGACAAATATCAACTGCAACATGGGCTGGTGATTTACCAGATAATCTATCTTATCTTGCACCAACTCAGTTTGAACTAATAATAAAGAAAACACCTAATACAAAGTATTTTGCAACAGGTGTAAATATACCTTCTATAGATGTTGCAGAAGTACAACAACCTACTAGATATGGTGCAAATGTAAAGGTGCCAGGCGATAAAATTTCTTATGGTGCAATAACTGTAAACTTTATCGTAGATGAGAATATGGAAAACTGGACTGAGTTATACACATGGATGTCTCAGATTACTAGTTCTACTGACCCAGATAAGTATAGAAGTTTAGTAGGTGCAAATAGAAAAGCAGGTGAACCATACGATAGTTCTGGAGACCCAGATGCAGTATTTTCAGATATGACTATTGTAATTACTACAGCTGCAAACAATCCTAATAGATATGTTAGGATACAAGATGCATTTCCTACAAACCTAGGAGAAATTACTATGGATACAACTGTAGCAGGTGGTATTACATATGTAACATGCAGTGCATCATTCCAGTTCACTACATTCGAAATAGCATCCACATCATAAGTATATAATATAATTCTAAAAAAAATATTTGTAATAAGTAATAGTTATAAATATACATAAGACAGATTTATAATACACAGGAGAAATATGAACTCAATTATCGGTTTACGAAACAAATTTTTATGGTTAGGATATCAAGCAGTTAGACCTTTGATATTTTTGATGGAGCCCGAACAAGCACACTACTCATTAAAAAGAGTTGGTGTATTTTTGGGTAGGTTTTGGATTACCAGAAAAATTACATCATTATTGATGGACTATGAACATCCAAGTTTAAATACTAATGTAGATGGTGTTCATTACAGAAACCCAGTTGGACTATCAGCAGGTTTTGATAAGGATGGTGAACTTACAAAGATATATCCACATATGGGATTTGGACTTGCAGAACTTGGTTCATTCACAGGAGAGATATGCCCAGGCAATCCAGGCCGTAGACTCTTTAGAATGATAAAGTCCAAAGCAATTGTAGTTTGGTATGGACTTAACAACGAAGGTTCAGAAAAAATCTCCAAAAGATTATCTGGAGAAGACTTTGGTAAACTAAGAGTGGGTATCAATGCAGCTAACTCAAACCTAACACCAGAGTTTATATTAGAAGATTCTATTGCAGATTACCTTAAAACTATGAAACTATTCAAAGATGTAGGTGACTATTATGATGTAAATATTAGTTGTCCTAATACACAGGATGGTGAACCATTTGTAGATAAAGATAATTTAGATGCATTACTTACTGCAATCAATAAAGAGATTAGACCCATAAGTGATAAACCTATCTATGTCAAACTTGCAGCTGACATGACTTTAGATGAAATAAACATTATTGTAGATGCATGTGTCGAACATAAGATGGATGGTGTTGTATGTACAAACCTTGCAAAACCTCAATACAATAGTGAACATAGACCAGAAGAATATCCTACAGAAAAAGGATTACTACCAAAAGGTAAAGGTGCAATGAGTGGATTACCTCTACAAAGAATATCTACAAATGTCATTCGACATGTATATCGAAGAACTAGAGGTAAACTAACAATCATCGGTGTTGGTGGTATATTCAGTGCAAAAGATGCTTATGAAAAGATTACATCTGGTGCAAGTTTACTACATATGATTACAACAATGATTTTTGATGGCCCTCAAAATATCAATGAGATTAATAGAGGATTAGTAAAACTACTTAAAAAAGATGGTTTCGATTCTATTGAACAGGCAGTAGGTTGTCGTAACCCACTACCTAAACAATGAAATCACTGATTTACAAAAACCGATTTATCCTTGGTTTAATCTTTATACCATGGGAAATACCCTTGATATTACTTGTTTCTATGATATTTGGGTAGACAAATACCAGTTTAGTGGTATAATTATAGTATGACATTAGAACAAATCCAGCAAATGTGGAAGGACGATTCTGTAATCGACCAGATTGATTTAGATAAAGCTTCATTACAGACACCTTCTTTACATGCAAAATACTTAGAAATCCTTAACGAAAAGAGATTATCTCTTAAATCTTATGAGGTTAAATATAATCAACTGCTTAAAAAGAAATGGTTATGGTATACTGATAAGTTATCTAAAGAAGAGATAGATGAATTGGGGTGGTCATATGACCCATTCGAAGGTCATAGAGTAATCAAACAAGACTACAATTATTATTTTAATGCAGACCAAGATTTATCTGATTTAAAACTAAAAGTTGAGTATCTCACAGAGTGTGTAGACACTTTAAAAGACATACTAAATATTATCACATGGAGACATCAATCAATAAAGAATGCTATTGACTGGTTGAAATTTACTAATCCAGCAGGATAATATATTATGCCATCATTTATTCCAGAACATTGTATAATAAAATCTCGTGCTATCGCACCAGAGATATGTAATGAAATTATAGAGATAGGTTTAGAAAAAACTCGATTAGATTTTGGAATGATAGGTGGTGGTAGTGATGGTCATGAACATCATTGGACTCGTAAATCTGGTGTAGGTTGGATAGACAGAAATGCAACCCTATCAAATGGTGAAACTTTGTTTGACCACATAACTCCAATAGTTAGAGAAGTAAATGCAGAGATATTTAAGTTTGATTTGAATTACCATGAAACATATCAGTTTACAGTATACAAAGCTCCAGATGAACATTATACATGGCATACAGATGGACACTTTGAACCTTATAATGAAGAGGATTGTAAAAATGACCCAGACTTTGAATCGAGAGTTGGTGGGTATAGAAAACTTTCATATAGTGTAAATCTTACACATCCAGACGAGTATGAGGGTGGTCACTTTGAATGGTGTGACCCATATAGTGTAAATCCACTGGAAGGTGGTGAAGAGATTAGAACATTTAGAGCTCAACAGAGTGCAAGAGAACAAGGAAGTATAATTATATTTCCTTCATTCGTTTGGCATAAAGTAACACCAGTAACACATGGTAGGAGACATTCCTTAGTAGGATGGATAGCAGGGCCAACATTCAGATAACCAAAATCGATAATACTCACTTAAGGGTAGATGCAGAAGAATCTATCAAAAGAGAGATATCAGATTATTTTACTTTTCCAGTGCCAGGGGCTAAATTTATGCCATCTGTTAGAAACAAATATTGGGATGGAAATATTAGATTGTATGCACAACATACAGGTAAGTTGTATGTTGGACTATACTATGCATTAGAACAGTTTGCAAAAGACAGAGAGTATACTATAGAAGGTTATCAATGGGAAACTGATATTGAGATACCAGAGTTCACAGATAATCTCAATATGGGATTTCCTTTGAGAGATTATCAAGTAGAAGCAGTATCTCGTGCAATTAAGTATAGAAGACAACTACTAGTATCTCCAACTGCAAGTGGTAAGTCTGCAATCATATATTGTGTTGCAAGACATTTTATTAAAATACACAAAAAGAAAGTATTAGTTATTGTACCAACCACATCACTGGTAGAACAAATGTCAAAAGATTTTGCAGACTATGGGTATGACAAACCTATCGATAAAATGTATGGTGGAGATAAAGTTGGTAATACAGATATAGTTGTAACAACATGGCAAACATTATCTAGAATGCCAAAGTCATTCTTTGATGGTTTTGGTGCAGTGTTTGGTGATGAAGCACATTTATTTAAAGCAAAAGTACTTACTGGTATCATGGAAAAAATGAAAAACATAGGTCACAGATGGGGTCTAACAGGTACACTGGATGATACTCAAACTCACAAACTGGTACTTGAAGGTTTGTTTGGCCCAACACATTATGTAACTACATCTAGTGATTTGATGGATGAAGGTATACTTGCAGAATTAGATATACAATGTCTAGTATTAAAATATCCGCCAGAAATATCTAAAGAAGTAGTACAGATGGATTATCCTAGAGAAATGGAGTTTCTTGCAGACAACGAAAAAAGAACACAATTTATTAAAAACTTAACTCTTGGACAAAAAGGCAATACACTAATACTATTTCAATATGTAGATAAACATGGTAGGAAAATATACGAAGCATTTCAGAAAGCTGGTATCAAATCATTCTTTATCTATGGTGGAACAGATACAATTAATAGAGAGAAGGTTAGAGAGTTGATGGAACGAGAAGAAGGGTGTGTAATCATTGCATCATATGGGACTTTTTCTACAGGTATAAATATTAAGAACCTACACAACATTGTGTTTGCAAGTCCTAGTAAATCTAAGATTCGTGTATTACAATCAATTGGTAGAGTATTGAGAACAAGTTCTACAAAATTTAATGCAACTCTTTTCGATATTGCAGATGATTTAAGTTATAAGAAAAGAGAAAACTATACATTAAGGCACTTTAAAGAACGAATAAATACATATAGTAAAGAGAAATTTAAATATACAATACATGAGGTAAAGTTTTGAAGTGGTATGATATTTTATGGAGACAGAAACCCAATGATACATGGAGAAATCCAGACCCAGCAGAGATAACTGTAGATAATGCATATAAGACTCGCTGGATATGGTATCATACTATTTTAGGAATTTTAATTTTCACATCTAATATACTATTGGTTGCTATACTAATAGTACTAGCAGTAAAACTATGAGTCAATACAGATATATAAAACTACGAAATGGTGAAGACATCGTTGCAATAACTCAAGTAAAAGAGGATACTGGAACTGTAGAAATGACACTTCCATGCAATATTGGTCTTACTCCATCTATGTTAGGAAAGGGAACAGTTATAAAACTGTCTCCATTAGTTCCTTTTACTAAGGATAATAAAGTAATTATTGCAGCCTCTGAGGTTGTGTATACTACTACTTTGGATGATAAGTTTATTACATTCTATGATAAAGCATGCAAAGACTGGATACAACTTAGGGATGAAGTGGGATTAGATGTAATGTCTCCTAAACAAGAACTAGACAAAGGACAGGATGCACTTGCTCACCTAACAGATATGGTAAGGAGTCAGATGTCCAAAGAAGTGATTCCAGAAGAAGAAATGTTACTCGATGAGTTAGAACAAATAGATGATGAGAAGAAAAAGATTATCCATTAGCTATATCTCTTTTTTCCCACGATACATATCTAGGGTAACATGGATTTCTAATATGTCAAGGCAATAATTGCTATTGACAAATAATAATATGATGAGATAATAGATATATGACTAAAGCTAAACCAGAACATTATGTAAATAATAAAGAGTTCACAGCTGCAATCGCAGAACATAACAAGGCAGTTAAAGATGCAGTTGCCAAAGGTAAAGAACCACCTAGAGTATCAGAATACATTGGTGAGTGCATTTACAAAATAGCAACAAGACTATCAACCAAACCAAACTTTATTAACTATTCTTATAGGGATGAAATGATTTGTGATGGTATAGAAAATTGTTTGCAGTATATAAACAACTTTAATCCAGAGAAATCACAAAATGCATTTGCCTATATAACCCAAATTATATACTATGCATTTCTTAGAAGGATACAAAAAGAAAAGAAACAAGCTGCAATTAAACATAAGGCAATCATGAATAGTGGTATCCTTACTCAAGCAGTAGACAGTATGGATGGTGATTCTACACAATATGACAATTCTTATGTTGAGTTTCTACAAAATAATTTAGAAGAACCTAATTATAAACCTAGAGGTAAAAAGAAAGTTAGTAATAACAAACCAGTAGGTGTAGAAAAATATTTCAGCAAAAATGACTAAAGTATTAGATTCGTGGAAGAGAGTTGTGGAAGACTCTCCCAAACCAGATTATAAAAAACAAATGGAATTAGATTTCACTTCACCTTATCAAAAAACAGCTCAACAACAAGGTGTTCGTTGGGTGCCAGATGAAGCAACTCCAGAACAAGTAAAAGAATGGCATGACACAGAAGGAAAGTGGTGGGCAGATAGAGCATTACAGTTTGTTGTCATTGCAAGTCTTGTACAGTTTGGTGCTATATCATTTATGTTATTTAACTTTTTTGTAATAGACCTAATGGTCGGAAAATAATATGAAATTTGCAGTATTAAATGATACCCACGCAGGTGTCAGAAACGACAGTGTTCATTTTCATGAATACATGAGAAAATTTTACGAGGAAGTATTCTTCCCCTATTGTATAGAAAACGATATCAAACATGTTGTTCACTTAGGTGATTATTTTGATAAACGAACTGGTATTAATTTCTTATCATTACAAAGAAACAAAGAACATTTTATAGAACCATTGATTGCAAATGGTATGACTATGGATTTGATTTTGGGTAATCATGATTTATATTATAAGAACACAAGTGAGATTAATTCATGTGATGCACTTCTTAAATATGATAATATAACAATCTATAGAGATACCATAACAAAAGATTATGATGGTTGTCTTATTACATTAATACCATGGATACACAAACAAAACTACGATGATAGTATAGAACATTTAGAACTAACAAACTCACAAATTGCAATGGGTCATTTAGAAATAGAAGGTGCAATGATGATGCCAGGCTACTATTCTTCTCATGGTCTTGGTTTTGATACATTCAAAAGATTTGAACATGTATACAGTGGTCACTTTCATACTGGTTCTACAATGCAGAACATAACTTATCTTGGTTCACAAATGGAATTTACTTGGTCAGATTATGGAGATACAAAAGGATTTCATATCTTCGATACAGACACTAGGGAAATGACTAAAATAAAAAACCCTATTCGTATATTTGAAAAAGTATTTTATGATGATACTAAGTATACTCAAGAAGAAATACTTGCAATGGATTTTTCAAACTTGAAAGATATGTATGTAAAAGTCATAGTAGTCAATAAAGAAAATCCATATTGGTTTGACCTATTCATGGAAAGACTAAACAAAGCAGAAGTTATAGATTTTAAAGTCGTAGAAGACCATGGTAATCTGGGTGACATGTCAGACGAAGAAATGGCTGCAGATGCAGAAGATACACTTACAATACTAACAAAACATATAGAGGGGATGGAAATCTCTGGAGATAAATCAAAACTAGAAACCTTAGTTAGGTCTCTTTATACAGAGGCACTTGACACAGCTTAATGATAAAATTTAAATCAGTTAAATGGAAAAATTTACTTTCCACAGGAAACCAGTTTACAGAAGTCTTTTTAGGTAATCGAAAAGCAACTCTTATATTAGGAGAAAATGGTAGTGGTAAATCTACAATGTTAGATGCACTATGTTTCGGATTATTTGGTAAAGGGTTTCGTAAAATATCCAAGAACTCACTCATCAACTCGGTCAACCAAAGAGGGATGGTTGTCGAGGTTGAGTTTGCAATTGGGTCAAAGCAGTATCGAGTTGTTCGAGGTGCAAAACCAAATGTATTTGAAATATTCTTGAACGATAGAATTATCAATCAAGACGCAAACATGAGGGATTACCAAGAGCAACTTGAGAAACAAATCCTAAAACTCAACTACAAAACTTTTACACAGGTGGTTATTTTAGGTAGTTCAACTTTCACACCATTCATGCAAATGAATCAGAATGACAGAAGAGGTATCATTGAGGACATCCTCGATATCAATATCTTTTCTATTATGAATAATTTATTAAAAACAAGAATGTCTGCATTGAAAACTGAACTTAAGGATTTAGATTATGAAATCCGACTTTCAGAAGACAGAATAGAAACCTACAAAAAGCACATCAAGTCTCTTGGTGATAATCGTAGGAAAAAGATAGAAGACTTCAATGAAAGTGTTGATAAAGCTCAAACAAACATTAACAATGTACAAGAAGAATGTACCTTATTGTTAAAAGATGTTGAGTCTCTACAGAATGAATCTTCGGATAGTGAAACTATAAAACAGAAACTAACCAAGACTCTCGAATTGCAAACTCAATTAGAAAATGCAAAACGAAGAGGTGAACAGGAGATAAAATTCTATGAGGATAATGACGAATGTCCCACATGTCATAGAGATATGGAAGATGACTTTAAACAAGAGAAGATATCAGCAACAACAGGAAAGGTATCCGAGGTCGACAAAGGCATCAAGGAAATCACAAAAAATATCATATCAATTAATCAACGAATCGAAGAAATCGAAAAGATTCAAAGCAAGGTCGACTCTATCAACAGACAAGTTGCACAAAAACAGAATGAGATATCTGCGTCTAATCAATACATCACAAAAATAAATGCAGAGATAGAAAAGTTACGAACTGAAAATGTTACAGACGATTCTGCAAAACTAAACAAAGAACAAAAAACTTTAAAGAATCACGAAAAACAAAAAGAAAGTCTCATAGATAAAAGGTCTTATTACGATATTGCTGGTTACTTATTACAAGATAGTGGTATCAAAACTAAAATCATAAGACAGTATTTACCTATTATGAATAAGTTAATTAATAAGTATCTTGCATCTATGGACTTCTTTGTTCAATTTAATCTTGATGAAGGATTTAATGAGTCTATCAAGTCAAGATATCGTGATGCATTCTCATATGCAAATTTCAGTGAAGGTGAAAAAATGAGAATTGACCTTGCACTTTTATTTACATGGAGAGCTGTTGCAAAATTAAAAAATTCTGTAAATACAAATTTACTTGTACTAGATGAAGTATTTGATAGTTCTTTGGATGAAGGTGGAACAGAGGAGTTTTTAAAGATACTACATACTCTAGATGGAGATACAAATACATTTATAATATCACATAAAGGTGATGTACTTACTGAAAAGTTTAGACATACTATGACATTTGAAAAAGTTAAAAACTTTAGTAGAATAGTAAACAGTAAGTAGGAGTTACTATGCAATTAAAACATCGTGAAGATGAACTGACTAAACCATTAGAGGAAGACCAAAGAATAATAGAAGTTGCAAATTTTATTGCAGTTTTTAGAAACTGGTTTACAGAAAAAAACATTCAAGATTTTTTTGACTACTGGAACTGGTGTCATGAACATGGAATATATGCACTAACCAGAGAACAAACAGAAGATGCACATCCACTTGATAAAGCAGATAAGTCTTTATCCATAGTTGAAAAATTTGCCCCAAAAGAACTAAATATGACACATGACTTCAATGATTTTTACAAATATTTAAATCAAACTTTAATAAGAGAATATACTAGGCGTGTACCACATGTAGGTATTCCAGTTTCCCATGAAGGTAAAATACAACAAACACTTCCAGGCGAAGGATATCATATTTGGCATGCTGAATGGAGTAGAGATGTATCTAAAAGACAACTTGCATGGACATTATTTTTGAATGATGTAGATGAAGGTGGAGAACTAGAGTTCTTACACCAAGGTATAAGACTAAAACCTAGAAAGGGTGACTTCGTAATATGGCCTGCATACTTTACACATATCCATAGAGGTAATCCACCAATTAGTGGTGAAAAATGGATTGCTACAGGTTGGTATGAACAGATAGGAGTAAATGATGAAATTACTTTCAAAAGATAATGATATATTAAGAAAGACTATGCCTTTCTTTGATTTTGATAATCCACCAACAGACCCAATCGAATTAAAAAACGAAATGATTGATAAGATGTTTGAAGAAGGTGGAGTTGGATTAGCTGCAAATCAAATAGGGTATGAGTATCGTGTATTCGTTATGAAAGGTCAAAACAAAGAACAGTCTATGTTTTTTGCAAACCCAGAAATACTAGAAGTATCAGAAGAAACAGAACTAGTTGAAGAGGGATGTCTTACTGGTGGATGTGAAGGAATCTTTGCAAATATTTCAAGACCATCATGGGTTCGTGCAAGATGGCAAGATGAAAATGGAGATATAAAAGAAATGGAATTTAGTGGTATGACTGCAAGATGTTTTCAACATGAGTTAGACCACCTAAATGGTATTCTGTTTACAGACCACTTATCTAGATTAAAGTATGAAAGAGCAGTGAAGAAGAAACAGAAAAGAGAAAAACAATATGCAAGAATTAGAAAACAATTCGTACAAGTTGCCAAAGAATATCGTAGCAACAATCAAGAATTGTCTAACGAAGGAACAGTGTCGGAAACTGATAAAGTATCATCAAGCTAATTTTAATTTAGTTAC